>JACCDP010742921.1_pt1 | contig 51320 bp, 55 predicted proteins | sample 7445841 | NCBI WGS metagenome assembly JACCDP01 (sample SAMN15323441, study PRJNA562643) | freshwater metagenome | isolation source: river surface water | place: USA:Blue River Watershed | collected 2017-08-17 | reverse complement strand
GACTCGCGGCGAAATTGCTTGCTCGTTGGTGATTGAACCGTTAAACAAAAACAACGATAGCTAAACATGTAGAACTCTCTGTAGAGTGCTTACGGACGGGGGTTCGATTCCCCCCAGCTCCACCAATAAGTAATAGTTAAGTTATTGATTTGTATAGTTTTTTAACTTAATAAATAGTGTCATTTATACAATCGTATATCAAATCGTATGTCACATAAACGGTGTGTAAATATCGTATGTCACATTATCTAAAACTTTAGGGCTACCCCCCATTTTTTAAATGGGTCCCATCAACCCGTCCTTTATACTTACATTTGCTCAAACGCCTCTCAATTTTTTGAAACACCCCCCGTCATCAAACTAAAGCTAAAAAACAAAAAAATTTATAAAAAATCTAGAGATTCGGTTAGTCAACTTTAGTTATACTTAAAGATTAAGAACTTATATAAAGCAGCTCATGGCACAAGAGAAAAAATCAAATTCAGACAGTCTCGGTTTAGAAGCTGAGTTATTTAAAACCGCAGATAAACTTCGTGGAAACATGGAGCCTTCAGATTACAAACATGTAGTTTTAGGTTTAATTTTTCTTAAGTACATTTCAGATGCGTTTGAAAACAAATATCAACAGCTTGTAAAAGACGATCCAAAATCTGCTGAGGATAAAGATGAGTATCTAGCAGAAAATGTTTTTTGGGTTCCAAAAGAAGCTCGCTGGTCTAACCTTCAAAATAATGCAAAGCAACCTACGATAGGAACTCTTATTGATGATGCTATGCGAGTTATTGAAAAAGATAATGAATCCTTAAAGGGTGTTCTTCCAAAAGAGTATGCTCGTCCCGCATTAAACAAAATTATGCTTGGTGAATTAATCGACCTAGTTTCAAAAATAACACTTGGTTCTGATGGTGATAAGGGTCGTGATGTTTTAGGTCGAGTATATGAATACTTCTTGGGCCAATTCGCAGGTGCTGAAGGTAAGCGAGGTGGTGAGTTCTATACACCAAGATCTGTAGTGCAAGTTTTAGTTGAAATGTTAGAGCCCTATAAAGGACGCATTTATGACCCATGTTGTGGATCAGGCGGTATGTTTGTTCAATCAGAAAAATTTGTTAAAGAACATGGTGGCAGATTGGGTGACATTGCTATCTACGGTCAGGAATCAAATTACACCACATGGCGTTTAGCAAAAATGAACTTAGCAGTTCGTGGAATTGATTCTGATATTAAATGGAACAATGAAGGTAGTTTTCATAAAGACGAACTTCGCGATATGAAGTTTGATTTCATCTTAGCAAATCCGCCCTTTAATATTTCTGACTGGGGTGGTGAAAGACTTAAGGAAGATGTGAGATGGAAATATGGGATTCCTCCTACAGGCAATGCTAACTATGCTTGGCTTCAACATATTATTCATCATTTAACTCCAAATGGTACTGCAGGAGTTGTTCTTGCAAACGGCTCAATGTCTAGTGCTCAAAGCGGAGAAGACCTAATTCGCAAAGCAATGGTTGATGATGATGTTGTGGACTGTATGGTTGCATTGCCCGGGCAGCTTTTCTACTCAACAACGATACCCGCTTGCCTATGGTTCCTGACTCGCAATAAAAATCCAAGTAAAAGATTTCGAGATCGTCGCAAACAAGTGCTGTTTATTGATGCACGAAAACTTGGTGTTATGGTTGATCGTGTACGCCGTGAATTGACTAATGAAGACATGGCTCGCATTTCTTATACATACCATGCTTGGCGAGGCGAAGATGATTTTGATGAGTATGAAGACGTTGCAGGTTTCTGCAAGAGCGCGACCTTAGATGAGATTGAAAAGCAGGGATATGTTTTGACCCCTGGGCGTTTTGTTGGCACTGAAGAAGTTGAAGACAACGACGAAGCTTTTATGGAAAAGATGCAAACTTTGACTGAGAAGCTGGGCGAGCAGATGGCTAAAGGTGCTGAGTTGGATGCACTGATTAAGGATAAGCTTGGAAAGCTTGGTTATGAGTTTTGATGTCAAAGCACTGGGTGATATTTGCCAGATAAAGCAGGGCAAGTATCTAAGTCCAAATGAAATGTCCGAGGTACCTACGCCAGAGAAATTGGTTCCTGTAATTGGTGGAAACGGAATTCTTGGCTATACAGATAAGCCTTCTCACACTACTGATGTTGCGCTAGTTACTTGCCGAGGCTCCAAGTGCGGGTTAATTCAATGGGCGACTGCGCCAGTATGGGTGAGTAATAACGCTATGGCTTGTGACACGGGCACACATACGGGCAATCTGTTTTTAAGATATTTGTTTGGTTCAACTAATTTTGAAGATGTGACAACAGGTTCAGCACAACCTCAAATCACCATTGGCCATCTTTCAAAGAAAGAATTTTCACTGTGTCCAGAAAGCGAGTGGGTGAATATTGTTGAAATACTTGGTTCACTAGACGATTGCATCACCCTCCTGCGCGAAACTAACACATCTCTAGAAGCAATCGTACAAGCAATATTTAAGTCTTGGTTTGTGGACTTTGACCCAGTGCGAGCCAAATCTGAGGGAAAACAACCAGAGGGTATGGATGCTGATATGGCTGGATTGTTCCCAGACAGCTTAGAGGAGACTGAGCTTGGGATGATGCCTAAGGGATGGAGTGTGGGTTCAATTGCTGATCTCATGCGTTTACATAAAGGTACTGTGAATCCAGCATTACGGCCTAATGTTGAATTCCATCACTTTAGCCTACCTGCTTATGACGACAAAAGGATGCCCATAATTGAACATGGATTTGAAATTAAAAGTAACAAGTTATCTGTGCCTAAAAATGCTGTATTGGTGTCTAAGTTGAATCCGCACATTCCTAGAGTTTGGCTGCCTAGTGAAGTGACAGCAAACTCAGTTTGCTCAACCGAGTTTTTACCATTTGTACCTAATGAAAACACAACAACTGCATTCATTTATTGTTTATTAGCTGCACCAGATTTTTTGCAATCCCTTTGTCAACTTGTCACAGGGACCTCTAACAGTCATCAGCGAATCAAGCCTGATGGAATTTTGTCAATGAAATATGCCGTGCCTTCAACTGAAGTAATCAAAGCATTTGATGCCACTACTAGCCCATTAGTACAAAAATTTAAATTGAATCAGTTAAAAGTTCAAGCTTTGAATGCTATACGAGATACGCTTCTGCCTCGTTTAATTTCAGGGCGACTAGTAATGCCTGATGCAGAAAAAGAATTAGAGACAGTTGCATAATGGCTTTTATATCCGAAGCTGAAATTGAAATAGCTATGATTGAGCAGCTAGCGTCGCTCGGCTATCAAGTTAAATCAGAAGATGAGATTGGTCCTGACGGTACAAATCCAGAAAGACAAAGCCATGGTGAAGTTATATTGGTAAAACGTCTTGAGCAAGTCGTCAATAAATTAAATCCAAATATTCCTAAGCTTGCTCGCGAAGAGGCAATTCGTAAAGTCACCCAAATTACATTTCCAAATTTACTCGAAGAAAATAGACGCATACATAAATTACTTGTTGAAGGTGTGGATATTGAATTTGAAACAAATGATGGTTCCATAGGCGCTGGCAAAGTTAACCTAATAGATTTTGATCATCCTGAAAATAATGATTGGTTAGTAGTAAATCAGTTTGTAGTTATTAATAACCAAGTTAATCGTCGTCCAGATGTAGTTATCTTTTTAAACGGCTTACCTATTGCAGTTATAGAACTTAAAGCACCTGGTAGTGACGATGCGACTATGCTCGGTGCCTACAACCAACTTCAAACTTACAAAGCTCAAATTTCTAATTTATTTAATACCAATGCCTTACTTGTAACCTCTGATGGAATGATGGCGCGTATAGGTTCTTTGTCTGCAGATTTAGAACGATTTATGCCTTGGCGAACAACCGATGGAGAATCTATTGCTCCAAAAGGTATGCCAGAATTATCCACGCTAACTGAAGGTTTGTTCGAGCACAAAAGATTACTTCAATTAATTAGAGATTTCACAGTATTTGGGGAAGTTGATAATGGGATTATAAAAATCATAGCTGGTTACCACCAGTTTCACGCCGTTAACCACGCAGTTAAATCTACAGTGAATGCCACATCTCAAGGTGGGGATAAAAAAGTAGGTGTCATTTGGCACACACAAGGATCAGGTAAAAGTTTATTAATGGCATTTTATGCAGGGTTATTAGTGCGCAATGCATCCATGGCTAACCCAACACTTATTGTTTTAACGGATAGAAATGATTTAGATGATCAATTGTTTTCTACGTTCTCTATGTGTAAAGATTTAATTAGACAAACTCCCATTCAAGCAGAGAACAGAAGTGATCTTCAAGAGATTTTAAACAGAGCATCTGGTGGTGTTGTATTCACAACGATACAAAAGTTTTCTCCAGAAACAGGACAAACTAATTATCCCGTATTAACCGATAGACGGAATGTAGTTGTGATAGCTGACGAAGCTCATCGAAGTCAATATGGATTTAAAGCTAAAGTTGAGGCTAAGACAGGCGATATTAGTTATGGATTTGCTAAGTATTTACGTGATGCACTTCCTAATGCTTCCTTTATTGGATTTACTGGAACGCCTATCGAAGAGACTGACGTTAATACTCCCGCTGTATTTGGTAATTATATTGATACTTATGATATTAGCCGTGCGGTAGAGGATGGAGCTACTGTTCCTATTTACTATGAATCTAGATTAGCGCGTATTGAATTAGACAAAGATGAAATACCAACCATCGATCAAGAGATTGAAGATATAACTGAAGATGATTCAGAACTAGACCAAGAGAAGTTAAAGAAAAAATGGTCTACGGTTGAAGCATTAGTCGGCAGTGATAAGCGTATTGATATGGTGGCTAAAGATTTAGTCTCTCACTTTGAAAATCGTGTTGCAGCATTAGATGGTAAAGCCATGATTGTATGTATGAGTAGACGAATTTGCGTGAAGCTTCATGATGCTATGATCAAAATAAAACCTGAATGGTATAGCAAGGATGATAAAGAAGGCTCAATTAAAGTAGTAATGACAGGTTCTGCAAGTGATCCTCAAGAATGGCAAGAACACATCGGAAATAAAACAAGACGAGATGGGTTAGCTAAACGCGCTAAGAAATCATCTGATGCATTAAAAATAGTGATTGTTAGAGATATGTGGCTAACTGGTTTCGATGCACCGAGTATGCATACCATGTACATAGATAAACCCATGCGTGGTCATGGACTAATGCAAGCTATTGCTCGTGTGAACAGAGTATTTAAAGATAAACCCGCAGGGCTCATTGTTGATTACATAGGGATCGCACAAAATTTAAAATCAGCTCTACAGCAATATTCTCCTGGTGACAGAGACAATGTGGGTATTGATGAATCAAAAGCTATTGCTGTAATGCTTGAGAGATATGAAATTGTTCGAGATATGTATCATGGGTTTGATTATCTCACAGCACTTAAAGGCACCCCGCGAGAAAGAATGAATATGATGGCAAGCGCTATTGAATGGATTCTAGATTTACAACATAAAGATGCGATTAAACACAAAACAGATGAAGATAAGAAAAGAGCCCATCGAAGATACCAAGATAATGTATTGGCTCTTTCAAAAGCATACTCAATGGCAGCCGCATCCGATGAAGCTAAAAAAATAAGAGAGGAGGTAGGTTTCTTCCAGGCGATATGTGCAGCACTTATTAAATCATCAACAGGTTCAGGCGCTCAACAACAAGACAAAGAATTTGCAGTTCAGCAACTGGTAAGTCGAGCTGTAGTATCTACTGAGATTATTGATATTCTTGCAGCATCTGGCATGAAAACACCTGATATATCTATATTGTCAGATGAATTCTTAGCAGAGATTAAGGGTATGGAGAAAAAGAACTTAGCACTCGAGGCGTTAAAAAAATTACTGACTGATGATATTAGGTCTCGAAGTAGATCAAACGTCACTCAAACAAAAGCTTTTTCAGAAAGACTTCAAGACGCTATAGCTAGATACCACACAAACGCAATTACAACAGCAGAGGTGATTGAAGAATTAATTAAGTTAGCTAAAGATATTAGGGAAGCAAGAGCTCGAGGTGAAAATGAGAATTTGTCTGATGACGAGATCGCCTTCTATGATGCATTAGCTGAGAATGATAGTGCTATAGATGTGATGGGAGATCAGCAGTTAAAAGTGATAGCCCACGAACTATTAAATAGTCTTAAAGAAAATGTAACCGTAGATTGGACACATAGAGCACCAGCGAGAGCTAGAATGAGAGTGTTAATTAAAAAGATTCTAAAAAAATATGGTTATCCACCAGACTTACAAGATGCTGCTGTTCAAACTGTATTACAACAAGCTGAAGTTTTAGCTGCTACCTGGGGCAATTAAGTTATTACAATGAATTTAGTATTAAAAAAGTTTTTATCTTACAAAGCTGATAATATTTTTTCTTGGTATCTATTCTTTGTATTCTTTAATACACTCGTAGAGGGTGCAACATTGTTCTTATACAAAGTTGATAATTCAAATATAGATGACTATCTTTTTGTTTATCTTTTTCTCTTTATCCCTATTCATATGTTTATTATTTATTGCCTTAAATTTCAGGCTATTGATAAATGTAGGTGGTATTTTGCATGGGTTGCACCATTGATATTTGGGAGTTTAATAATTGACTCTGCTCTAAAGCCAGAAAACCCAAGTACTTTTGATATACATCCGTCGATAATAACTTTGTATGACTGTTATTTTGCAGTTCCTATTTTAATATTGCTCTCAATTTGGATAATGTTTATCACTAAAAAAGAAGTAAAAAATATAAACTATGTATGACTTTTTCAACTTTTTAAAAGCTATAGCAATTGTTGTAAGTGCCTTTGCAATTTACATGTTTCTTGCATTGCTTTTCAAAAAAGATTTCGGCGCATTAAAAGAACTTTTAAGTTCAGTTTTGGATTGGGTAAATAATATATTTGAGTGGATAAATATTATTGTCTCTTCAATTGCTAAATTTATAGTTGAGCTTATTATCTTTGGTGCCATTGTTGGCATTATTATTTTTGGATGGAAGCAATTTTTATGACTCAAAAATCGATTTAATTTGCGGTGCTTCCCTTGATTTTTATTACCCAGACTACTTATTCCAACTATTAACCACCATGTACTTAACTTAAATCCCACGCTTCGATAATGAGTTGTTGATTAGGTTTTAACTTTACTATTTCTGAAGTATCTATCTTAGATACCCAATCTGATGACAAGACACTTTCATCATCCATAATTGTTTGCCCTTTAGTTTTGGGAGTATCCCGAGCTAGCGCTTGTAAAACAAATTGCGCTTTTACTTTGTAATAAAAAGGATAGCCATCCCCACCAAGATCTTCAGCTTTGGCTTGGCTTACTAGGTTATCAATCCAATCTAATCCATCAAAACCACCTGATGTCCAAGTTGCCAAAGCCTCGTTATCATTTGAAATCGAAGTTATATTCACACCCTCAATAAACTCATAGACAGATATTGAATAACCAATCATAAAATACACTCCAATCTAATAGATATTAGCTACATCATTATAGATTTTTTGTAGCCTAAGGAGCACAATTGAAGTATGAAATATCTCTTTTTAATCTTGTTAGGCTTTTCTTTTTTTACCCTTGCTGAGCAGAAATTAAACCCTGCGACTGGTAAATTTGAAACGGTGAGACCAGGTAGCCAGCTGAAATATAATCCCATGGAAGATGAATGGAAATATGCTCCTCCAAATTCGCAGCTTCAATACAATCCTCTAACAGATCGCTTTGATATGGCACCAAAAGAGTATGTTAATAAATATAACGCGATGGAAGGACAATGGGAGAAAACTCACCCAGATAGTCAATTAAAGATGAATCCAAGCACGGGTGATTTTCAATATGTACCACCAGGCTCAAAACTTGAATTTAATCCATATAGCAGTGAATTTGAATACACACAGTAACCTTAAAATAATGAGACAAACATGGCAAAAACAAAAAACAAACTTACTAAACTAGATATTGCTCGGTGGGCTGTAGTTCTTCCAGTTACTATAATTCTGTTGCTAGTTTATGGTGAATTTTCCTCTTGGCTAAATAAAATCTACCTTATGAATTTTCATGTGAAGTATCCGTTCTTTACTATTTATATAGACTGTATTGTTATGCCATTAATAGTTATAGCTTGTGGGTACTTCATCTCCCCTAAATTTAAATTTAGATCTACCCTTATCTTAGTTACCTTTTTTGTATTAACGGTAATCTATTCTTTACTTACTAACGAATACTTAAAATATGAATCTAATCCATTTATTTTGCTTTATCTTATAACAGCGTCACTAGGTTTATATGGTATCTATCAAATAGAAAGTAAAAAATGATTGAAGTTTTAGCAGCTATATATTTTGGTGTCGGATTGATCCTGGTTATATTTGGCCCTCCAAAACATAGTATCGCTAGAGAAGTAGAAAAAGTAAAAAATTTTAAATCCAGTTCACGCTCAGATAGTAAGGTTGTAGGTAAGAATAAAATTGTACTTTTTAGATTCATCATTACAGCGGGATTTGTTGTGATGTGGCCTTTCTTTTTACCTGGTGTTTTAAAAGACAATCAGAAATCAGCCACTATTGAATTAGTTAGGAGGATAAAAAAAACATTTAAAAGTGAAAAATTTAACTGCCCAAAATGTAACAAGAAAGAAGCTGTTCTGATTTTGTATGGCTATCCATCACCAGAAACACTTCAAGCTTGGCATAACAAAGAAATAGAACTTGGCGGATGCATAGTTGACCGAGAAGTGTTTAATCGTAAATGTATAAATTGTAACTATCAGTGGAAAACAAAATGAAAACAACTAATTTTGAGTTATTCAAGAACCAATTTTTTGAAATTAACTTAGCTACCGCTAAAGTTCTAACTAAGAAAAATATTACAACATACTCAGAATATTCAATTCTTATTGACGATCACCATGCAGCTTTATTTAAAAAACAAAAGAGCAAAAAGATCTCAAAAAAATTAACACCTTTTCAAGCAAAAAAACTTTTGTTACTTGTGCGTAAATTGAAACCTGTTCTTAGAACCTCTACTGACAATATTGTGGAATACGATTTACATGTAACTTCTAAGGTTGGTAACTTTGAGAATATAAATCTAAGACATCGTTGGGATACTAGGCCGCAAGCTATGAGGGATATGTTTGAAAGAACTTACTGGTTTAAGGAGCCTCATCAAAGACTATCTAGTTATATTGAAAATCTCTAGATGAAAAATTCTAAGTATTGGTGCCCTAAGTGCCACAAGTACCAGGGAGAAGATATTATTTATGAAGATGATTTGATGAAAGAGTGTGTTATTTCCAAAAATCAAGGAAAATCTAAATGGGGTTGTTTAGACTGGAGCGATCTAATGACTTATGAATGTAAAAAATGTAAACATAAATGGTAGTTACAAGGATAAATATGGATAAAAATTTAAAAAATGCTTTGATTGTAATTGCTGTAATTGCTGTGATCTATTATGTAGTTTCTCCATACCAGAATTGCATGAGAAAAGTCACTTGGGAAGAAGACGAAATATCTAAAATGAATACGTGCAATATTGTTTCAAGTTGGTAAGTATTACCTAGACCTGCTATTTATTTAACTCATTAATAATATTGATTACATAAACTAAGTGGTCTTTGTTTTTATAATCAAGCACTAAATAGTTAACTGGTTTCCTGCCTAGCAAGTGTTGTCCGTTTATAAAACCTAGCTCGTGACCCATTTGAGATAAATAGTGCAAACGTAAGCTTCTTTCACTTCGTCCTTTTTTTGCAGCTAGCGTCTCATTGCCATGTTGATAATTCCAATGTTTAGATCCTGTTGAGCCGGGTCTAGTTTTTTTAACTTTGTGGTTTTGCATTGAGTTTCTCCAGTCGATCGAGGGTAATTTTTCTATTAATCGCTTAAGGATGTTAGATAAACCAGAGATGCCAGAGCAAATCCAAAAACTTTTATATATCTATTTATTATTTTTATTACTTTATAAAAAGCACTGGCAATACTGGCTAATCTTCTAGGACCATTGATTTTACTCATCCTCATCGAGCCAGTAGTACTGGCTTTAAATGGTTTCACTGGCAAGTTCTCTCATAGCATCGCGTAACAAATCCGGATCAGGCTCTTCTTCATAATCAGGTTCTATATTTTCAGGAGTTTCGTCATTCCAATTAATTTGAGTTTTGATAGCCGATTCAAATTCAGTTCTTGCTAATCGAATTGGAGGGAGAATATAACCTCGTTCTTGTTTCCCTAGAGAATTTAGAGGGCGTTCTCTTTCTGCTGAAGGACAAATTTTTTGTAAAGTTTTTGCGATTTTTTGCGTTTGTATTGGTTTATAACGACTAGCGTTTTTATCATAGTGTGAATAACAATCTTTAATAAGTTCAGTAGAGATAAAAATAGAGTCATCCCAATCGGTTTCACCGGAGCTATATATACCCATCGGTTTGTTTCTAAATTTCCCTGTTTCTAATACTTCAAGCCAAAATCTCTCAAATCCATCTAATGACTGAATGCGTTGGTTAAGATGTTCATGAGTGATAGGACGTTGCCGTACTTGGAAGTGAGTTAAGTCTAATTCAAATAAATCATATACAAATGCAGCGATAGTGGATGAATCGTTAAGGGCTTTGTGAACCATGTCAAAATATATTAAATCTTGCTGTTTTCTGTCAGAGACTTTAATAAATACAAATCTACGATCATCAATAGGAATATTAGCGAAGTGCTCACTATTAGATGCTGCAAAAAAGCGATGAAAGGAAGCTATTGTTCTTGAGGGTTGGTATTTTTGTTCTACATGTATTGTAGGTTCGCTAATCATGCTTTTTAATCGCTCCATAGAAGCTTTATCTCCTTTAAATAACGCCTCATCCATCATTACTACATAATTTTTCTCGAGTGCAGCATTAAATGTACCTATCACTTGATTAATATCAGATACCTCAAGAGCGGATTTAGACCAAATAGCACTTAATAACTGAAAGAACGTACCTTTGCCACAACCACTGCCAGATAAGAGCACAATAGCGATACTTGGTTTTTCTTCAGGATGTTGAAGCATATGGGCGATATAACGAAGTAAATAATGATATAAAGTTAAGTCTTCATTACAAATTACTTGGTATAAAAAATCTCTAATAACTGACCAGTCACCAGCTGTTGGCGTGACCGTTGGACCTCTCCAGTAATTAAGAGTAGTGGAGGGCGTTTTTAATGGGCTAAAAGCTATTTCGTCGTAGGTATGTGTTTTAGGATCAACTAAAAACTGCTCAATAATCTCTTTTGGTTTGGATGCCACTAATAAAGTTTCTAGGTATCTTTTTATTAAGAGTTGACCCTCTGGCCTTCTATATAGGCTTATGTCATCCTTTTTTCCGGCTAACACATCAGACACTTCTTGATTGTCTACGATGCGAATTTCTGCAGACATATTAAGAAGGCTAAACCGTTCTTGAACGTGTGCTAAGGCAGAAAGTAGTTGAGTTGTAGGTTCTAAATTAAGCATTGAAACCTCCTTCTTTAGCAAGCTTAAATAGAGTACCTAAACTTATTCGTGGTTCTTTTAAAGGGTCATAACTCTCAACCACAAGTTCAAAACCATGTTCTCTATATCTATCCATACAAGTCATACACCAGTTCCTAGCTAAATCGATAGCATTAGTCCATCCCGTACTCATTAATGCCCAGACTACATTTCGATATGTCTCGTAATCACAATCTGCAGAGATATAAGTTAAAGCTAATTGAACACGTGCTACTTCCCTTGGACTTTCTAGAGGTTGAATATAAGCGTGTTGAATTTCCCTTGGTAAAGGATTAAGAAGACTTAGCCAAATGTCTAATAATAATTTTGGAATAGTAGGGATATTTAGGATAGAACCTTTTCCACCCCATTGATATTGTGTGCCAGAGGGATGGATGCTGGGAGGGATAACGTCTTGAACAGTTAATCCATCACTAGATGCACATCTAAATTCCAGCATTGATTTACCTTCAGCATTTCTTATCATCTTGGTTTTGAGTGCACCTATGGTTGAGGGAAGTCTATAGATTAATTTTGCACTGTTAGATTTGCCCGAAAAAATAGAAACTGTATCAGATGCATTTAATAAAGAATCAAGGTCGATTTTATTGTGTCGCATCCAAATACGTGTGTCACTAAGATTATCAATATCAATTGCACATGTAGGGAAGGGGGTGCAATAGGCATGAGCTAAGCCAACATTAGAATCATTTAGTAAATCTGATTCATGTTGCTGAGTTATAACATTTTTAAGTTTATTCCATTCAGCGATAACAGGGGCTTTAGAACCTTTAGGTATTTTTACTAGAGCTAAACCGCTAGATATAAGATTTAATGTGTTAGTCATGCTGACACCTCACCTAATTTTTCATAAGAAAAATCAGCAGGACTTTTACCTTTAACAAAAGCTGGCGCTGCAACTGTGTAAATTATTTCGTTATCTATAACAGATAAATAAATTGGCATTGTGCAGGCAAAATCAGCGATACGTTCTGTTTCACAAATGTCCTCATCAGGGTAATATTTTTTACAATATCCCAACATATTTGTCATTAAACAGTATTTTGAGAATTCATCTTTGCAATTATCAAAAGATTCCCAGAAATTGTCACAACAGACATCACATGTAACATCGCTATTAAAATAATTTCCACCTACGCAACGAAGCTTTCCCGACTTATCTTTACCAATGATGATAAAAACTGCATTTCCATAGCCCGAAGGTGAGGGTGATAACCAAGAACTTATTTGGCCGTGATAACTAACTACAGGAAATAAAGGAACAAACTTTGCTAATGCATTAAATAGTAATTTTTTTGCTTTGTTTTTATATACCCACTTAAATATTTTCATGGGCTTGTAGTATTCTCCGGGAATAGGGTCCTCTATATAACTAATTTCATCTCTAAAAATATTGTTATAACTACTGTCAAGCCAAGGAGATTTTATTGATTTAATCATTGTTGTTCTCCTTTATTTTTATATCCAACAGGATCTTTTTGCCACTTCCTAACGTCACTAAGTCGCCAAAGAGATATACCTGAAAGTTTTATAGGTTTTGGAAAGTCCCCAGATTTTATTTTTCTATACAATGTTGCATAAGAAAATGGTGTGACTTTATAAGTAGTTAAATCTTTTTTTCGTAAAAACGAACTTCCAGATAAGTCATCAAATGGGAGTTCTAATTGAACGTACTGCTTTTTGCTAGACATAAAATGTCTCCTTTGTTGTTAATAGTGGAGACATGATACGAAGTGAGATTCCCGCTAGCCGGCTAGCGGGAGGAGTTAATTACTGAACATCTTTATTCTGAGTCTAGACAACCTATTTTTCAGTCTAGAGGTCGGTAAATGCTTGGTTTTTGAGTCGCTTTCTTCAATTGTGATGCCCATTTCTTCATCTTCAATATATATATAATCTTTATACGGATTAGAATAGCCGCTTAGTAAATCAATTACTTCGGAGGTAGATATTTGCGGATTAGCTTCAAGTATTTCCATAAGCACTTGGTTTAGCAGGTCAGTTCTCGGTTGTTGAGCTTTTTTTCTTTGGGAGACGGATATATGTTCTTTTATAATATTTTCATTTTCTTGGATATGGCTAACAACAAGATCAATTGCGCCATCGAAGTCTTCAATTAAAAATTTGTGAATAACTTCTTGTGAAACAGTTTGATTTGCAGCAGTTCTTGGTACTGATGTATTTTTCTCTATCAATTCTTCATGAACTTTTTTGCGAGTAGCTTCATTAGCATTAGTAATTTGCCTATTTGCTAACTCCATATCAATAACTAAAGAAACAACACTTTTCCCTAGAACTTCATTTGAAAGTTCTTCGTCCTCACTTTGGCTCCAATTGAATATAAGCTCAGTAAACTTTTCATTGCTGTAAATATCAAAAGCCATGTTTATTTATCAGCTTTCTTTTTATAGTTTTTAATTTCTTTTTCTATGAAGTCTGCCGTCCATTGAAGCATCTTTGTTCTTTCTTCAAAGAAGTCATCTTTACCTTTATATCTATCTCTCACTTGGTTGCCTGTTTGAGATGAATGGTCTTGCTGGATATTTATTGCTGAATCAGTAAATCTTTGGACTTCCCATAAGTCCTCACAAACTGTTCTATTTCCGTGAGCTACTGCGTGAAATCCTAATTTAGCCCTATCAATAATATATTTTAATTTGACATTAGGCGTGTCTCTAGCGATATGCTTCAAACCATCTTCTGAAAATATAAAACAGTTTTCATTCCAATTTTTGTTGAGTGTTTTTTGAACCTTCAGAATCTCTTGAAACATTTTTGCCATTTGTTTTGGCACTGGGCATCTTATAGCCTTATTATTTTTAACCAGTTCTTTTGCAATATAAAGAATGGCATCTTTTTCGTTGTAGTTTTTCCATTGCGCTGTAATAAGTGACCCAACTCTTAAACTTGTATAACCACTGCAAAATAAGAAGTGACGTGTCACAAGTCCCTTATATTGGCTGATGTGATAATAGGTAGCACCAAGCTTGTCCGCTGGAATGGGAGGGTGCTTTTCAACTTCATCACTTTTTGGTTTTCTAAGAATAGGATCTTTAGCAAACTGAGCAACAAGGTTCGTGGGGTAAATCTCATTATTCACAGCGTAGGTATAAATAACACTTAATAGATTCTTAACCGATTGGCAGGTCGTCGGTGTTTTATTGTGAATCTCTATTAACGTCTCTCTGAGATGCTTCTTACTGATATCAGAAATAGGGTAGTTATAGAGTGGTTTGAGATGCTTCCATGAAAAGCCAATTCTTTTAATATGGGCCGCACTCCAGGGATTCCTGGGGTCTTTTATTTTTTCGTCCGTGGCAAGCTTATATAGGTGCGCTAGCGTATGCCCTGATGCCTCTATTTCCTTCGTTACCTGAGTTTCTTTGGCGATCTTCGGGTTAATGCCTGACTGAAGTATTTTACTTAAACGATCACGCTCAGCCCGTGCTTCAGCAAGACTAAAGTCGTTATAAGAGCCGATCGACATTTGGTTTCTTTTTTTATTGTAAGAGTATTGCCATAGCCATAGTTTGTTATTGGTCTTTCTGGTAATGCGTAAAGATAGCCCTTGACCGTCAAACAAGACTAAAGTATTTTGATTAGGAGGGCATTTAGCTGTTTCACACTGCCTAGCGGTAAGTGACATATAGAAATAAAAGAGTTATCGTATGTCAAATCGTATATCACTTAGCATAAGATTTCAAGATATGAAGTGAGACAAGGTGAGATAGCTTAAATATAAAAACCTTGATTTATAAGGGTTTCAAAGGGATATTAAAACTTGATGAAACTGTATGACATAAAGGTAAGGTTCCCCCCAGCTCCACCAATCAATAGTTTATGACTTATCAAAAAAGTTAATTTTTTGATACCTTTCATCTTGATTGATCTATTTAATCTCGAAGAGGAAAATAAAATGGGCTTAAGAAAATTATTTTCAATGCTTTCAATGGATGAAAGAGGTATGTCGATTGCCATTGAAAAAAAAAGAAAACTCTTATCTCGGGATCTAAGTGAGCGCCTAAACCATACTATTAAGTATGGCCCATTTGCAGGTATGACTTTTTCGCAAGAATATTGGTGGGGAGGCTCTGATAGAGCTTCAATGTTGCTGGGTATTTATGAGGAAGAAGTGCTAAATTCGATCATGTCCCTCTCAAAAAAATATGATGTCTTTATAGATCTTGGCGCTGCGAATGGCTACTATAGTATTGGCTCTGTCTTGAGTCAAAAATTTAAAAGAAGTTATTCATTTGAAATATCAGCTAAGGGAAGAGATATTATAAAAAAGAATGCAATTCTTAACAGGGTGGTCAACAAAGTGCAGATTCTAGGTGAGGCAACTAAAGATTTTTATAAGCAAATACCAAAAAATGATTTAAATTCTGCTGTCGTTTTAATTGATATTGAAGGGGCTGAATTCTCTTTGTTGGATAGAAGATTATTTAATGACTTAAAGCAATCAGTTATTTTTATTGAATTACATGATTGGTTTTTTAAAAATGGCAAGAAGAAAATTACAAAATTAGTGGCTGATGCAAAGCCTTTCTTTAAAATTTCAACACTTACCACAACTTCTAGAGATTTATCTAAATTTCCTGAACTTAAGAATTATTCGGATTCTGACAGGTGGCTTATGGCATCTGAAGGACGATCAAAACTAATGACTTGGCTAAAATTAGAGCCTATTTTGAATTAGATACGGCCAAATTGATCTTCAAGCCTCTAAATATCATCCTCACCTAAATAGGATCCAGATTGCACTTCAATAATTTTTAATATCTGATCAGATAATGGATTGCGCAATCTGTGTTTCTCGCCTTTCGCAATAAAAATAGATTGGTTTGTTTTTATTCTAAAAACCTTTTCTTCAGATCTAACCCCTGACTCACCTTCTATTACGACCCAATGTTCACTTCTATATTGATGTGATTGAATGTTCGCAACCGATTGTCGATCCCACCAGATAAGATGACAGGTATTAAAATTGATAATGGATTTTGATTTAATGTGGTAAAAAATTCATTAAAAAGTTATTTTTCGCTATATATTTTAGGATTTAAATTAGGGTCGTTGTACATTTTAAATTGCTTGTACTGCTTAAAATATCTCGATCCACTCTGACAGTCCATCATAAGCTCATCATAGCAAATACCTAAATCATTTCTTTGTATGTATAAAATGGTTAACTTTTCTGAGCATATATCTAAGTGATTTTTTTCAACGTCATTTCTTTGGGTTTGCAATGACATATGAAAAATTTTTAAACTCAAAATAGATAAGCGATCAATCATAGATCCTAATGTTTCGCTATTTTGTTTGCCACGCATGTCACTTAAATGAGCAATGTTCTTTAAAATGAAACTATCTATTCTTTCAATATAATCATTTCTTGCTTGATTAAATTTATCAATCGCTCTTTTATTGTTTGCAATTTCTGTGTCTGAAACCTTTTGTCTTCGAGCCAAGTCTTCTTCATTCCAAAGTTTGGTATTAAAGAAGTGATTGGCTTCAATAAGTTCAAAAATGGTATGACTCGCTTGATATTGAAGTTTAAAGTCATCAGGCCAAGAGGGATTAGCTAAGTATTGATCATGAAACTTTGAGATTTCTTTTGCGCTAATCATAGACTCACTTAATAATGATTTAATGAAATTTATTATTTTTTTGCAAACAAATTAACTTTGTTACGCTTAACATTATAGCTTTATAAGCTATTTAATTCTCGAAATAAGAATTTAATTCCAAGCTCTTTAATGCTTTTTTTTGCTTCAATATAAGTAGAGTTAATTCCAAGCGGCCCCCATTGATTTGGATGTGGCGAAATATTTGTTTCAGCGAATAGACCAATGACTCCTCCTGGGCTTGCAGATGCAAAATGCATTAAGCCACTATCAGGAAAAATTGATTTTCGTGCTAGCCATATTACACCAATGGTTAAATCAAGAGGGGCTCTTAATGGAATCATTTCCTTTGGCGCATTTTCTAGAATTTGGTGCGCTATTTCATCATCACCCGGATAATTTTTATTGTTTTTTGAACCTGGTGTCCAGACTAAAATAGTCTTCATTTGATATTTTTTATATACGTATTGCGCGGTCGCAATAATTTGCTCCTTTGAGGCTTGTTTTTTTTCTCGTCTTGCTCCTAGACCAAAAACAATAAATTGCTTATTTTTAATGTGATGTTGATTTAAAAATAACTGGGCTTTTTTTAACCAATCTGAAGGTGGAGAAAAATAAATAGGAGGAGGGCTTAATTTCTTTTTTGAATTATTGATTGGGGAGAGTAGCTCTATTATTCTTAAGGACTCATGAGATCTTTTTCTTGTGTGGCTTGATTCAAAAATAGGATCAGTGATCCCTTTAATTTTTTTATTTTGGGGCACAAATGAAATCGTTTTTTTAGCTTTTATCCATAATAGCCGTTTGATTGCTCTATGAGAATATTCGCCACCTGCTGCGATAGCGATATCGTAATGCTCCAATCTTATTTTTAAAAAGATAAAAAGTTGAGTAAAGATAGAAATAACACTTCTTAAATTTAAGGATTTAGGTTGCGGGTAGCTATATAGTTTGTCGATGAAGGCTGCATCTTTTAGGACCCATGCCGAAGATTCGGGTGCAACAACAGTGAGCTTGCATGCGGGATAAATTTTTTTTAAAAGTTGCAGCATAGGTGTGGTTAAGAGAAGATCACCTAATTTGTCACGCTTTAAAATAATTATTTTAGTCAACGAAGTATTGGGCTATAAGGGACATTAATTATTTTTTTGGATGGTATTGACGTGTATAACTTAAGTAAATGCCTAAAAATAAGCATGCGAGAATAGCGTGCTCATGATGAAAGGTTGTGTTGACCAGACCAATACCAAATGTTGCAACCCAAGCGCTCAATGAACCCGACCAAAGTCGAATAGAGTCTTGTGATTTAAGAGCCCAAGTATATGTTTTAACAATATGTCTAAACCAAAATAGCATAAATATGAGTGTCATAAATAATCCTAAGATCCCTCGCTCAACCAGCGCACTTAAATATAGGTTATGTGAATGGCCAGGAAACCAGTAATTATTAGGATTGAATTTTTCTCCCCGATCTTCAACAGATTTTTTGAGCTGGTCTATCGTAATAAAATGCCAATTACTCAAACCAATACCAAGCGTCGGGGAGAATCGAGAAGCCTCTAATGATACATTCCATACCTTATCTCTCGATGAAAGTACATTATTAGATTCCTGATTAGAGATTTGTTTTTCAATCACACCTGTTTTTAGAATGACTGAAAGTAAAAATATTAAAATGATTAATGCCACCCCAAATATTTTAATTTTTTTATTTTTGCATATTAAATGAAGTAGTAAAAAACCCAATAAAATGCCAGTACCATATGCTGCTCTAGATTGACCAATAATTAAACTCATGAAGAAAATGAAACTTAAAACACCTAAGACTAATAAATAGAAACGAGAAGCTTTCATCTTAAACTTATCTGAATCAAAATAACTTAAGAACCAGCTTAGTGAAGCACCAAAAATCATCACCAAATAAATCGCAGAATGATTGACATGGCCGACAGAATGAAGTTCGAGGCTTAGTTTAGTGTGAAGGATAAAAAATTGATAAAGTCCCCATAGCAAAGGTGGAAGTGCGCCAAGCACAATCAGTTTAAAAAGACCTTGATAATTTTCGCGAGAATATTGGGCCCGACTTAGAAGCCAGCCAGTGAGAATAGCTGTTAGAAGAACCATAAAACCTTTCCATTCCTCTAAATGAGGCATGCCAGCGAATAGAGTGCTTAAAAAAGCGGTGACTACAATTGAAAAAAATAAACCATCCCATTGCTTCCAATTTATTTTTATTTTTTTCCATTCTAGAATTTCACTGATGACACGAGTGAGTAGATAACCTACTAAAAATATATTTTTAGGTGCTTCAATGCTTGGAAGACTTATAATCATGAGCCCTAGCATCATGACATCTATTTGAGCAAGAGTTTTTTTCATAAGTGATATTTAATTGGTTTGATTATTTTAGAAAGTTTAAATCAAACTCTATCATAAAGAGCAATATTTAAGATAATTTGGAATGAATCCGGATTCTTATTTGTTCTATGATATATTTTTTTAGGCTTTTAAATATTTCTTAAGCTCAAGTTTTATTTTGTTATTTAATAGAGACCAGACGCCTAATCTATCTTCCTGATTTAAACCCTCGCATCGCTCATGTGCCAATTGAATATTGCCTAATTTAATCTGGTCCGTTACTTCCTGAGCTATTAGCATCAGTGGATTATCTTTCATTACATCTTGATCTGCCATAGGAAGATCTTCGCCTGCATAGATGTATAAACCAATCCCATGAAGTGAAATGGCTTTAGCAAGACATCGCTGCATCGCCGTATTCACTTGATACGCATTAGGATTTGGAATGGGTTGGTTTCTAAAATCCATCACAGGTAATTGCGCGGTTCTCGATTTACCAAAGGCTGTTACCTTACAAAATACCATCATGCTCTCCCCAAATCGTTTGGGTTCTAAGTATTCCCATGTAGCGCTATCATCGAGTTGTAATAACTGATCTAAAGCCCACGACCAAGAAAGGTAAGAGAGTCCATTTTTCTTTTCGATATGTTGGCTTACATTAATTTGTCTTAATTCTTTATATCTCATGATGTTCTCCTTGATATATTCTTTATTATTGATTTCATCGACTTTTTCTTGAATCGATTTCATTACCTCCATGTTCAACATGGACGCGATATTAATCTCGCTATCAATGGGTCTTATTTCAGAAATACTATGGATGCCATTCGATAGATGCACATCAAATGCTTCTTCTTTATATTTCACTGTGACCCATGTGGATGGTTTGTTTTTCATAGCTAAACTTTTTTAAGTAATTTAAGTATTAGTATAGTAAACTTTACTAAAAAAGTAAAGAAATCTTTACTTTTGTTACAATTAAACATAAATTTTTATTTTGGATAATAAAAAAGCCACTTAAAAAAAGTGGCTTATAGAGTTAACCTTAAAGGTATAACTGGGGATTACTTTTTTATTTTGCCTTCGCCCAGCATGATCCAGCGGGCAGCAAAGGGGGTTTTATCTTCGAGCCTGAACGCATATTTCGCATCGATACTTTTAATTCTCCCTGTTAGCCATTGATAAACTACACTTTTAGAAGCCCCACAAAGATTGCCGAATTCAGTTTGTTCCTTAATCTTAAGTGTCGCCATCATGTATGCCACACGTTCTGCAGTAGTTTTCAATGCTTAATCCATGCAAATAAATTAATTTCAAATTATAACTTTTTTACATAAGATTATGGGATTAGATCTTATGCAGCCATATCCTCGATTATCTCTCCCTCAATTAGTTTAGCCTTATTGTTACGATATTCTCTAAGTGCGCCCATCGCACGATATAAATCAGTATCGAGTTGTACCTGATATTTGCTAAGTATCGCCATATCATTTCCTTGAGGAATGCGATGAATAATTTTTAAATCATCAAATAAATTCATTCCAACTAGGTTACGTTTAAGCACTGCTAGTTGTCCATGAATATAAAATCTAACTTTATCAAGAAGATCTTTAATAACGCCTGGACGTTCGATCGCATAGCTCCATGAGGAGGTGTAATGTTTTTTAAATTTTTCTTTTAATAAAGGCATGGTATAGGGCATATTTTTTTCGATTGTTTCAATAGGAACTTCTGCAGTTTCAAATTGACTTGCTTCAATCTCTTTCATGGCAGCCTCATAGTAGCGATAGGATTCAATAGTTCGATTAGATAAATCTTCTGCTGAGTATTCCTTTTTTGTAGAGGCGCTTAATATTTGATTGATACTCACAGCGAGAACTTCTGGCATCATAGATATTTTAAGTTTTGCGGCCTCAGCCTCTTGAAGCCTTTTTTGTCTAATCAAACCAAGATAAATACGTTGTACCAAATGCATTTCCATAGTATCTATTGGTTGATAAGTTTTTATGAGATCTTCTCTTAGCATTTTAAATTGCTCCTCATTTTCGCCGGGGAGAAGAGGGATTTTGGCAAAAATACCATGGGTTATAGCATTCATACTTGATCTTTGTTTGCCTTCGATCGAGGTGGGTCCTGTGGATTTTTTTGCGTTTTCTTGATTGGCTTTAATTTGAGCCTCGGTTGTCATAATAATTACTCCATTCATAAAATTGCCAACACTTATTTGCTGGTAATTTTAATATGGGGACAATGTTAAAAATTTCAAGTAAATCAATGATTTATTGTAAAGTATTACTTTACATATTCCCAATTTTAAAAGGCAAAATGCTTTATATTTCTTAGGTATCGCAGATGGATTTAATTTTTACTTTTTTTCGAGAAATTTATGAATTAATAGAGTTTGAGTTAAAGGATCCTTTTTAAAAGTGATCAATTAAAAATCCTTAACGACTTAAATCTTGATCCTGATGATAAAATTCACAACATGACTATCCTTGTGACAGGCGCTGCAGGTTTTATTGGCTCTAATTTTGTATTAGATTGGTTTGATCAATCGACTGAAGAAGTGATTTCTTTAGATTTACTAACTTACGCAGGCAATTTAGAAAATCTATCTTCATTAAATCAAAATCCTCACCATCATTTTGTACAAGGTAATATCGGAGATCGTGATTTAGTCTTAAATCTTCTAAAGAAACATGACATCAGAGCTGTCATTCATCTTGCGGCAGAAAGCCATGTGGATCGTTCGATTCATGGAGCAGGAGATTTTATTGAAACTAATATTGTTGGTACTTTCAACCTTCTTGAGTCGGTAAGAAGTTATTGGAATGATCTTGATGACACTTCAAAAAAAGCATTTAGATTCTTGCATGTATCGACCGATGAAGTTTATGGATCTCTAGATGTAAAAGCCTCAGCTTTTACAGAACAACATCCTTATGAACCAAATAGCCCATACAGTGCGAGCAAAGCTGCAAGTGATCATTTAGTGCGTGCCTGGTTTCATACCTATGGACTCCCTGTATTAACCACCAATTGTTCAAATAACTACGGACCTTATCATTTTCCAGAAAAACTCATTCCTCTATGCATCTTGAATGCATTGAACGGTAAACCTTTACCTATTTATGGCGATGGTAAACAAATTCGTGATTGGCTTTATGTCAAAGATCATTGCACTTCTGTCCGTGAAGTTTTAAAACAAGGGCGCATTGGTGAAACTTATAACGTCGGTGGTTGGAATGAAAAAACAAATTTAGAAGTCGTTGAAACTTTATGCGCTATTTTAGATGAATTAAAACCAAAATCGGATGGCAAAAGTTATGCCGATCAAATCACTCTTGTGAAAGATCGTCCGGGTCACGACAAACGCTACGCGATAGACGCTTCGAAATTAGAGCGTGATTTAGGTTGGAAGCCACAAGAAACTTTTGAGACGGGACTTCGTAAGACTGTTCTTTGGTATTTAGAAAATGAAGCGTGGGTTAATCATGTGGTATCGGGTGAATATCAACACTGGGTTCAAAAACAGTATTCATGAAAATATTACTTACGGGTAAAGATGGCCAAGTAGGATTTGCATTACACAAAAAATTATTGTCATTAGGTGAGATGATTGCCACAAATCGGCATGAGCTTGATCTAGCAAACCCTGATGCGATTAAAGGATTTATTGATAAAACTAAACCCGATATGATTATCAATTCCGCTGCGTACACACAGGTAGATAAGGCTGAATCTGAAAAATTATTAGTCCATCAAATCAATGCGATCGCACCCCAAGTATTAGCTGAAAAGGCATCCGAACTTAATATTCCGATCATTCATTTTTCAACGGATTATGTATTTGATGGCTTAAAAGATGAGCCTTATTTAGAAACTGACGAAGTTAATCCTCAATCCGTTTATGGTCAAACAAAATGGGAAGGTGAAGAGGCTGTTCGGAATCACACAAAACATATTATTTTAAGAACAAGTTGGGTCTATGGTAGTTATGGGCAAAACTTTTTAAAAATTATTCTTAAACTTGCCCAAGAAAAATCTTCTTTAAATGTGGCGAGTGATCAAATAGGTACACCCACTTCAACTGATGTATTGGTTGATGTGACTTACAACATCGTCAAAACTATTTCAGATAATCCTAATTTCATAGATTTTGGTACCTATCATGTGACGTCCATGGGTGATACTGATTGGTTTCGTTATGCATGTTTCATCCTTGATGAATCGATTCGTTTAAGATTGAAAACGACTATGACATCTAAAGATATCAAACCGATTTCAAGTGATCTATATCCTACCTTAGCAAAACGTCCTATGAATTCAAGACTTTACACCACAAAAATTAAAAAGACCTTCATGTTAGAATTGCCTCATTGGGAAGAGGAAGTAAAAAGAGTTTTAAAAGAAATCATTCATTAAATGACACAAATTAAAAATAATAGAAAAGGTTTGATTCTGGCAGGCGGTTCAGGAACCCGCCTTTATACAGTGACGCAAGCAATGTCTAAACAATTGTTACCTGTCTATGACAAGCCCATGATTTATTAATCTTTAAGCATTTTAATGCTGGCAGGTATTAAAGATATTTTATTGATTTCAACACCAGAAGATTCCCTACGCTTTGAGTCTTTATTAAAAGACGGCAGTCAATGGGAGATTAATATTCAATATTGTGTACAAAAATCTCCCGATGGATTGGCACAAGCCTTTATCTTAGGTGAATCCTTTATTCCAAACCATGATTCGACTTTAATCTTAGGCGATAATATTTTTTATGGCTATGACTTGCATCAACTTCTTTTAAGTGCGAGAAATCGTGAAGAGGGTGCGACGATCTTTACTTATCACGTCCAAGATCTTGAGCGCTTCGGTGTTGCTGAATTTGATGGAAAAAATCAAGTCGTTTCTCTAGAAGAAAAGCCCATAAAACCTAAATCAAATTATGCGGTAACCGGCCTTTATTTTTATGATGAAGATATGATGGAAATGGCAAAAAGTTTAAAATCATCTAAAAGAGGCGAGCTTGAAATTACCGATTTAAATCGACTCTATTTAGACCAACATAAATTAAATGTCGAAGTGATGGGATGAGGTTATGCATGGTTAGATACAGGAACACATGAATCTTTACTCGAAGCAAGTCAATTTATTGCCATATTAGAAAATTGCCAAGGCTTAAAAGTCGGATGTTCTGAAGAGATTGCTTATCGTCAAAATTTGATTAGCGCTAATGAACTTGAAGTTCTGGTGCGTCATTATTAAAAAATAGTTACGGTCAATATTTAAAACGCATCTTACAAGAAAAAATTATTTGATTATGAAAGTCACTCTTTTGAACATTCCTGACGTGCTTTTAATTGAGCCTAACGTATTTGAAGATGCGCGTGGCTTTTTTTTTGAAAGTTTTAGAGAGGATGTTTTTAAAAAAGAAACTTCATTAAATGTTTCATTTGTACAAGATAATCATTCCAAGTCATCTAAAGGAGTTCTTCGAGGCCTGCATTATCAATTACCTCCTCATGCACAAAGTAAATTAGTTCGTGTCATAGAAGGCGAAGTTTTAGACGTTGCGGTCGATATCAGAAAATCATCCCCTACTTGCGGACAATATGTTGCTGAAATTTTATCAAGCGATAATAAAAAGCAACTTTATATTCCCGAAGGTTTTGCGCACGGTTTTTTAACCCTTTCAGATACTTCTGAATTTCTATACAAAACAACAGATTTCTATCACCCCGAAAGTGAGCGTTGTATTCTATGGAATGATGCTACTTTAAATATCAAATGGCCTGAAAATTTAGACATCTCCCTTTCTTCCAAAGACCTAGCTGGGCTTATTTTTACCTCTACTGAAATATTTCCTTAAGCAATTTTAATTTTAAATAGTTGGTTTTTTTTATTTTTGGGTTTATGATTGTTCATTATTGAACAATAATGAGAATATTTTTTGAAGAAACCTTTAAAAACGATTGATTTAGATCTTCATTTCCGAATACTTCAGATACTTGAAGATAACCCTGATATTTCACAAAGAGAAATTGCTCAGAAATTAGGGATTAGTCTAGGCGGCGTTAATTATTGCCTAAAAGCATTGATTGATATTGGTCATATTAAGATCAGTAACTTTAATAAAAACCCTAAAAAAATTGGGTACATATATTTGTTAACACCTAGAGGCATTTCTGAAAAAATACGCCTCACTTCAGGTTTTTTAAAACGAAAAATGGATGAATATCATTCATTAAAAAAAGAAATTGAATCTTTTAAATCGAAATTAAAAATTTGATTTTATGAAAATTACCAAAAATATGTTCGATAACGAGAGTTAGCGTACATCACTCTAAATATATTAAGGTAATCATTTGATGAATCTAGACAAATCTACTATCGCGATTGTTGGTCTCGGGTATGTCGGATTACCCCTGGCTGTAGAGTTTGGTAAAACGAGGCCCGTGATTGGTTTTGATGTCAATAAAAAACGAATCGCTGAACTTGAGCGAGGTGAAGATCACACCTTGGAGGTGACGTCCGATGAGCTCACCCATGCGAAGCATTTGAGATATACCGCTGATATTGAGCTACTTAAGCAGGCGCAGATTTTTATTGTGACGGTGCCGACACCTATTGATAGCGCCAACCGACCAGATTTAACACCCTTAGTCAAGGCAAGTGAGACGGTTGGTAAGGCCTTGAAAAAGGGTAATGTGGTGATCTATGAATCGACCGTCTATCCTGGCTGCACTGAGGAGGTATGCGTTCCCACCCTGGAAAAGCATTCTGGTCTTAAGTTTAATGTCGATTTCTATTGTGGTTACAGTCCGGAGCGCATTAACCCAGGTGACAAGGTTAACACCCTAACTAAGATTAAAAAAATTACCAGTGGATCAAATTCTGAGGTGGCTAACGCGGTAGACGAACTATATGCCTCAATCATTACAGCTGGTACTCACAAGGCTTCCAATATTAAGGTGGCTGAGGCTGCTAAGGTGATCGAGAATACACAGCGTGATTTGAATATTGCTCTCGTGAACGAGCTCTCCGTTTTGTTTGATCGTCTCGGTATTGATACGATTGAGGTGCTGGAAGCGGCGGGAACAAAATGGAATTTCTTGCCATTCAGACCAGGGATGGTGGGTGGTCACTGTATTGGGGTTGACCCGTACTACCTCACCCACAAGGCTGAGGAGGTGGGCTACCACCCACAAATTATTGCTGCAGGCCGTCGTATGAATGACAACATGGCTCGCTACGCTGCGAGAAATGTGATTAAGCTAATGCTTAAGAACGGAATAGATGTTGCAAGAAGTAAAGTTGGCGTGATGGGTATCACCTTCAAGGAAAACTGTCCTGATATCAGAAATAGCAAGGTGGTTGATCTCATTAAAGAGTTCGAGGCATGGGGTGTAAGTGTGGTTGTGGCCGATCCATATGCTGATGCGGATGATGTGATGCATGAGTATGGTGTTAAGTTGGGCAACATCGATGATCTAAATGGGGTTGATGGTCTCGTTGTGGCTGTGGGACATGCTGCTTATCGTAATATTGGACTCTCTAGACTTAAACGAATGCTTAAGTCTGATAAGCCAGTGCTTGCAGATCTTAAGTCGCTTTATGATAGACATGAGGCCGCCAATCTTGGCCTAACCGTCTTTAGATTTTAACTTCATGAATTAAAAAGGACTCTATATGTACCATTTCTCACCACCTATCATCGGCAGAAAAATTCGATTCGCTTTAGTTGGCTGTGGTCGTATTGCACAAAATCATTTTGCGGCGATTAAGCATCACGAAGATCGTGCTGAACTCGTTGGCGTTTGCGATATTGATCTTGAAGCGTTGGCAGTTGCAGTTAAAACTACAGGGGCGACAGCCTATAAGACGCTCACCGAGATGCTTGCTCAATGCGATGCGGATGCATTTATCTTGACCACTCCCTCAGGCTTGCATCCAGATCAAGCTATTCAGATTGCGCATGCAGGTAAGCATGTGATTACTGAGAAGCCAATGGCGACCCGCTGGGAAGATGGTAAACGCATGGTGAAGGCCTGTGATGAGGCGGGGGTGCGCCTTTTTGTGGTTAAGCAGAACCGTCGCAATGCAACACTGCAGCTCCTTAAAAAAGCTATTCAGAAAAAACGCTTTGGTAAGATTTATATGGTTAACCTGAATGTGTTTTGGACTCGCCCACAGTCTTATTATGATCAGGGGGGGTGGCGCGGTCGTTGGGAATATGATGGTGGTGCATTTATGAACCAGGCGAGTCACTATGTGGACTTGGTCGATTGGTTGATCGGTCCGCTCGAGAGTTTGCAGGCATATACGGCGACCCTTGGACGCGATATTGAAGCCGAAGATACTGGGGTCATTAGTTTGAGGTGGCGAAGTGGTGCATTGGGTTCAATGAATGTGACCATGCTCACCTACCCCAAGAATCTAGAGGGAAGCATTACCATCCTTGGTGAAAAAGGTACGGTGCGTATAGGTGGTATGGCAGTCAATGAGGTTCAGCATTGGGAGTTTGAAGACACCGATCCTGATGATGTCAAGGTCAAAGAGGCGAGCTATGAAACCACCTCTGTTTATGGTTTTGGCCATCCACTTTATTACGATAATGTCATTAAAGTCATGCGCGGAGAAGCTGAACCTGAAACTGATGGTCGTGAGGGGTTGAAATCACTGGAAGTGATTATTGCAACCTATTTGTCATCCAGAGATGGCAAAAGAATCGCATTGCCTCTAGATCACTAAGTGAGCATTACTGGATGAAATATACAATTGCATTGTTTGCTTATGATTTTCCACACAGAAAAACGCAAGACTTTATTCTGGAGCTTGTCTCATCCGGAGTCACGGATTTTGTAGTTTTTGCGGCACCTAAAAAAAATCTAAAACATACAGATGACAATATATATTTTCAAACATCTCTAAAACTAGCACCACCATTAGATCCAGAGATTATTTGTAAAAATCTTGGATTGAAATTTTACAGCCTAGATCATGACAATCTTGATGAAATTAATAAATTAGTTAAAGCTCATCAGATAAATATTGGGATTATTTCTGGGGCAAGAATTATATCTAACGATGTTATAAATCTTTTTGAAAACGGTATAGTAAATTTCCATCCAGGAATGATCCCAGAAACGTCAGGACTAGATTCTTTTTACTATACTATAAAGCAATCAATTGCAATGGGGGTTACGACTCATTTTATTGACAGAAAAGTAGATGCAGGCATGCATATAGCATTTGATGAATTGTTTATTGGGGCAAATGACTCCCCAGAGATAGTTCAAGAAAATCTTTATCAGTTACAGAAATTAGCTTTAAGAAACTTAATTAAAAAAATATTAACGGGTACTCTGGAATCATTACCTATTAATCGACCATTTAAGAATGAACCATTGTCACCAGAATTAAAAAGAAAATTGATACTAGAATATGGAAACTGGAGGGCTATTCGTTATGCTGCACAGCAGAAAAGTCAGTTATTTGAAGCTTGTGATGAAGGAAAAGCGGAAGTCGTACTAAAAATATTAAATCAATTCCCTGAGCTAGTTAACTCACATAATAGTTCTGGTTGGACGCCTCTAATAATTGCTTGTTTCAGAAACAATTATGATTTAGTGAAAACTTTATTAGAGTTTGGTGCTGACCCCAATATTACTGGGATTAAAGGTACAACGCCAATAATGTATGCCAAGACTTATTTAATGAATTCTTCTAGCCAGAATTATTCCATTCTGAACCTTTTGCTTTCAAATGGAGCGGACATAAACAGAACGGATTGTTATGGCAAGACTGTATTTGACTATATTGCTGGATCAAAAAATACAGAGCTAGTTGAATATTTTAATACATTGAGAAATTAAGAACTTTAAACTAATTACATTTACTTTCTTTGTGTATATTTGAGTTTGAAAATTCGATTTAACTGGGTAATTTATGAGTGAAACAATTCCATTTATTGATTTAAAGAGTCAATACAAAGCGCTTGAAGATAATATAAAGTCACGCATCAATAAGGTTTTGGATCATGGCCAATATGTAATGGGTCCAGAAGTTACAGAGCTTGAAAACCGATTGGCTGAGTTTGTAGGCGTAAAGCACTGCATTTCGGCAAGTAGTGGCACTGATACCTTAATGATATCAATGATGGCTCTTGGCATAGGCCCTGGTGATGAGGTGATTACGTCACCATTTACATTTATTGCAACCGGTGAAATGATAGCCTTAATTGGCGCTAAACCAGTTTTTGTAGACATTAATCCAAAATCCTACAACATTGATCCATCAAAGATCGAAGCAGCAATCACGCCTAAAACAAAAGCTATTATGCCGGTGAGCCTATATGGCCAATGTGCAGATTTTGACGCAATTAATACGATTGCTGACAAATATGGACTAGCAGTGATTGAGGATGCTGCACAATCATTTGGTGCAACCTATAAAGGCAAAAAATCTTGTGCACTAAGCACAATTGGATCTACCAGTTTTTTTCCTAGCAAACCTCTAGGAGCCTATGGTGACGGTGGCGCTTTATTCACAAACGACGATAATTTGGCAAAAGTCATGCGTGAGATTCGATCACATGGGCAGGAGAGGCACTATTATCATGTGCGATTAGGTGTTAACGGCAGACTCGATACGATTCAAGCGGCTATTTTATTGGCTAAAATGGACATTTTTCCTGAAGAAATATCAGCTAGGAATAAAGTTGCTGATAAGTACAGCAGCTTGTTGATGGGCGAGCTTGTAACGCCCTATATTGAGTCTCACAACACTTCGGTTTATGCGCAATACACTATTTTGGTTGATAACCGAAGCGATGTTCAGCAAAAGTTAAAAGACCTTGGAGTGCCAACTGCTGTGCATTATCCGATTCCACTCAACTTGCAGCCAGCATTTGCGGATTTAAATCAGGGTGAAGGTTCGTTTCCGATTTCAGAATCGATTGCAAAACGTGTTCTGAGTCTGCCTATGAGTCCATATTTGGATGATAGGTTGATACAAAAAATTGCAGATGCTGTGATAGAGTCTGTATGACGAATATATTTATTCACCCTAGCGCTAGTGTTTCTGCCCAGGCGGAAATTGGTGACGGCACAAAAGTCTGGATTAACGTACAGATACGCGAAAATGTATGTATTGGCACTAACTGCATTATTTCTAAAGATGTATATGTAGACCATGGCGTTCAAATTGGTAATAACTGTAAGATTCAAAATAGCGTATCTGTTTACAACGGAGTGACTATCGAAGATGACGTATTTGTTGGCCCGAATGTATCTTTTACTAACGACAAAGTACCTCGTGCATTTAACGCAAATTGGAAAATAACGCCAACCCTTATTAAAAAAGGCGTCAGCTTGGGTGCAAATTCAACTGTTGTTTGTGGTGTCACGATTGGCAAATATGCAATGGTTGCGGCAGGCAGTGTGGTTACGAAAAATGTTCCTGCTTATGCTTTGGTGTTAGGTAACCCTGCGAAGCTCATAGCTTATGTATGCGAATGTGGAAATAGATTGGATAGTCAAAGTATTTGTTCAGTTTGCGGTAAAAAAATCGATATTCAAAATAATGGTGATGAAGTATGAATATAGCGCTAATTGGTTATGGATACTGGGGCCCTAATGTTGCAAAAAACATTTATGCCAATAAGCAGCTGAAACTTCATACGATAAGTGACCTTAAAGAAACGAGACTTGAAAAAGCACGAAATCTTTATGTTGAGCATTCGTTGTATGAAACCAACTATAAAAAGCTTCTGGATAATCCTGAAATTAATGCAGTAGCGGTTGCCGTTGAAACAAGTTCCCACTATCAGGTAGTAAAAGACGCACTCAATGCAGGTAAACATGTTTATGTAGAAAAACCTTTTACATCAACTGTAAAAGAAGCTGAAGAATTAACTGCATTGGCCATTAGCAAGGGACTAATTATTCATGTCGATCACATCATGATGTATCACCCCTGTGTGCAGAAAATACGAGAATTGATCACATCGGGTGAACTTGGTGACTTGCTTTATATAGAAGCAATGCGTATGAATTTGGGTCAAATTAAAAAAGATGTAAGTGCAATGGCTGATTTGGCTGTGCATGACTTATCAATTATTGATTATTTATCAGAAGGTAAAGAGCCTTTTTACATTAAAGCTGTGGGGGAGAAGAAGTATAACCCTAAAGAAAGTTTGACATTTCTCATGTTGAGATATGACGACTTTATCGCGCATATTCAATCGAGCTGGATTTCACCACTGAAAGAAAGAAAACTGATTGTTGCGGGCACAAAAAAAATGGTCGTATTTGATGACATTAAGCCATCTACAGAAAAACTTACAATTTACGATAAGGGCGTAGATATTCTTGCTGGCAGCGATGTCGAATATGAAGATTACGCAGTGAAAACGCGTGTTGGCGATATTTGGATACCATACATACCAGAACAGGATGCGCTTTATAACAGCCTAGATCATTTTGCCCAATGCATTAAATCAAATAGGCAGTCAGATTCAGGACCAGAGCAGGCGATTCGTGTATTAAAAATACTTGAACATGCAGACAATACAATGAATGCTTAAGAAAGATCTTAATTTGATAAATAATAGACTAAAAATCGCTGGTAGCCGTATCCTTGTTACCGGTGGAGCCGGCTTTATAGGTAGCCATCTCGCAGATAGATTGCTGAAAGACGGAGCTGCAGAAGTCATCGTTATCGATAATCTTTTCACAGGTAATGAAGATAATCTCTCTGAAGCATTTAAAACAGGGTTGGTTACCCTTTATCGAGATGATGCTGAGCTGAATACTAGCCTTGAATATATTTTCACCAAGCATGAAATTGATATTGTATTTAACTGTGCTACTAAAGCATTGAATTATTCATTTTTAAATCCCGCCAATGCATTTTCAACGAATGTAAATGTTGTGCTTAATCTTCTTGAATTGCAGCGGCGCGGTTTATTTAAGACGCTTTGTCATTTTTCCACATCAGAAGTATATGGCTCTGCAGTTTATGAACCCATGGATGAAGCGCACCCTAAAAACGCAACTACAACCTATGCAGCAGGCAAGGCTGCAGCTGACCTTGCTGTTGAAAGCTATGTGAAGATGTTTGATCTGGATGCTTTTATCGTCAGACCATTTAACAACTATGGACCAAGACAGAATTACAAAGGCTATTTAGCTGGCATTATTCCGATTACAGCGTGGAGAATTTTGAATAATATTCCCCCTGAATTACATGGTGCCGGAACACAAAGTCGTGATTTTATTTATGTACACGATACAGTAGATGCGGTGGTTAAGCTTTACAGTGTTTTGCCAAAAGGTGAGTCAGTCAACATTTCTACAGACAACCAGATTTCGGTTAAAGATTTACTGCATAAAATCTGCGAGGCGATGCACTACAAGGGTGAAATTGTCACAAAACCAGAACGTAAGTCTGATGTCTTGTGCCACAATGCAAGCAATCAAAAGGTGAATCGGATGATTGATTACAATTTGACAGGTTTTGAACAAGGTTTACGTGATACGCTCGAGTGGTATAAGGTCAATATTAAGGTGGCAGTATGAATAATATTCGATTAATGAAACCTTACATTACCTATGATGAGGTTGAAGCAGAATTCAAGGCTGTTTTTGACAGTGGCATTTTTACCAGGGGTCAAAATGTTGAATTGCTGCGTAAACAGATTACTGAATACACTGGTGCTAAACATGCTTTTTTAATGACTTCTGCTACAACTGCATTATGGGTGTGCTTAAAATTGCTGAATATCGGCAAAGATGATGAAGTCATTGTTTCTGATTTTTCTTTTCCCGCCACAGCAAATGTTGTAGAAGATTTAGGTGCAATTCCGGTATTCGCAGATGTAAGTCTGGAAACATTCAATATGCTGCCGGAACAAGTAGAACAAAAAATATCCCCGCGAACAAAAGCTGTGATTTTTGTAGATGCTCTTGGTAGCCCATCCGGGTTGACTGAAATTAAAGCAATTTGTGATAAGCATGGTTTGCCATTAATCGAGGATGCAGCATGCGGTATCGGCAGTGCTGAAAATGGAAAACGTTGTGGTGCTATCGCAGATTTAACCTGTTTTAGTTTTCACCCACGCAAATTAATCAGCAGTGGTGAGGGCGGCGCAATTACTACCAATCGCGATGACTGGGCTGATTGGTTTGATGCCAAGCTCATGCATGGTGCAAAAGGGATGAAGGGTATTGCTATGGATTTTGTAGACTATGGCTATAATTTCCGTCTTCCTGAACTTCAGGCAATTATGGCGAGTAAACAGCTTGAAAAAATAGAAAAAATTGTTGATGACCGAAATGCCATTCGTAATGAATACATCTGCAGGCTCGAACCACTAGGCTTTGTGGCTCAAAAGATCAATCATAGCGCGCATTCTAATATTCAATCATTGGTTTTTAAGGTTCCAGAAGGCTGCAATCGTGACGCTTTGGTTTTGGCGTTGCGAAAAGAGGGAATAGAAACAACCATAGGCACCTATGCCATGAGCAGTGGTACCTATTTTTTAAGTAAATATGCTACGCCACAAAAAAATGCAGCTCTGCTAGAACAAACCACTATCACACTTCCATGCTTCGAGAGCGTTGATGTTGATGCGGTGTGCGGGGCAATTGAAAAACATTATAAAACAGCAGGCTAGAATAGATAACTCATGCACAGTCTGGTTTTTATGGGGAGCAAGCAAGCGGGTTTGCATATATGCGAGGCTTTAATTAAACAGCTGCCGGTTGGTATGCTTAAAGCAATTTTATGCCCCAATGATGTTGCAGACTGCAGGACAGAGCTTCAAAAGTTCGAGCGGCTTGCTAAAGAATATAACATACCTTTTCATGTTATAAATAAAACGACAGAAACGATTGATGTGCTAAAAATCTACAACACTTCTATCGTTCTGGTGCATGGCTGGTATCAGCTCATACCAGTAGAACAATTCCCAAAAACATTATTTTTAGGTTTTCATTATTCCCCTTTGCCTAGATATCGGGGCAATGCTCCTTTGGTTTGGCAAATCATTAATGGCGAAACAAGATTAGGCATCAGCTTATTCCAGCTCACATCTGGTATGGATGAAGGGGATTTGGTGGACCAGAGATTTTTTAATTTAGACCGTTATGAAAATATCTCTTCAGCGTTAGCCAAAGCAAATAGTCTTGCGCAGCAAATGTTGTCAGATTTATTAAGCATGATGATGTCTAACAACGTGAAGCTTATAAAACAGGCATCTGAAGCACCTAGTTATTGTGGTCTTCGTATGCCTGAAGATGGCAGAATTGATTGGAAAAGACATGCATCAAAAGTGCATGATTTTATCAGGGCGCAGAGTAAACCATACCCTGGAGCATTTACATACTTGCCCGATAAAAGAAAGCTAACGGTGTGGTCAGCAGTGGAAGAAACAGATAAATTTTATGGAGTTCCCGGCAGTGTAGTCGCGATTAAAGAGGAAAGTGTCACAGTGGCTTGCAGTGATGGCGCGATCAGAATTTTAGCTCTCGAGGTTGATGGGGTTGAGTATTCACCTAATCAAATCCTTAAATCAATTAAAACTAGACTGTCTTGAATTTTGAATAATAATTCTGATGCATGTTTTGGCAGTATGCCTAAGGGGAGGCAATGGTCGTTGTAATTGATTACGGCGCTGGCAATATTGGTTCAGTGCTTAATATGATAAAAAAAGCAGGCGGCAGTGCCATTGCATCAGCAATTGTCGATGATATAAGTCAGGCATCTAAGTTACTGTTGCCTGGTGTTGGCAGTTTTGATAACGCTATGACGAAACTGGAAGGCTTGAACCTGGTAAGCATTATTCAGGAAAAAGCGCAATCTGGCACACCGATACTCGGTATATGCCTTGGTATGCAGCTGCTGTCCTATGGCAGTGAAGAAGGACAGAAGTCCGGTCTTGGCTTGATACCTGGCAAAGTTAAGCGTTTTAAGTTTGAAGCTAAAGATGCCTCATTGCGGATTCCACACATGGGATGGAATAAAGTCAGCATTTCAAAACATCATGCACTGACAGCACAGCTAGAGGACGATGCTAGATTCTATTTTGTTCATTCGTATCATTATCAATGTGAAGATGCTAGAGATGAGCTATTTAGGACTCACTACGGTTACGACTTTTCTTCAGGTATTCAGCGTGAAAATATTATGGGTGTGCAGTTTCATCCTGAAAAAAGTCACCGTTATGGTATGCAACTGTTTAAAAACTTTATCGGGTTTTAAAGATGCTTGCAACTAGATTGATGCCTTGTTTGTTGATGAGTAATGGAGCGCTGGTTAAAACGGTGAAGTTTAAAAACCCGATCTATGTCGGAGACCCAGTCAACGCTGTACGTATTTTTAATCAAAAAGAAGTCGATGAGCTGATTCTTTTGGATATTGAAGCTACAACACATCACAGAGGGATTGATTACGAAACCCTGGAAAAGCTGGTAACCGAATGTTTCATGCCTATTTGCTACGGCGGAGGAGTCAGCTCAATAGAAGACATGCGTCGTTTATTTAACTTAGGAATTGAAAAAGTTTCACTTGGTACTGCGGCTTTTGAAAATCCGGATTTGATTCGTCAGGCAGCAGCAGAATTTGGCAATCAAGCTATTGTGGTGTCTATAGATGTCAAAAAGGGGTTGCTAGGCGGTTATTCAGTGCGTACTCAACAAGGTACAAAGGACACCAAAATGGATCCCGTAGCCGCTGCTGAATATGTCGAGAAATTAGGGGCTGGTGAAATTCTTTTATATTCAATTGACCGTGATGGAACTTGGAGTGGGTTTGATTTAAAGTTAGTGCAAGAGGTTGTTAATGCCGTGCGCCTTCCTGTAGTGGCTACCGGAGGTGCTGGCTCATTAGCTGATGTTCAATCAGTTGTTCAACAGGGTGGCGCTTCCGCCGTGGCTATTGGCAGTATGGCACTATTTCAAGGTAAAGATCTAGGCGTGTTAATTAAATTTCCAAGCCGTGAAGACCAGGATGAGATTTTTGTTTAAGAGAGTGTGATGAGTAAACATATTTGTTCACGTTGTATTTATGATGAATCTGTACCGAATATTTCATTTGATGAAGAGGGCGTATGTAATTACTGCCGTCAGATTGAGACATTGGAAGCTGAATACCCAACTGGCAGTCAGGGTCAAGCCCGTTTGGATAAAATGGTTGAGGAAATTAAAGCCGCAGGCAAGGGTAAAAAATACGATGCGATTATCGGTGTGAGCGGGGGCTGTGACTCATCCTATCTCGTGCATGAAATGGTGACTAAATATGGCCTTAGGGTATTAGCTGCGCATTTCGACAACACCTGGAACTCAACTATTGCCACTGAGAATATCCACAATGTTCTAGATAAACTAGGCGTTGATCTGTTTACCATTGTCGTAGATAACAAGGAATATGATGATATTTACCGTTCATTTTTCAAGGCTGGGGTGAAAGATCTTGAAACGCCTACGGATATCGCATTAGCTACTACACTCTACAAAGCTGCTGAGAAATTTGGCATCAAATATATGATTGAAGGCCATTCCTTTAGAACCGAGGGAGTTGCGCCGCTTGGATGGATTTATATGGACGGTAAATATATTGAATCTGTTCAAAAAGAATTTGGCACTTATAAATTAAAAACATTTCCTAATTTATGGCTTAAAGATCAGCTGAAATGGATGCTTTTTGGCCGAATCAAAAAAGTTCGTCCGCTTTATTATATGGATTACGATAAAGAAACAGCAAAGAAGCTGTTGGCTGAGAAATACGGCTGGCAATGGTATGGTGGCCATCATTTAGAGAATAGATTTACCGCTTTTTATCATAGCTATTTCCTGCCAACTCGATGGAATATTGATTTCAGAATCGCTGGATATTCGGCTTATTGCAGAAATGGCTGGATGACGCGTGAAGAAGCACTAGATTTAATGCAGGAAGCTCCTCACATTGAAGATGACCTAGTAGATTACGTTAAAAAACGTTTAGGATTTTCAGATGAAGAGTTTGAGCGGTTAATGACGTTGCCTAAAAAAACTTATCAAGATTACAAAACTTATAAAAGAACCTTTGAACTGTTAAGACCATTGTTCTGGTTAATGTATAAACTGGAACTAGTTCCAAAAAGTTTTTATATGAAATACACAGCAAAGGCTAAGAGTTGAGTTCTGTAAGAGTATCTATTGGTCCAGGCGAAGTTGCCGGGTATTTTTCTGGTTTAAAGGCAGGGCTTGATGAACTACAAATACCATCTGAGCATTTTATGCTGATGCCCAATAAATTTGGATATCAGGAATCTGGCTATTTTCTTAAAAGCACATATTTACAATTCGCAAAATTGCGTAATTCCAGCTTTTCCGTAATTAAATATATTGGGTATTTTTTAGAGGGGTTGTTAAGACTTTGCGTGTTTTTTTATGCGGTCACGCGATTCAATGTATTTATTTTTCCGGGTTCCGGCTCTTTTTTTAAATTCAAAGAATTATTTATTCTTAAATTATTAAAAAAAAGAATTATCGTAGTTTATTTAGGTTCAGATGCTAGACCTGCATATCTTAGTGGCAAACATTTGGACGATTTATCAGTCAACTTTGATGCAGTTGCCTCCCAAAAGGAAGTGCTTAGACAAATTAGCTGCATTCGCAAAGTAGAGAAATATGCGGATGTAATTGTCAACCATACAGCAACAGGGCAGTTCTTTAAACGGGAGTTTATTCGACTTAATATGCTGGGAACACCGACTAATATTAATGAAATTCAGCCAAAAACCAACAATCAAAACAAATTGATAAGAATTTTGCATGCCCCTTCAAGACCTTTGGCAAAAGGCAGCTTTTACTTCAGGCAAGTAATTGAGGAGCTCCGGGTTGAGGGGTATGCGATTGATTTTGTCGAGTTAATTGGGGTTTCTAATAGTATGGTGATGAATGAACTTGCTGTCTGTGATATCGTGCTTGATGAATTATACTCTGATGTGCCGATGGCAATGCTTGCGACTGAAGCTGCATTGTTTTCTAAGCCGGTGATTGTTGGGGGTTATTATGCAGATCTATACAAAATCGATAATCCTTCTATTGAAATTCCGCCATCCCTTTATGTACTTCCGAGTGAAATTAAAAATGCTATTCGTAAGTTGATTGATGATTTAGATTTTAGATTAACACTAGGTAAGCGTGCTAATGCATACGTAAATAAGTATTGGAATATCGAAATGGTAGCTCAGAATTACCTAAGCTTGATTCAAGATGAACCTGTTCCGGATAATTGGATGTGCGATCCAAGCCACCTTTCATATTACTGGGGCTGGGGCTTATCTCAGGATAACTGGCGGCTTCAGGTTGGTGACTACGTCTCTAAGTTTGGCAGTCAAGCACTTCAGCTTGATCATCATCCTCATTTAAAACAAAAAGTTTTAAATGAAGTTAACCTCGGCACAGCATGATTCAACGTTTTTTTAAAGATGTAGTTATATATGCTTTGCCTATGTTTTTAGCAAGAGCAGTTGGGCTTTTGCTGTTGCCTATTTATACAAGACAACTTGGCCCTGCTGATTTTGGTTTTATTGAGTTTGTTGCAGCTGCATCGGCTATTTTATTGCTAGTACTGCCGCTGGAAATTAATCAAGCTGTATGCAGACTACTGCCAGAAGCTAAAAGCAATCATGAAAAATATAAAGTAATTGCGACTGCATTATGGTTCACATGCATCGCATTTATTAGTTTTGGGATTTTAATCTACTTAATAAGATTTCAGTTGCTGAACATCTTAAATCTGCCATCAACTTATGCACAGTATGCGATATTGATTTGCATCCATTTTTTAATTCAGGCAATAGTTAATTTGCTGCAAATTAAATTCAGGTTTACTAGCCAAGCAAAATCTTCCGTCAGTATTAATATGTCAGTAGTCTTAAGTAATCTAATTTTGGTTTTGTACTTCTCTAGCACCGGCCAATTGGGAATGCAGCAATATTTTTTATCTCAAATTTTAAGTGGATTGTTGGGGTGTGTAATCGGTTTTGTAACTCTCTCAAAACAATACGGAACTTTTCCATTGTTTAAAGAGAGCGATATTTCAGTATTAAAAATCTTACTCAAATATTCAACACCGCTGGTGTTGTCCTCAATTGGAATCTCATTAACGGCTAGTGTAGATAGATTAGCGATAGGCAGTAATGTTGGACTGTATGAGCTCGGTTATTATGGCGCAGCGGTTAGATTAAGCGCTGTTGTTGGGCTTGGATTTTATGTGCTTAGCTCTGCAATGACGCCAGTGGTGTATCGTGAATACAAGAAACCTGAAACTAAAGTATTTATAGCTAAAGTATTTCAGTTAGCAAGTTATGCTTCACTTGTATTATTAGGAGTGATAACTTTTTATTCCAAACCCATAATTATTTTATTTGTGGGTGGTAACTTTGCAACAGCATCTGATTACCTTTTTTATGTGATATTGGGATCCGTTATAGGCAATTTTTATATATTTTTTTTGGGAATGGACATTAATAAAAAGACAGGGCTACTTAGCAAAATTAACCTTTCATCAGGCATAGCAAGTGTCATTGGATGTCTCATATTCGTGCCTTACTTTGGGGTGTGGGGTGCTATATTCTCAATGCTAATTGCTAATACAATTCGTTTAGTTGGATATGCATATTTTAGTCAAAAACTTTATAAAATCTCTCTTAAAACCTTGCCGTTGTTTATTTCCTTGATATTGTTAACGCTTATTAATAATCTAGTTATAAGATGAAAATACTAATAATTAGTTACTTCTTCCCTCCCTTCAATGTTATTGGAGCAGTTCGTGTTTCTAAGTTGGCTGAATACTGGTTGTCTAAAGGGCATGATGTAGTTGTAATATCAGCCGAGTCTCAACCTCTTCCAAGAGATTTGAAAAGTCGTTTTCCCAAAGAGAGGGTCATATACACCAAATGGTTTAATATTAATGCCGCTGCTGAAAAATTTATTGGTGGCAGGCCAGTTGTTGCGTTACATGGGTTTGATACAAAAATATCTTTTTTTAGATTTTTAGGAGCCACCTATAAAAATATTTTCAATATTCCAGATGCTCAGATTGGGTGGTATCCGTATGCAATAAGCGCAGCAGAGTGTCTATTCTCAGACGGATGGGTTCCTAACCTTATATATGCCAGTGCTCTTCCTATAACCTCTCATTGTGTGGCTAAAAAACTTGCCTCTAAATTTTCAATACCTTGGTTGGCCGAGTTCCGAGATTTGTGGACTGATAGTCATAATTATAAGGCGCCGTTTTGGCGTAGATATCTAGATTTACTTATTGAGAAGAGTTTGCTTCAAAGTGCATCCGCCTTTGTTACCGTATCATCTCCTTTGGCGAAGAGCTTAGCCAAAAAAACCAAAAAACCAGTTGGTGTTGTTATGAATGGTTTTGATCCTGATGATTATCTGAGCAATCAGATTCATAATTTCCCTTCAGACAAATTAAACATCATTTATACCGGTATGATTTATGTTGATAAACAAGAGATATCAATTTTTCTAGAAGGTCTTAGAGACTGTGGGAGCAGAGACAAAATCCAGGTACATTTCTATGGGAGGTACTTGAATGTTGTGTCCAGCTTGGCAAAAAAACTGCAGATTTCCAACCTGGTAAATGTTTATAGGCCAGTTTCTTATGAGAAATCAATTGCGATACAGAAATCAAGTGATGTCTTACTCTTCCTTACATGGAATGATAAAAATAATACAGGAGTTCTTACGGGCAAGATTTTTGAATATTTCGGTTCTAGGCACCCTATTTTAGTTGTAGGGTCACAAATCGGCCAAGCTGGTCAGATGGTTTTAGATAGGAATAGTGGATTTGTTGCTCAAAATAGTAAAGAAATTTCGCAACAATTGGAATATTGGGTTGACCAAAAACTCAATAATAAAAAAAGTTTTGAGTTACCGAAGAGCATTAATTCTGGATTGACTAGGAGAGAGCAATTCGAGACTTTAGACAAATTTTTGATTGAAAATGATTTGATGCCAATTCAAACTTGAGTGAAATTTAATGACTATCAAATTCAAAAAAAGTATTTGTTTTATCGCCACCGTTGATTTTGCGATAAATGCATTTTTATTAAAACAACTTCATGAGCTATCTCATTTTTTTGAAGTGACAGTAATCGTGAATACAAGTGACAAAAGCTTTTTAAAAAAACAAGGTATCGATGCCACTGTCATTCATTTACCTTTTTCGCGAAATATAAATTTCCTCAATGATCTATATTGTCTTTTTTGTTTAATTTTTATCCTTTTTAGGGGTGGTTATTCTTGTGTTCAATCAATCACCCCCAAGGCTGGATTGCTTGGTATGCTGGCCAGCTTTATGTCTGGCGTCCCAATTAGAATACATACTTTTACTGGTCAGGTCTGGGTAACTAAAAGGGGCATATATCGTTATTTTTTAAAGAAAATAGATATAGCGATCTCTTTTCTTTCCAATTACTCAATCGTGGATAGTCCATCTCAGGCCGAATTTCTTTTTGAAGAGATGGTGCTCTCTCCCAATAAGTCAATTGTATTTGGCAGTGGTTCTGTTTCTGGTGTTGCCCTCGACAAATTTAAGCCAAGTAAAAAAACATATATTAAAGTCAGGAGCGAACTTTTGATTCCTCAAGATGCTTTTGTTTTTCTATATTTGGGGAGGCTTAATGAAGATAAGGGGATTTTAGATCTTGCTAATGCTTTTTCTAAAATTAAGAACAATCGAGCCTATCTAGTAGTTGTAGGCCCTGATGAAGCAGATTTTGGAAATCAAATGCAAAAGTTATCTGGCCTAAATCAAGAGCGCTTAAGACTAGTTGGATTCTCTAAAGAACCACAAAAATATCTGGCTGCGGCTGATGTGCTGTGTCTACCTAGTTATAGAGAGGGATTTGGATCAGTTATCATTGAAGCAGCTGCTATGGGTGTGCCAGCAATTGCATCTAATATATACGGGATATCTGATGCTATTCAGGATCAAAAAACAGGACTATTACATCCACCAAAAGATATAGACAAAATTTTAAGATGCATGAACTTTTTTTTGTCTGATCCGAAAATATTAAAAAGTTATGGTTTAGCCGCTAAAAAAAGAGCTCAACAAGAATTTGACGCAAAAGTCATGTGTCAGCATTGGTTAAATTTTTATCTGAAAAATATTCACTAAAAATGTCATTCTTAACTTAAGAAGGATTATTTTTAAGTTATATTTAGAACTAAAATTATTGGGTTTTGATATGCGTCTATCATTAGAGAAAAAATTGATTGATATTACAAATAATATTAAACCAATTCATCTATGGCTCATTTATTTTCTGTATTCATTGGTATTTGGGATAATTTTTTCTGAATTTATTATTCCTAAAATTCCTTCCCTTCATGCACCAAATTCTCTCCTAACGCCAGATGCATTTTCTTACAATGAAGTTGCCACTAAATTGGCTCAAGATATTAGTCTTTATGGTTGGTCATCTTGGACGCTATATCCTGCTACCGGCTCTGCTGGTCAAAGTTCATTTTTGGCTATTATTTATGTTTTTTTTGGCGCGAATCCAATCTATGCTGTTCCTTTTAATGCTTTTTTTCATGCACTCTCCGGAATACTGATTTATTTAATTGCCAAGGAAATATTGGGCTATACCTATCCTTTCATGCGTTTTGCATTTTTACCTGCCACATTGTTTGTTATATTTCCTTCCGCAATGAGCTGGGTGAGTCAAATAAATAAAGATGTGTGTCTTGCAACAGGTTTTTTATTATCTTTATGGGCTATTTTGAGAGTGTTATCTTCGAAAGAAAGGGGGCTAGAAATTCTCAAATTCTCGATAGTGGCTATTCTTTCGGGAATACTTATAGCCAGTATGAAGCCCTACATGTTGCAAGTTCTTTTATTCATAATTTTGATTATGATAGTTTTGCAACTTATCAAGATATTGCCTTTTAGCTTGATTAGTTTTTGTTGGTTATTGATATATATATTTATTGTAGGCGGTACCTTTCTTTATATCACTCAAGACTATTCAAAAAGAGAAGTAGAAAAATCATCTCTTCAAGAAAAATGGTTATCTGGTGATAACTATATAGAAATTAACCAAAATCAATCTTATCAATGGAATAAAACACCTTTAGTACCTAAGTTTATTGATAGTAAATTGGAAGCTATGTCTTCTGCTAGATCTTCATTTATTTATTCTGGACTTAATATTAGAGCAAAATCGATGATTGATGTAAATGATATCCCGGATAGCGCCATAGAGGTTTTTAAATATTTACCGAGAGGATTTCAGATTTCATGGCTTGCACCTTTTCCAGATACATGGCTCAATGCCAATAATCTTGTAAGTTACGTAAGTGGTATCGAAATGTTAATCTGTTATTTGGCGTTTCTAGGATTAATTTTTTATCTCATCAGAGGCAGTCTTAATTACCGAATATTAGTTTGTTTTGTTTTTGCATTTATTCCGCTTCTAGTATTTGGAATAACAATACCTAATATTGGCACACTTTATCGCGTGCGTTATCCTTTTGAAATGATTTTTTTGACCATGGGTGTATGTGGTTGGGCGCACCTAATCAAAAAGATTAAAGCTAATGAATTAGATTGATATCAGATTAAATCGAGTGAAAATGTTCAAAAAAAAACATATAAATCATCAAAAAAACGCTATCCAGTCGTCTTTTACCGTTGCTGTTTTTACAGCACTTGGTTTTTTAGGATTCTTTATCAGGGATTACCTGATGGCAAAGAATTTTGGTTTTGCGTCGGTGCTCGATGAGTTTTATTTAGTCACAATGCTGCCCATGTTTTTGGTCAGCATTTTTTGTATCCCATTTGGTCAAGCCATCATTCCTAAATTAAAAAAACTGCAACGTTTTAATAACGAAAGATTTTTTGTTGGAGCAAAGTATTTATCCTTTTTGGCGCTCTTCTTCTGTATTTTTTTATGTTTATTAAATTACTTTTTATCTAATGCTACATTTCACTTTCTAAATTATTTTGGGTGGATAAAGATAAATAACAATATTGATTTAATCCAACTAACTTATCTTCCAATTCTTTTTTTTAGTGGCCTTATTATACTTTGCAACTCAATTCTTTTTGTTAGGGAGCGGTATGTTTATCCAAGTGTTGCTCAGATAATTGTCCCTATCTCTGCAATTTTATTTCTAATTGCTTTTGGAAAGTCAATGGGTGTTTTTGCAGTCATTTTGGGGATGGTTTTTGGGCAGTTTATTAATTTTATGTTGGTTTATTTCGCTTTAAAAAAAGATAACATTCAAATATTTCCCTTTGCGTTCGATTTTAAAATGCCTTCTAGCTTTTGGATTGGTTATGGTCACCTAATAATAATAGCAATTTTTACGGCTTCATTAACCCTAATAAACACGTATATTTCAACCTCTTTAGGCTCGGGGGCTGTCTCTATTTTTAATCTAGGCACAAAGTTTAGTATGTTTTTAATTGGAATTCTCACTGCTATGTTTAGTTCAGTTCTTCTACCTTATTTGTCTAAGCTGTATGTATATCAAGAAAATGAACTACTCAAAAAAGAAACATACATTTTAATTTTGATAAGTACTTTTATTTTCATGCCTTTTTCAATGATGACATATCTATCTGCGGAATGGATCTCGGATCTAATTTTCAGTTATATTGTTTTTGATCATTCAGCAATATTAGGAATAGCAAGCGTTATTAAGTATAGTTTCATTCAATTACCCTTTTGGGTTTTTAATGCAATTTTATTTAGGCATGCAAATGCCATCAATAAAATTGGGATTATCACAACATCAAGTCTTCTTTTATTTACTCTAGATTTGTTTTTCAGTTTTAATTTAATTGAATATATGAACGTTGGTGGCCTTGCACTTTCTATGACGTTGTCCACAGCAATCACTTCATGTTTTATATTGTTTTTTTATATTTATAAAAAATACTTTAATTTGATCGAAGGATTTTTTTTGTTAGCATCCTGGATCTTTTTTGGGTCGATTCTTCTTAAAATAAATTTTGTTCGCCTCTTGGATTTATTTAACAAGGCCATCTAGATAATATGTTCAAAGTTTGTTTTGATTTCGTAATAGCTACTTTGGCGATTCTCATATTGCTCCCTGTTTTTATTCTTCTTTACCTTTTAATCTTATGGAATTTGGGTAAGCCAGTTTTATTTAAGCAGTTAAGACCAGGCCTTAATGGCAAGCCTTTCTATATGTATAAATTTCGATCTATGACCAATGATAAAGCACCAAATAGGGGTTTGTTGCCAGATGCTGATCGACTTACTCCCTTCGGTAAGTTTTTACGCGCTTCAAGTTGCGATGAGTTGCCAACGCTATGGAATGTGATAAAAGGAGATATGAGCTTAGTGGGCCCTAGACCACTTTTAATGGAGTACCTAGCTTTATATACCAAAAAACAGTCTAGAAGGCATGAAGTAAGGCCTGGTATAACTGGATGGGCTCAGGTTAACGGCCGAAACGCAATTACTTGGCAGGAAAAATTTGACCTAGATGTTTGGTATGTCGATAATCGCTCGTTTTGGCTAGATGTTAAAATACTGCTTTTGACAATTAAAAAAGTTTTAACAAGAGATGGAATTTCGGAAGCAGGCGAAGTAACCATGTCAAAATTTACTGGGAATAAAGATTGAATTATTATATTTTCGGCGCTGGTGGGCATGGTAAGGTTGTCTTAGATGCAATGCGCCTATCCAATTTAAAGTGCGATGGATTTATTGATGATAAATCGATCACTGAATGGTCTGGGTTGACAGTGTTTAAAACTGATATGTTTAAAAATCACCTAAATCAAAATATAGTTCTGCACATTGCTATTGGAAATGGTCAAGTGAGAGAGAGAATTTCCAAAGAACTAATTGGGCTTTCATTTTTATCCGTGAGTCATCCAAGTGCAATAGTTTCAGCAACAGCTAAAATCGAAGAGGGAAGTTTTTTGGCTGCAGGTGCTATTGTTGGCCCAGATGCTAAAATTGGTAAGCATTGCATCATCAACCATCTCGCTGTAATTGACCACGATTGTGCTGTGGGTGATTTTTGTCATATTGCACCTCATGCGAGTCTTGGAGGTGGAGTTCAGGTAGGATTGGGTGTTTTGGTTGGAGCAGGGGCGATTATATTGCCGGGTATTTCAATTGGTAATTACGCAATTATAGGGGCCGGTGCTATCGTTACAAAAAATGTTGAGCCAGATACAACCGTAATAGGCAATCCAGCACATCCATCCATCTAGCTCCAATTCATCATAAAGAATATATGTTAAATCACTCAACCTTTGCTCCTTGGCCAAATTTTTCTGAAGAGGAGGCAAATATTATCAAAGATGTTCTTCTCTCAAATAAGGTTAATTATTGGACTGGTGATGAAGCAAGAAAATTTGAACAAGAATTTACCCAATGGACTGGTGCAACATATGCTGTGAGCTTGGCTAACGGAACCTTAGCCCTAGATATTGCACTCAAAGCACTAGAAATTGGTCCAGGTGATGAGGTGATTGTCACACCAAGAACATTTATTGCATCTGTTTCTTGTGTGGTGAATGCTGGTGCCAAACCAATATTTGCTGACGTAGATGAGAACTCCGGGAATATCACTGCTGAAACTATCTCTTGCGTATTAACACCTAAAACTAAAGCGATCATTTGTGTGCATCTTGCTGGTTGGCCATGCGACATGGACCCAATTATGGAGCTCGCTAAAAAACATGGTATCAAAGTAATTGAAGATTGTGCCCAAGCCCATGGTGCTCAATATAAAGGGAGATCTGTGGGTACAGTTGGACATATCGGTGCATGGAGTTTTTGCCAAGATAAGATTATGACCACTGGCGGTGAGGGTGGTATGGTCACGACAAATGATGAGTATTTATGGCGTAAGATGTGGGCTTACAAAGATCATGGTAAAACATATGAGGCCGTTTATGAGCGCGAACATCCACCTGGATTTAGATGGCTCCATGAAAGTTTTGGTACAAATTGGCGTATGCTTGAGATTCAGGCGGCAATTGGTCGATATCAATTAAAAAAAATGGAGGCTTGGAATCAACAACGGACTTTTAATGCGCAATATATTTTACATGGATTAAAAAAATACAAGTCTTTAAGAATTCCAGATTTTAAATGTAAACAATCTTGCTCTAAACAATGTGCCTCAGTTAATAAATGTAGGCACGCATTCTATAAATGCTATTTTTATATTGAACCTAAACAGCTAAAGGAGGGTTGGTCGAGGGATCGAATCATAGACGAAATAAACGGAATGGATATTCCGTGTTTTCAAGGCAGTTGCTCTGAAGTTTATCTCGAAAAAGCCTTTGATGATTCAGGGTTCAAACCGATGGAAAGGCTTCCTATAGCAAAAGAACTTGGTGAAACTTCAATAATGCTTTTAGTTCATCCCACGCTTACTAAGGACAATTTAGAGTCCACCGTTGCTGCAATGGGTGTTGTGTTAGATCAAGCCACCGCTTAGTCATTTTAACTTAGATAATTAAGAGGGAAATTTGCTAAATATTTTAAAACTAAATCCCAGAACTAGTTTCGCGATTTTGCATGATATTACCGCGATTATATTGGCATGGTATTTTGCTTTCTTGCTTCGGTTTAACTTAGATCTTTCTGGTGAAAATTTTGGAATAATTAAAGAAACTCTATGGTTTGCTTTAATTATTCAATTTCCTGCATTTCTTATATGTGGACTTTATAAAGGTACTTGGCGTTTTGCGAGCGTTTTAGATCTAAAACGTATTTTGCTTGCTGTAATTTCCGCCGCAGTTGTTTTGGCGGCAATGCTGTTCATGATCTCTGGATCCTATCGAATACCGCGTTCTGTTTTGATTCTTGATCCAATATTGCTAATGTTAATAATGGGGGGTAGTAGATTTTTCTATCGCTCTCTCAAAGAATATCAACTTTATGGTGCATATCTGAAAAAAGGGGAGCCTGTCGTTATTATTGGCGCAGGCGATGCCGCGATTTCGTTGGTAAAGGATTTAAGACAAAGTAGCGAATGGCGAGTTGTCGGTTTCTTAGATGACGATGAGACCATGCATGGCCGTGAGCTCGTTGGGATAAAGGTATTAGGCAATATTAGCAGTTTGCCTGAGATGGTTGAGCGTTTTGGTGCTAGAAAAGTAATTATTGCGATGCCTTCTGCACATCACCAACAACGTCGCAAGGTAATGGATTTTACTAGTAAAAAAGGGCTGGAGGTGTTTACCGTGCCTGCAATAGAGGATTTAATCAATGGACGATTAAATATTTCACAAATCCGCCCTGTCGATGTTGAAGATTTGCTTGGCCGTGATACGATTAACCTCGATAATTCAGGACTTAAAAATTTAATTAGTGGTCAATCAGTGCTTGTGACCGGTGCTGGGGGGTCTATTGGGTCTGAGCTTTGTCGTCAAATTGTTAAATACAACCCAAGCCATCTGATTTGCTTGGATATTTCTGAGTATGCGCTCTATCAACTAGAACAAGAGTTACATATGAAAGACCTATCTATTCAGCAAGTTTATGCAGTGGGCGATGTAAAAAATACTCCCCGATTAGATAAGCTTCTTGGATATCATCGCCCGACAGTTGTCTTTCATGCTGCGGCTTATAAACATGTTCCATTAATGGAATTTGAAAATGTATCAGAAGCTTTCAACAACAATGCACTAGGAACTTATGTGCTAGCTCAAGCTTGTAAAAAAGCCAAAGTGAAAAAATTTGTATTGGTCTCGACTGATAAAGCAGTCAATCCTACTAATGTGATGGGTGCAACAAAGCGTCTTGCTGAAATGATTTGTCAAGGACTTCAAGAAAAAAACGGAACTCGTTTTGTCATGGTGCGCTTTGGTAATGTCCTTGGTAGCAGTGGTAGTGTAATCCCTAAATTCCGTGAGCAAATCAAAGCTGGCGGTCCAATTACTGTAACTCATCCAGAGATCACTCGTTATTTTATGTCCATCCCTGAAGCAGCTCAGCTAGTGATGCAAGCTGGCTTAATGGGAAGGGGTGGGGAAATCTTTGTTTTAGATATGGGTGAGCCAGTCCGGATTGTTGAATTGGCCAAGGATATGATTAAGCTCTCAGGTTTGCAGGAAGATGAAATTGCTATTGAGTTCACTGGGTTACGTCCAGGCGAAAAACTTTATGAAGAATTGCTTGCTGATGATGAGCATAGCTTGCCAACTCCGCATGAAAAACTACGTATCGCTTCTGCTCGAGCAGTGGATGAAGTTTGGGTTAATTCTCTTCTCAAATGGATAACCACGACTTTAGACAAAGAAGAAGCAGTTATTAAGCAAGAACTTAAGAATTGGGTTGAGGAATATTCTCCCGATCTCACGAAATATTAAGCCATATATAGACTTTACTTTTTAGATTGTCATTAGCCTTAAGGTCGCAGAAAGGAACTATCTTTGCAAAGAGTTTTGGTAGCGCATCTTAACTAACTTTAAAAAATCGACTTTATTTTTTCTATACGTTTCTTTTTTTGTTTGGTCATAAACTGAGGCTTGGTGCCTATATGTTCAATACCTCGCTCTTTTGCCAAGATAACCTGTTTTTGACGCTCAGTGAGTGCTTGTAATTTTTCCGCGGTATGAGTGTTGAAGCAATGAGGACATGAAATGCCTGGTGTGTACTTCTCACTTTTCATATCTTCCTCTGATAAAGGATACCGACATGCATAACATTGATCATAATCTCCCACTTCAAGCCCATGTTTAATGGCAACTCTTTGGTCAAAGACAAAGCATTCACCTTGCCATAGACTTTCGTCTGGTTTAACTTCTTCCAAATATTTTAGAATGCCGCCTTCTAGGTGATACACCTCATCAAAGCCTTCACTCATCATATAAGAAGAGGCTTTTTCACATCGAATACCGCCTGTACAAAACATCGCGACCTTTTTATGTTTCTTAGGATCAAAATGCGCTTTTATATATTCTGGAAATTCACGGAAGGTGTTGGTTTTAGGATTCACTGCATTTTTAAATGTCCCAATCGCATATTCATAATCATTACGCGTATCGATCAACACCACTTCAGGATCTGAAATAATGGCATTCCAGTCTTGAGGTTTGACGTATTTTCCAACAACTTTTGTGGGCGATACGCCAGGCACACCTAAAGTTACAATTTCTTTTTTCAACTTTACTTTCATGCGATAGAAGGGGTGTTTATCCGACCATGATTCTTTGTGACCAAGACCTTTAAAGTTACCATCAAAAAGCGGATCGTTTTTTAAGTAATCGAGTAGTTCTAGAATCGATTTTTCTGAGCCTGCGACAGTGCCATTAATCCCTTCATCCGCTAAGAGGATAGTGCCTTTAATGTCATGCGCTATACAAAACTCTAAAAGCGGTTCACGTAAAGTTTTAAAGTGAGGCAGGCTCACAAAGTGGTACATCGCGGTGGTTAAATAGGTGTGCTGCATTAAGTTTTGTTCTTTATTAAACCTTCTAAAAATGTTATTTTATCAGTCTTTTCAACGATCTTAAATCTTATGGAGTTTACACAATGGCAATCGAACAAACCCTATCTATTATTAAACCTGATGCAGTTAAAAAAAATGTGATCGGCCAAATCTATTCACGTTTTGAAGCTGCAGGCTTAAAAATTATCAAAGCTAAAATGACACATCTCACGCAACAAGAGGCTGACGGCTTTTATGCAGTGCATAAAGATCGCCCTTTCTTTAAAGATCTAG
>JACCDP010253158.1_pt1 | contig 51441 bp, 45 predicted proteins | sample 7445841 | NCBI WGS metagenome assembly JACCDP01 (sample SAMN15323441, study PRJNA562643) | freshwater metagenome | isolation source: river surface water | place: USA:Blue River Watershed | collected 2017-08-17 | reverse complement strand
GCCTTAATTCCAACATTCTCACATTTGAAATGGATGTTTGAATGGTTTATTCGACACACTACCTTTGATTTTGCCACTCTTCAGATGTACGGATTTTTTTCAAAAATCAAATAGGAGTCCTATATCTTAGAAGTCGGGGATCTAGGTACTGATAAGATCCCCGACTTCTTTGATTTCTTTAATTAATTGTATTCGCAAAGGACAAATCTATCTTAGAAGTCGGGGATCTAGGTACTGATAAGGGGACTACAGGGGGGCTGATTATGTGCATCTTCATATAAAATTGGTATTATGCACAAATTAATAACGAATCATAGAGGCACAAAGGAATTAGGGTTTCAGAGATATTTTGCGTAAGTCCTGCTAAGTATATTTGCGAATATCTGATCAAATGGAACAAAATAATCAGGTTAAAAGTATGTTGAAATGATACCTGGCAAGAATTTTCTGATAAAAAATTAAGAAATCCCCATTTCTGGAAATAATGATTTAATATTGATTCAATTAATAGAAATGAAAATTTTATGAAGGTAGAGATGATTGAATTAATAACCACAGTTTTGCAAGTCTTAAAAATTAATATGCGGTGGATGACTTGGAATTTGTTTTTAGCCTTTATCCCTTTAGCTTTGAGTGTTTGGTTGTTTCGTCGCCAATGTGGACGTTCTGGGGTTTGGTGGCTAGGATTTCTTAGTTTCTATGCTTTTTTACCCAATGCACCTTATTTATTAACTGATATTATTCATCTCATAGATGATATTCGCAGAGTTCCTTCAATATGGATAATTACATTAGTTTTAATTCCTGTTTATCTGGTTGTCATTCTGGCAGGATTTGAAGCTTATGTCATATCATTAATCAATTTAGGTTACTATTTACATCGCATTGGCAAAACTAAATGGATTTTCACCGTAGAATTGATCACTCATGTTCTTTGCGCTGTGGGTATTTATTGGGGAAGATTTTTGCGGTTTAATAGTTGGGACTTTATTACTCAACCAGATGCCATCCTTACTAAAGGTGTAGAAGAAATTCTTGGTAAACAACCATTGATTATTATCACAATTACCTTTATAGTTCTCTGGGGGTTATATTGGTTAATGAAACGGGTTACTTTGGGTTTTTTGCATCAGAGTAGTAATTCACCTGTAAATGATCATCATCTTCACAATATTGGCTAATAAGAGGAATAAATTCCCCACTACAAACTTTGAATTATTATCCATCAAGCGATCGCCGATTTCCCGGTAAAATGACAATGCTTGTTCATACCGTGATAATGCCTCATCTGACCGTTTGAGAAATTGCAACACATCCCCTATGGCTTGTAAAGTGTTAGCTTCCCCGTTTTTGTCTCCAATTTCTTGATAAATTTCTAGTGATTTACGATAACAATTATCTGCACTTTTAACATTATCTCTAATTTCAAAATAAAGATTACCTAAATTTTCCCAACTACTAGCCAAATCACCTTTTAAATTTAACTTAGTTTGTAAAGCAATGGCTTTTTCATAAGCCCCAATTGCTAATTTACGGTTTTCAAAATTATCATAACGTTGTTGATATGCCTGACCCAGACTATCATATAAAGTGGATAATAAAGGCGAATCTTTTCCCTAATTAATATTACTATTAGCAATATTCTGTATTTCTACAGGATTAGACTCCCTTGCAAACCAAAATACACCACCTCTCCAACTCCTAGATGAAAATGTGAATCTTAGCAAATATTCTACCGCCCATGATCCATATTCATATCACACAAATCAGTCAACTGACAAACATCACAACCGGGAGAACGAGCTTTACACACAGCCCGACCATGATATATTAATCTAATTGACCAATTTTCCCATTCTGGTTGGGGTAATAATTGCATTAAATCTTTCTCAATTCCAATGGGTTCAGTATTTTTTGTTAACCCTAATCTTTGACTTAACCGCTTGACGTGAGTATCTACTGTCACCCCTGCATTAATACCATAGGCATGGGCTAAAACCACATTTCCAGTTTTTCGCGCTACTCCTGGAAGTTTTAACAGTTCTTCCATTGTGTTAGGAACAACTGAGTTAAAATCACTGACAATCATCCCACAAGCAGCTTTGATATTTTTGGCTTTATTGCGATAAAAACCTGTAGAACGGACTAATTCTTCTAATTCTAAAATATCCGCATTTGCTAAACTTTCCGCATCTGGAAATCGCCCAAATAGTTCTGGTGTGACTTTATTAACTCTTTCATCTGTGCATTGGGCGGAAAGAATTGTAGCTACTAATAATTGTACAGGAGTTGCATAATTTAAAGAGCAAGTTGCATCTGGATAAAGATTATGCAAACGAGAAAGAATTTCTAAAGCGCGTTGTTTTTTACTTAATGATTTACGAGTCACGCTGATAATTTTGAATGTTGAATATAATCAGGGGCTGCTGAATAAAGCTAAAACCGTTTATTTATAAGGGTTTTGCGGATTTTCTGAACAAAAAAGTGCCAGGTTTTGGCAAATGGAGTCTCAAAACAGTTGCATTTTTCCCTGTCGGATATGGGAAATTGAGGATATCCAGATAGCTGAAACTGTTCCCTGTCAACTGTCAACTGTCAACTGTCAACTGTCAACTGTCACCTGTTCCCTGTTCTCTCCCCTCACAGACAACTTTTTCAGTAACCCCTGATTAAGGTGCGTTACACTATCGCTAACGCACCCTACACCTACACCCTACAGTTTAACTTATTGTAACAACTTCTGCACCCATTCTAATTGAGTGGTTTCTTTGACAATTAAGAAAATACCTAATCCTAAAAGCAGGACTAAACCAGTTTGCATGACACTTTCTTGAATTTTATTAGGTAACGGTTTACCAAATAAACCTTCAATTAGTAAAAATGCTAATTGTCCACCATCTAAAGCGGGAAGAGGCAAAATATTAATAATTGCTAAGTTAATACTAATAATTGCCGCAAAGGAAAATAAATTGGTGCTATCACTAGCAGCTAATTGAGCGCCAATTTTGACAATTTTTACAGGACCAGAAACTTGTCCTACTGTTTGTCCAAAATTAGTAATTAATTGTCCAAAACCTTGGAATGTTCCTACAACTAACTGTTGAAAGCGATTAGCCGCCACTGTGAAAATTTCACCAATATTTTGCGGACGGCGATAGGTGGCTTTACCATTGGGGACTAATTCAATGCCTACTAAACCTTTACCATCAGCACCCTGTTTAGGAGTTACTTTGATGTTAGTTTGTTGGGTTTCATGTTGAATTTTGAGGTCAATTTCTTGATTAGGATGGGTTTGAATTTCTTTGGTCAATAATGTAGTTGCATCCTTGCCTGTAGCAATTTCTTGACCATTCACAGCCAGAATAATGTCTCCTTCTCTGATCCCTGCTTGGTATGCTACGGATTCTTCGTTTATGGGTTTGACAAGTACACCTGGTTTATACTGAAATTCTTGAGGTATACCCACAATTCCCAATTGCAAAGCCAACATCAAATAGGCAAAGATTAAATTGGCGATGACACCGGCACTAATGACAATAGCACGGTCTAAAACTGGACGGTTACGCAGCAAATTCGGGTCATTGGGAGGAATTTGGCTCTCTGGGTCATCATCGGGAAAGCCAACAAAGCCACCCAAGGGGAAAGCGCGGATGGTATATTCCGTTTCCGGTCCTTGGTATTTTAATAGTGTGGGGCCAAAACCCAAGGAAAAGCGGTTAGCGTAAATACCTTGAGAACGGGCGGCTATGAAATGTCCCAACTCATGGACTAAGATCAAAATAGCCAAGACTGCGATCGCTGCTAAAACTGACATAGAGCTTAATCAAAACATTCAGATATATATTCCTATTGTAGTTTGGGAATGGACTAAGAAACAAAATCGGCTATTTTCGGTTTTCTCTCATCTCCGTGCAAATCCCCACCCCAAACATTTGTCAGGCAAAATCCCTTGGCATTATTGATGATAATACAGATGTTAAAATTTATACCCTCTAGCGAGCCAATATTGCCAATCTGCTAATGCTTCTTTAGTTTCTTCATCCGCGTCTATAGGTTCAATTTCCGATAACTTGGCGACATGAATCTCATCTTCCTTACCTATATAAGCTACCTCCACATACATATCTCTCAAGCAATCATCTTCTGGCGACATTCCCAGGACTTCTACTTCTTTTTCGTCTATGGTAGAGCTTTTGCGATTCTTTTTCTTCCATTTAGCTACAAAAGGAAAATTGAGCATATCATCGAGATAATAATACCAACCCATTGCCCGGTCCTCTTTGTCTTCGGCATCTGCTAGAATTTCTGTATTAATGCGGTTTTCTCGAATTTCATCAATTTCCATAGCCAGAATTAATAATAATTTGACGTGGAATATTGTCCCACAATTCACAATTTATGTCAACTTTTTTCTATGGATGTGTGTAAACAAGCACGAAAGGGACAAATTAAAATAATATAGCAATCCTATTTGATTTATGAATGGATTTTTTAAAACGAACCGCTCCAGACGCAGAGAGCGCGGAGATATGGAGAAAAGGTGTTCATATCTTATTTAGGATTGCTATATATAGATTAGGTTGAACAAAGTGAAACCCAACAAAAATCTTTATCATCAAACTCAAAAATATTGGCTGTAGAATTTATGGATCAGGATTTATTAAGTTTCTTTGCAGGTGTAGCCTTACTTGTCACCTATCTGATTTTCTCTGCATTCACGGAAATGGGAACTAAATTACCTTGGAAAAAATAACCTCTGTTTACTTTACATTTCTCAACCTAATTTAGTGACAAAAAATGATTATATCAAATTAGGTTGGAGTGAATTAAATATTTTGGGGGACTTTACCAAATGCCTAATCCACAGAATAACGAGATTAAAATTGATCCAGGTACTCTGCTTGTGATTGTATCCGCTCTGATATTATTACCCCTATTACTCACTGGTTTTTTAGGTCAATAAATTAGCTGCATAATTAAAATTAGGTTATTTCCACTAATTGGAAATAACCACAGCCACCCCTGAATTTTTCCCAGAGTTTAAATATCAACATTGATATTTTCTATCTGTCTAGCGGCTTTATCCCACAACTTGGCAGTTTCTTCATCCTTCCAGTGGCTTCTGAGATGTTCCGCTTTTTTATGGCATATACGCTCTAGCATCTCTAAAATTGCCGCTAGTGTTAATTCTTCGACTAATCCTTCTAAAGCACTCATATATTCTTTCATAACAGATACCCCTTTAATTTGTAATCAAAATTGCGGAAATTTTGCCCATCTCCCCTGTTAAACATAAATACAAGAACTGCAAATTATTCTCAATTATTTGTGGCTTTTATATTATCCACTAAATGAGTTATGAATTATAGACTTCTTCTTGATTCTCTACATTTACACCAAATTGCAGATCAACGAGGTACAAAATCTAAATTTCAACCTATACCTATACACAAAACCGCTTTTACTCCTGACCAATGAGCGACTTATACTGAGATTGGGATGCCCTGAGCTAGTCAAAGGGTTGATGTCAGATGAAGTGCTGACTCGGTGACTTCTGAATTCTGCTGTATGCTTAACTGACCTGAATTTCATCAAGTTGATTAATTATCACATCCGCACCTTGAACATGATCTGCTTGACCAATCCAGGTAATGCCAATACAACCAGCAGCTTGAGCATGACGCGCCATCTGCATATCCCCTACAGAATCTCCTACCATTAAAGTTGCTGCTGGTGCTACTCCCAAAGCTTGACAAGCCGCTAAAAACAATGCCGGATCTGGTTTACTTAGACCCCCATCCACTCCCATTTCCAGTTGTAAATAATCTCTAAGTTGGTGAGTAGTGACAAAATTTTTCACATCTTCCGTAGTTGCAGCCGAGAGAATTCCTAATTTTAAACCCGCATTTGATAAAGACTTTAATATCTCCAAACCACCCACAAATAAAGGTGATGGGGTTTTCCTGACATATTGTTCAGCTTCTTCTAATGCTTGACGAGCAATTTTTAAACACTCAAACCATCCTCTTCCCGTTTCAGCAATGTAAGCTGCTGCTGCAACTTCTGTTTCTTGGCGACTGGCTACGGACATCAAACCTGCTGGATCTAAATGATTACCATCAATGCCAAAAGCCATTAATAAGGGTTCACCAATACCAGGTATTTGTGAGTCTATAATTCGCGCTGCTTTTTGTCCTAATATTCTTAAATATGACTCAGAATCTTCTAGAGTTCCATTTTTATCAAATAAAACCGCTTCAATATGAGAAAAAGTCAGATTTTTACATTTAATACTAGCCAAAATCTTATACACCTTTAATATAGCAGGAGGCAGAGAGGAACGCTTTCTCCGGTCTGATAGCGTAAACCATGTTTTCAGTTTCAGTTCCTATATCATTCAACTACATACCGCTGGTTATATCAATTAAAAATATAGTAACTAGGACTGACGCACTGTACAAATTAACCATGATATACATAAAGGATATTTGGTTATTTCGGGCTTTTGGGGATGAAGTTTATAAGGGAAATGCCGAAAACCCTTGAAGATGTAGCTTCCTAAGTCAGCTACATCTGTGCTTTAGACAAGAGATGAAGGCTAGTTGCAGGATTTATCTTGCATTGACATTAATCGCGTTGCTGCTCAATATATTTCTTAACCGGTTCTGTACAAATATTTCCAGCAGTGCTTACAAAATAGCTTGGTGTCCATAACGTGGGTATTTTTAAAAGTTCGGGAAATTCTTTCCTGAGATGATGAGAAGCTCTCCCCTTAATTTTCCTCATGATACTAGATGGATCATCAGTTGGCTTCACATTTAAAAACAGATGAACATGATCCGGCATAATCTCCATAGCAATAATTTTAACCCCTCTGGCAAACCTCTCCCCGCACTCTTCCTCAGAGGAGAGAGAAAAGGAATAACATTTAATACTGAAGAGGCTTAAAACCCCAATTTTATATTGGTAATGAGAGGTTAAAATGCCCCTCTCCATGTCGTAGAGGGGTTGGGGTGAGGTTCAATGACTCCTACGTCGTCACGCTACGCTATCGAATTCACGTTCTTTTATTTATTGTGTCCATAAATGATAAATTTATGTCAGAAGTCAGAAGTCAGGGATCTGGGTATGGACGATTGCTATAAATGAATATTTATATTTGATAATCTCGACTTTTATCCAAGATTCTGACTCGGTAATTCCTGAATTATTACTATTAAACTATTATTGTATTGTCTTTTAGTCAAATTTTAAAACTATTACATCAGGGAAAGCATTAAAAATGAAAATTTTAGTTATAGAAGATGATCAGTTAAATGCCTACGGACTAACTACTATTCTCACCGACAAAAATTATGCGGTAGAAGTGGCAACTGATGGCCATACGGCTTGGGATTTAATCGAAACTTATGATTATGATTTAATTCTGTTAGATGTGATCTTACCAAAACTAGATGGTATTAGTTTATGCCGAAAAATCCGTTCTAGTGGGAGACAAGTACCAATTTTATTATTAACCGGGTGTGATAGTAGTCATGAAAAGGCTATAGGTTTAGATGCTGGTGCGGATGACTATGTAGTTAAACCATTTGATCCAGAGGAATTAGTTGCCAGAGTTAGAGCATTATTGCGTCGAGGGAATGGTATTTCACAACCTATATTAACATGGGGAAATTTAAAATTAGATCCTAGTAGCTGTGAAGTCGCATATAACAATAATATAGTCCCCCTAACTCCCAAAGAATATGGACTTTTAGAATTATTTATGCGAAATCATCGCCGGGTATTTAGTTGTGGCATGATTTTAGAACATTTGTGGTCCTATGAAGATACACCAGGAGAAGAAGCAGTTCGTACCCATATTAAAGGTTTGCGAATGAAACTGAGAACAGTGGGTGCAGCTAGTGATTTAATAGAAACTGTTTATGGAATTGGTTATCGTCTCAGGTCTTACGAAGAAGAAGCGGAAAAATCTGTTAAGTCTCAAACTCTCACAGCGATCGCCAATATTTGGGAAAAATATCGGGGACGAGTAGATATACAAGTCTCTATTATAGAACAAGCTGTGGACAATTCAGAATTCATACAGCCAGCTTATCAAGAAGCCCATACTTTAGCGGGATCATTAGGAACTTTTGGTTTAAGTTTCGGTTCTGAATTAGCCAAAAAAATTGAGAAATTACTGAAAGGAAATAAAAGTTTAACTGCTAAAGAAATAACTAAATTAAAAAATTTAGTTGAATTACTGCGTCAAGAAATTGAAGGCAAAAATCAGGAACAGCCTCCAGAAATTATTAATGATTCACGTCCGCTAGTTTTAGGAATTATCAATGATAGTGTTTTCGCTAAAAAATTACAAAAACAAGCTGATAGTTTTGGGTTAAAGTTGGTAACTACTAAAGAGTTAAATACGGATAAATATCAAAGTAATCAGCAATACCCACAATTAATTTTAATTGATACTAGTTTAAATCATCAAGTAAAAGAAACTGAAAATTTACTATTGTCAATACAAAAATTATATCCGCCTCTTCCTATATTACTTTTGAGTGATAACCTTGATATTTATGAGGATTTGCAATTAAGAAAATATGAAAAATATAATTTTTTACAAAAGCCTAAATCTGGAGATGAAATTTTATTCAAAATTAAAGAATTAGTAGATAATACCTCCTATGGTGAAGCTAAGATATTAGTTGTTGATGATGATCCTCAATTTTTAGCACTATTACAAACATTACTAACACCCTGGGGACTAAAAATTATTCCTCTCAATGATCCCCGACAATTTTGGTCTGTCTGGGAAACCCAAAGGCCAGATATGCTGGTTTTAGATATAGAAATGCCTCATATTAATGGTATTGAATTATGTCAAAATATTAGAAATAATCATCAAGAAAGTGAATTACCTATTTTGTTTTTGACTGTACATAATGATGCCGAAATAGTTAATCAAGTATTTAGTGCTGGTGCTGATGATTTTGTGAGTAAACCAATTATTGGTGCAGAATTAGTTACTAGAATTATTAATCGTTTAGAACGGGTCAAGCTCAGGCAAAGAATTCAACAAACCCGTCAAGCAAAAAATATTGAAAAAGAAAATTTTCATCAGGCAATTAAAGAAAGCTATCACGGCTTATTATTGGTTTATCCCGAAGCCATTTTTATGGAGAGTGAGGGTAAATTTATATTTTTAAATGATGCTGCTGTACAACTTTTTGGTGTTGTTAAAGATAAGGATTTAATTGCTAAATCAATTTTCGATTTTATCCATCCCGACTCACAAAGAGCAATTCGAGAAAATCTAGAACAAATAAAAGGAAATCAACAAGTAATTCCTTCACATGAAGTCCAGTTTTTAAGCTTAAATAGAGATGTGATTTATGTAGAAATTGTTGCTACTGGGTTAACTTATCAGGGAAAACCAGCGACGCAAATTTTAGCGCGAAATATTACACAAAAGAAGCGGGCAGAATTAGCTGTATATAGAACTAATAATGAATTAGAATTACGAGTTGCAGAACGGACAGCGGAGTTAATTAGTGTTAATCACAAATTAAAAACTGAATTAGATGAACGGAAACGAACTCAGGAAGCTTTGCGAATTTCTCAAACTCGATTTGAAGGAATTTTAAGTATTGCTGATGATGCAATTATTTCTATTGATGGTAGTCAAGGAATTACTTTATTTAATCAAGGTGCAGAAAAAATATTTGGTTATTCTGCTGTGGAAGTATTAGGTAAACCTTTAGATATATTACTTCCTCAACGATTTGCTGATGTTCATTCTCGTCATGTAGCTGATTTTGGACAGACTCCTAATTTAGCTCGACGGATGGGGGAAAGACAAGAAATATTTGGTTGTAAAAAAGATGGTACAGAGTTTCCTGCGGAAGCGTCTATTTCTAAATTAGACATAAATGGAGAATATATTTATACTGTTATTCTACGAGATATTACTGAACGTCGCCAGATTGAGCGGATGAAAGATGAGTTTGTCTCTGTTGTTAGTCATGAACTTCGCACTCCTTTGACTTCTATTCACGGTTCTTTGGGAATGTTGACGAGTGGGTTGTTACCCACAGACTCGGAACAGGGTAAACGTCTATTACAAATTGCTACAGATAGTACGGAGCGTTTAGTGAGATTAATTAACGATATTCTCGACATTGAGCGCATTGAGTCCGGTAAAGTGAAAATGGAAAAGGAAATCTGCAATTTGGAGGATTTAATTAATTCAGCATTGAGTATAATTCAACCTTTAGCAGATAAGGCAAATGTAAATTTATCTATTTCTAGTTTACCTGTCCAATTATGGGCTGATCCTGATCGAATTGTGCAAATTTTAACTAATTTATTGAGTAATGCGATTAAATTTTCTCTTCCTAATTCTAGGATATCGGTGATAGTTAAACAGCAAAATCATGAGGTTTTATTAGCTGTTAAAGATACGGGAAGAGGGATTCCTGAAAATAAATTAGATAGTATTTTTGAGCGTTTTCAACAGGTTGATTCTTCCGATTCACGTAATCATGATGGTACGGGTTTAGGTTTGGCAATTTGCAAAAGTATTGTTTTACAGCATGATGGATCTATTTGGGTGGAAAGTGAGTTAGGTAAAGGGAGTAATTTCTATTTTACTTTACCAATTATCACCAATATCTCAACTGAAGAATTGGTGAATGTAGATATTGATGAATCAATGATTATTCCTGAAAATTATCCCCTAGTTTTAGTTTGTGATGATGATGCAGTAATTAGAGATGAGTTAGCAAAATTACTAAAACAAGGAGGATATCGTGTAGTAACGGTTGCTACAGGTAAGGAAGCGATCGCCACAGCAATTCATGAACATCCAGATGTGATTGTTCTAGATTTATTAATGCCAGAAATGAATGGTTGGGAAACCATGGCATTATTAAAAGAACGCCCAGATACTCAGGATATACCGATTGTTATTTGTAGTGTTTATAAGCAAGATCATAATAACCATCTTCATCCTAATTTTGTAGATTGGTTAAGTAAACCAGTAGAGGAAAAATCTATATTACAGTCTTTAAGAAAAGTGGTATCTAAATCTGCTCAAAGAGTGAAAATTTTAATTGTTGAAGATGATCATGATCTGGCAGATTTATTAGCCACTGTCTTAGAAAGACACGATATTGAAACCTTTATTGCTAAAACTGGTAAGGAAGCTATTCAACTTAGTCAAAAAGTCAATCCTGATTTAATTATTCTCGATTTGATTTTGCCAGAAAGTGATGGTTTTACAGTGGTAGATTGGTTAAAACAACATAATCAACTTTATAATATTCCTGTGGTTGTTTATTCAGCTAAAGATTTAGATGATTCAGAACGTCATCGCCTAAAATTAGGATATACAGAATTTTTAACTAAAGGGAGAGTGACAACTAATGAATTTGAACAACGGGTAATGGATTTATTACAAAGAATGACTCATAGGAAGTCTAATTAATTATCATTTGGGCGACTGAAAGTCGCAGCTACAAAGACAAAACCCACCATCGTAGGTTAAATTTTACATAGTCCTCAAATTTAGGTGCTAAACATGATAAAAAAACGAATTTTAGTAATTGATAATGAAGAATATATTCAAGAGGTAGCAAAGATTTGCTTAGAAACTGTTGCAGGTTGGGAAGTTGTTACTGCTAGTTCTGGTAAGGAGGGAATTGTACAAGCAGAAAATTATCAACTAGATGCTATTTTACTGGATGTGATGATGCCAGATATGAATGGATTAGTTGTTTTTGAAAAATTACAAGCTAATTCCGTAACTAAAGAAATTCCCGTGATTTTCTTAACTGCAAAAATTCAAGTTGCAGATCGTCGTCGTTATGCTGCTTTGGGAATAAAAAGTGCGATCGCTAAACCATTTAATTCCTTAGAATTAGCTGGACAAGTAGCAACAGCTTTAGGTTGGAATTTAGAAACTGCCAAATAAAAAATTACTCTATTGATAGAATGATTGAAAAATATGGCGGTTTTCCGTTAGAATTATCCTCTAAAGGAAATATATTGTTTATAAATTTCCTCGTAGAAGTTTCTAATATTTAATTTGTCTTTAATTTGTCAGAATCAGGTGGTTATCGCGCAATGGACTGCGTGGTGTAGCCATCCTGAAAATCCTCACAATCCTGGATATCCTGATTCTGACAATTAAACTATCAAATTCCCAAATTTAGGACTCCACCACCCTTTTTCAGTATTGAAATAAGCGACATCTTTATGTTTTTTATCCTTCCATGATTCCTGACCAGAACACCGTAACATTGTTTTATTCTGCCCATCTTTAATATAACTATACTCCTCTAAGGGTTTCTTACATACCGGACAGGGATAGGAGGTAATTTTAACTGGTGGTTTAGGAGTCTTTTCTGTTTCCGGTGTTTTCGTTTTCGGCACTTCCCAAGTTTTATTAAAATCACTCCAAAACATCACAATATTTTCACACCCACTCACACATTTAAGGAAGTATTTCTTTTTAACTTTACTACTAGGAATTTTAGCTAGAAAGTTCTTACACTCAGGACAGCGAGTTTTAGAATTTTCATATTTACGATCAACCAAATTATTAGTTTTAGCTGTACCCGACGAATTAAAAACCACAGTTTTCGCTTTAGAAAGCGCAGGTACAAAATAACTTTGATTCCAAGTAGTTAAATAATGTTGCCAAGAGTTTTTTCCTTCAGCAATTTTATCTAATTCTGCTTCCATGTTGGCAGTAAATTCCGCCTCTAATAAATCTGGTAATGCCTTTTGTAAAAAGTCATCAACTTCTAAACCTAAAGCTGTAGGATGAAGATGATCTTTTTTCAATTCAATATAATTGCGTTTCTTTAAAGTAGCAACTGTAGGCGCGTAGGTACTAGGACGACCAATACCTTTTCTTTCCATCAATTGGACTAGTTTGGGTTCACTATATCTTGGTGGTGGTTGGGTTTGTTTCTTCTCATGTCCGGCATTTTCTAAAGTTAGCATTTGTCCCTGTTGCAATATAGGTAAAACGGCATCTTTACCCAGATTAGGCCAGTATTTTGCATAACCGTAAAATTCTACAACTTGTCCTCTAGCTTGCCATAAAATATGACCTGATTGAGTAATGATGATAGTTTTTCTAACTTGTGCGGGACGACATTGGGAGGCAACTGCTCTTTTCCAAATCATCACATACAAGTTAAACTCATCTTCAGGTAATTCTGCCCGCAACTGCACTGAAGGACGAAACACATCTGTAGGACGAATGGCTTCATGTGCTTCCTGTGCTGTTTTACTACTCCGATGTTTTGCTACTTGCTGAGGTATATTCTGGGGGTCATTTTGTTCCAACCATTGACGCACACTAGCACAAAATTCAGGACTCAGCATCACTGAATCAGTTCGCATATATGTAATTAATCCTGCCTCATATAACTTCTGTGCCACCTGCATGGTTTTGTCGGGGGCAAATTTCAGCTTAGAACCGGCTGCTTGTTGGAGGGTAGAGGTGGTAAATGGTGGGGGTGGTTGACGATGGGTGAGTTTCCCTTCAACTTGAATAATTTGATGGGGATGCTGCTTTGCTTCTGCAACTAATCTGTTTGCTTCTGCTTCGGAAAGAACTCGTTTAGATTCTGGTTTTTCTGGATTATTACTAGCTGCATCATCGTGAGTTTCAGTCTCTTGTTCTGGTGTTTCTCTGGCAGAATTTGCCGTACCCTTGTAAAAAGCCCGAAATCCTTCTTTATAGTCTACCCACACACTCCAGTAATCTTGGGGGACAAAAACTTGAATTTCTCTTTCCCTCTGACAAATTAGGTGTAATGTGGCGCTTTGAACTCTACCTACGCTTTTTGCCCCGTTATTTAATGCCCAAACTAAGGGACTGCCTTTATAACCTACCAGTTTGTCAAGACAATCTCGACATAATCCTGCACCGATTAAATTGGTGTCGAGTTTTCTGGGATGGGAAATGGCCGCTTTTACCGCCGATGCTGTAATCTCAGTATAAACGACTCTCTTGGGTTCTCTCAAACCTAACGTTTCTTTGAGATGCCAAGCAATGGTTTCTCCTTCTCGGTCTGGGTCTGTAGCTAAAACGACTTCATCAACTTGTCTAACAGCAGCTTTAAGTTGTTGAATAGTTTCTTTGGCGCGTTGGTCACGGGGAATATAATTACACCGGACACTATTACCATCCATAGTGAATCCCAGTGAATCATCACCCTCATTACTGAGTTCGCGGATATGTCCACAACTAGCGCGAACTATCCAATCTGCACCGAGAATTTGACTCAGTTTTTTGACTTTACCAGGAGACTCGACGACTAGGAGACGTTTGGGCATGGTGCTTGATTTCTGAATGCTCTATTATTGGTAATAGTAAGTAGTTTGACACAATTGATTACACAAAATCCTGTTCATACACCCCGTTTCAAAATATCGTAATATAAACATGGGGGCAGATGACCTTTCGACCCTACAAAATTTTCATTAGGACTTACGCAAGATATGGTTAAAACCCCGATTTTTTGGTAGGGGTAATTAATGAACTACCGATTTAAAAATTGGAAAAAACTTGATTTCAACACTATAATTGACAAACAAAAAGTAGTTAAAGTTTAATAAATTAATCAACTAATAATGCAATCAGATTTACAAACACCCCTAGATTTAGAAGAAATTACATTTTCCCATATTCCTGTTCTCAGTCAAGAAGTGATTACAGGTTTAAATATTCAACCGGGGGGAAATTATTTAGATTTAACTGTCGGTGGTGGAGGTCACAGTCGCTTAATATTAGAAACTGCTGAAGATGTTAAATTAACTTGTGTTGACCAAGATGAGGATGCTTTAAAAGCGGCAAAAGAGAACTTATCAGAATTTAGGGACAGAGTTAAATTTATTCATAGTAACTTTGCAAATTTTCAATTTCCCGAAAATAGTTATGATGGAATTTTAGCTGATTTAGGAGTAAGTTCCTATCATTTAGATAACCCAGAAAGAGGGTTTAGTTTTCGCAACAGTGCAAACTTAGATATGCGAATGAACCAGCAACAATCTTTAACTGCTGGCGATATCATCAATGAATGGGAGGAAAAAGAATTAGCGGATATTTTCTTTAAATATGGTGAAGAGAGACTTTCGAGAAAAATAGCCCGAAGAATAGTAGAAAAACGCCCCTTTAATACTACTACAGAATTAGCAGAGGCGATCGCCTATTCCGTACCTCCTAAATATCGTCATGGGAGAATTCACCCCGCAACTCGTGTTTTTCAAGCCTTACGCATAGCAGTCAACGACGAATTAAAAGTTTTAGAAACCCTCATAGAAAAAGCACCAAACGCCCTTATTCCCGGTGGAAGAATAGCTATCATCAGCTTTCACAGCTTAGAAGACCGACCAGTTAAACATGGTTTGAGAAATTCCCCATTATTGCGAATATTGACAAAAAAACCCATAATTGCCACAGAAGAAGAAACAAAAGAAAATCCCCGTTCTCGTTCTGCTAAATTGAGAATAGCAGAAAAGAAAAATATAGAACAATAATAGAGATTTTCCATAAAACGTCTCTACACTTACACAGAAATCAACTTCAACTCTCTTCCTCAGTGACCTCTGTGTCCTCTGTGGTATGCCTAACGGCACACTTTGCGAACGTTTTCCATAACTCCTATGCAAACCACCCTCCGTCACCGTCGCCAAAAACTAGCAGAAATCATAGACTTTCCCGTCATTCTTTGGTCAGGTACTAGCAGTCCTCGCAACTTCCCCGCCAATACCTTCCCCCATCGCGCCAATAGCCATTTCCTCTATTTTGCGGGAATTCCCCTGGAAAATGCCGCCATTCGCCTAGAAGGTGGCAAACTACAACTATTTATAGATGACCCCCACCCCAGTAGCTCCCTGTGGCATGGAGAAGCTCCCACCCGTGAAGAAATCGCTGCCAAAATAGGTGCAGATGAAGCCAAAACCATGGCAGAATTAGGAAGTTATTTGGAAAATGTTGCCACTCTTCCCGTTCAAGATGCTACTACTTGGACACAGCAAACACAACTTTTAAATCGCTGGGTTTTACCAAAAAATCCACTAGAAGGGATTGATTTAGAACTAGCAAAAGCCATTGTTTCCCTCCGTCTCACCCACGACGCAGCCGCCTTAGTAGAATTACGTAAAGCTGCGGCGGTGAGTATAACGGCACACAAAACCGGAATGGCTGCAACGGGGAAAGCTAAACTCGAAGCCGAAGTCCGCGCCGCAATGGAAGCAGTAATTATGGGTCAAAATATGACCAATGCCTACACCAGTATTGTTACAGTTCATGGTGAGGTTTTACACAACAATCATTATTACCACTCTCTGCAACCAGGAGATTTACTTTTAGCTGATATGGGTGCAGAAACCCAAACAGGTTGGGCGGCGGATATTACACGGACTTGGCCTGTTTCCGGTAAGTTTTCATCTACCCAAAGAGATATTTATGATATTGTTTTAGCCGCCCATGATGCTTGTATTCAAAATATAGCTCCTGGGGTAGAATATGCAGAAATTCATTTATTAGCGGCAACTATCATTGCTGAAGGTTTAGTAGATTTAGGAATTTTGCAAGGTAAACCAGAAGATTTGGTAAAAATGGATCTTCATGCTTTATTTTTCCCCCACGGAATTGGGCATCTTTTAGGTTTAGATGTTCATGATATGGAAGATTTGGGAGATATAGCCGGGTATGATGAAGGCAGAAATAGAAGTAGCCGTTTTGGTTTAAGTTATTTGCGCTTGAATCGTCCTTTACGTGCGGGAATGTTAGTCACAATTGAACCGGGATTTTACCAAGTTCCCGCAATTTTAAATGATCCAAAAATTCGTGATCAATATCAATATTTAGTTAATTGGGAAAGATTAGAAAAATTTGCCGATGTGCGAGGAATTAGGATTGAAGATGATGTATTAGTTACAGCATCAGGAAGTGAGGTTTTAACATCCTCATTACCAAGTCAAGCCACTGCTATTGAAGATTTAGTTAGTTGTTAAATTATAATATGCTAAATCTTGATAGTTTAAATGATTTCAAAACAATGAAAAAAACTTGTTTGAAGAAAGAATTAATACCAACTCAGTTTGAAAATGATTCTAAATTAGCCCGTCAAGTTATTTCTTGTATCACCAAGCGCGAGTTAAATCAGCAATTTGCAGCTACTAAAAATAATGAAAACAATGCTGTGCGTAGTGTTGCTTGTTGGTGGATGACTGGTAATTACACAGGTTGTGATAAAGGCTTTACTGCTGATTATGTGCTGAAGGTACTTCGCTTTTATAAGCAAGAAATTGCCAAACCAGCAGCAGTAACTTCTCCTAAACAGAAAAGTAGCAATTAAAATAATTTAGAATGAGGGATTATGTTCATAATCCCAACATTTGTTATCCCGCCAAATTTTATTTTTTACCTCACATTCTTCTTTTTCTTTAATACCAGGAATTGAGGTAGGGTGAATAATGTTTAAGCTGGATGTAACATAAGAAATCATGAATGAACCTGCAAAGAAACCACACAAGATTAAAGTTCCAAAAAAAAACGTAACGCTGACAAATCTGACAACAGCTACGACAGAAATACTAGGGTTTTTCCCATAGAGTTTATAGCGCATACATTTCCTCAAAATGGTGTTTATGGCAGATAACACCCTGGGAATGTTTACGCGCTGATAATCTCAACTTGCAAAATTATTTATAACAAAATATATTGAGTATTTCTGTTAGCTAATAGACCATAGGGAACAGTTAACAGGGAACAAAGAGGCAATAGGGCAATAATTTCATTCTTCATTCTGAACTCCTGAACTTCTCCTAAAAAATATCCGTTGCTACTATCAATTAGTAACAACGGATATTTTTTGATATATTCCTACAAAAATCGGGAATAATTAACTATTTCTCTTTTTTCTCAAAACGAGGGGGTTCGCGGAAGGCGATCGCAAAAAAGAGTACACCTATTGCTAGGGTTAAAATCAAGATGTAAGCAACACTTTCCATATTTTTCAGATCCTGCCTGTTGAGCCAGTAATTTTAGTTTAGCAAGCCGGGGAAAAAGCATGAAGTAGATTTTTTCTACTTCATAGCTCATCCAAGTTTTAAGCTTCGTTACGGACACGAGTGGTCTTATCACCCACTTTTTGGAACAGACCCCATTCAACTTGTTCTTCTTCAATTTCTACACCGGCAAATACATCACGGTAAATTGTCCGTGAACCATGCCACAGGTGACCAAAGAAGAATAATAGAGCGAATACAGCATGACCAAAGGTAAACCAACCTCTGGGAGAAGTACGGAATACACCGTCCGATTTCAAGGTTTCTCTGTCAAATTCAAAGATTTCTCCACCTTGAGCCTTACGAGCAAACTTCTTCACATCGGCGGGATCTGTAAAGGTTTTACCATTCAAATTACCACCGTAGAAGCTGACAGTTACGCCAGTTTGTTCAAAGCTATATTTAGATTCTGCCCGACGGAAGGGGATGTCAGCACGGACAACACCATCTTTATCGGTCAAAATTACTGGGAAGGTTTCAAAGAAGTTAGGCAGACGACGAACTGTTAACTCGCGTCCTTCCGCATCTGTGAAGACGGCGTGACCTTGCCAAGATTCGGCAATACCATCACCATTTACCATTGCACCAGTACGGAATAAACCACCTTTAGCGGGGCTATTACCGACGTAATCATAGAAGGCTAATTTTTCAGGAATCTTCGCCCAAGCTTCACCTAGAGTTGCACCTTCAGCAACACTGGTTTGCACACGGCGCTGAATTTCTTGACGGAAGTAACCTTGATCCCACTGATAGCGGGTAGGGCCAAACAATTCGATGGGGGTGGTAGCGTTACCGTACCACATAGTTCCGGCTACTACGAAAGCAGCAAAAAATACTGCGGCGATACTGCTGGAAAGTACGGTTTCAATGTTACCCATCCGTAGGGCTTTATAGAGCCTTTCGGGGGGTCTAACAGTGAGGTGGAATAAACCAGCAATAATACCAACTACACCAGCCGCAATGTGGTGAGCAACAACGCCACCGGGGTTGAAGGGGTTAAACCCAGCCGGTCCCCATTCTGGCGCTACTGGCTGAATACTGCCAGTGATCCCATAGGCATCAGACACCCACATTCCTGGTCCAAATAGTCCAGTGAGGTGGAAAGCACCAAAACCAAAACAAAGTAAACCAGATAAGAACAGGTGAATACCAAACATTTTTGGCAAGTCTAGAGCAGGTTCGCCAGTGCGAGGATCTCTAAACAGTTCCAAATCCCAGAAAACCCAGTGCCAAACGGCAGCCAAGAATAATAAACCAGAGAGAACAATGTGTGCAGCAGCAACGCCTTCAAATGACCAGAAACCGGGATCTACTGCAGTGTTTCCAGTTACGCTCCAACCACCCCAAGATTCGGTTACGCCTAAACGTGCCATGAAGGGAAGTACGAACATCCCTTGTCGCCACATGGGGTTAAGAACTGGATCACTGGGGTTGTAAATGGCTAATTCGTACAGCGCCATTGAACCAGCCCAGCCAGCTACTAAAGCTGTGTGCATTAAGTGTACAGAAATCAGCCGACCTGGATCGTTCAGAACGACTGTATGTACTCGGTACCAAGGTAGTCCCATTGACTACTAGCCTCCTGGATGAGTTGTGTTTACAAAGCAATTTTCTTACTGAGGTTCAAAAAAGACGGAAACCGCCAATTAGAAGAATCTCTGGGTTTTTTTATTGCTGATTTTGAGTTTGGTAATACCGACTCACTACCATAGATTGAGTTCTTCTTCAAGAACTAGCTGTTTGAGTGTTGGGCGATCGCATGACCGCCCCGTAGGCATTACTAAACAAAAATGAGAATATTTTAAAAAGTGTAACTATTGATGGAACGCTTTGCAAGCGTTTCCATTGCTGGGATTACCTAGCTTGTGGCTTAAACATCATTACCGACCGCTAGAAATGCTGGTTATAACCTCATTCATCTAAAAAGCGGAAGTTTTTTCAGTCCACTATTCCAGCATAAAACTAAATTGGAGTTTTATCAGGCGCACTGCTTGCAGCAGTGCCTCGCTATGGCTGGTAGAGAAATTACAGGTTTTATTTTACACCAAGTTTACATATCTAAGTTGTGGCTATTGGGGAAAACAAGATAGTGTATAAATTGGGTATGTATTCTTGACTATGTTCCTGGTGTAGTGATTTATTAAAATTTAAAAATATTTTTAATATTTTGTGTTAAATAAAACATTCAAACCTTACAGTAAGATTTCTACATCGCGTATGTCTTAAATAAAGATAATGAGTGAATCTAACTTCAACGCTGAAAACCACGTCACGGCGGTTATTTCCCATCTAGTCAAACCAGGACGGGAAGAGGGATATGAAGAATGGATCAAAGGTATTATTCCTGTCGCCAAATCATTTGCAGGACATCTAGGAGTTAATATCATCCGTCCCCAGGTGGGAGTGCGTCAGGATTATATTATTGTTCTTCACTTTGATAATAATGAGAATCTACAAACTTGGTTAAATTCTACAGTACGTAGTGAATGGATTGAACGAGTTAAACCCTTAATTCAAGAACAAGAAAACGTACAAGTTAACACAGGGTTAGAAACCTGGTATGAATTACCCAAACGACCTCAAAAATCTCCACCCAAGCGTTATAAAATGGTGTTACTCACCTGGTTAGGTGTCTTCGTGACCTTAGTAACCGTGAAATTTATCATCGGTCCGTTGCTGAATGCTATCCATCTTCCTGAGTTACTAGCGCAATTTATTATCGTTGGCATAGTGGTGTGGATACTTACATACCTTCTTATGCCTCAATTGACCAAATTATGCTACAAATGGCTTTACCCAACCTTTTAGTCACACTTAAAAAATTTAGAGTAAATAAAGAGGCATTAAAACCTCTTTATTCTCGATCAGGTGAAATACAAGGGACTGTGATTTGCTTTTCTAAAAATACTTTAGGCAAGTAAATAAAGTAAATTTATTAGACAACCAATTCAAGATTCTGAAGCTGACACTTAGCCTCAGCCGTTGCCAAGCGTTGAATTACCTGTTCAGCACTGATCAGTCTTCTCAAAACAACTCTACCAATAACATCATTAGCCAATTCTAAAGATATGGGCTTGACTTCTATGGTCACAATTGCCTCCTCTACTTGATAAAGCCAGAGTAATTCCTGGTTTTCCGTCAAACAAAGATTTAACTGTTTAATTTCTGGTTCTCTCCGCCAAGCGATCATCTGCCATAGTCCATCAGATGCCCAAACTCTGCCAATTTTCCATCCCTCAGCCAGAAAAAAATATTTCACAGTCTTATTCTCACTTTTCAAGTTTCAAAATGTGTTCACTATCAAGCGTTGACTGCACCCATAAAATGCGCCTTTAACCAATCATAGTCTTGGTATATAATTTTGTGAAAATGTTACTTTTTGTATAAAAATGCTTAAAAATATCTAAAAAAAATAAACTTTAGCACAAATCCACTTAAATAAATATACATAGCAGTTGTAGCAATATTTAATATATTAAATAACTTATTCAGATAAAATACGAATAAATACTGAGTTAACATGATTATAAATCGTATTTAATCAGTATGAAGCGAAAAACAGAAAAAATACAGGTAAAGTTTTGTTAAAATTAAATCTCTGTAAATGTTTATCTGAAAACGTTTTGGAGTTTTTCTTGGCCAATTAACAGCTATTGGCAATGGTATTAGTGTTAATGGTTTAGGGGAACTTGTTAAATCTTATTGTTGAAGAATGTCACTTTACGATCGCCTGAATTTAACCAAAAAACCCAAGACAAATCGTAAATTGCAAGTTCCCATCTGGGAACGGCTTAACCTGGAAAGACCAGCAAAACCAAGGTGTCAAGGTTGCCGTTCTCGGATTCAACTTGATTGGCGTATATGTCCATCATGTGGCTCATTTCTAACTTCTAAAGAACCAGAAATGCACTATTGTATTTGGATAGATATTTCTGGAAGCATTCACGCAAATGATCACAATAATACCATGCTAGAAATAATGGCCGATGCTTTGGCTGAAGTTTTTAGTGCTTTTAGAAGTGTTCATGTATTTTTAACTTCAGAAAAACCAGAAGAAAAAGAATGGGGACGTAATTTTACTCATGTATATGTATTTGCAGATCAGCAACCTGTAGATTATTTAGGAATAGCTAGTTTCCGTCATCATCAAGTTACAGATATTGCTGCTGTTCGTATTGACCAAATTATCAATACTGCTAATCAAGCTAATTTAAATTTAGGTCAATTTTCTAATTTAATTGCTAATACTATCGCTCATGAAATTGGTCACACCTTGGGATTAGATCATTCACTATTACCAACAGATGTGATGCACGATGGATTGGATCATCGCATTCATAGTTTAATGCCTCCTTCTTTTCATGTAGGACAGATTATTTCTATGAATAAAGCTATTCGTCATCGGCTTATATTAATCCATCCACCCAATTATTAACCCAAGTTGCTAGTTATCAAAAAACGCCTTTGAATAGATACAAAATAACCATAATTTGTACTTTATAATACTCCAAATATGAAATTCTGTATTAAAAAGATACAATTATCAGCAGTAACTAGCAACTTGCGTTATTAGATAGCTTCGGAATTGCGATTCCTGTTGAAATAAATGACTCACGAGCAATTTGAAAATCTGATTGCGTAACAGCTTAGAATGATCGCCTATGGGGTAAATTATAACCAGATGTACAACATTGGTTAAATCAACAACTACCCAGTAATAGAATTATCACGGGACTTACACGATGAACACCAAAACTAAAATTGACTGTCCTGTTTGTGGTTATCAAGGAATTCAAACTAATACTTGTCCTAATTGTGAGACAGATATTTATTTGATTCGTTCCCTAGAAGAACTACCGCAACGTCCTAAATCTTGGACAACAGCAATTGCCATCTTTATGTTAATGATCGGTTTAATGATCGGTGCAGCAGGTAGTTTTTTTGCCCTACAAACATTTATGTATACCGCAAATGTATCTAATTCTGCCGTATCCGCTAGTTCTACTCCAACTTCACAGGTAATTACTCCTGTTGTCCCTCAACCTGTCCCTTCATTAGCTACTTATACGGTACAATCTGGAGATACTCTGAGTAGTATTGCGGCTAAACTTTGTAGTAAATCTAATGATTGGAAATTAATCGTTGCTGCTAACCCGGAATTACAGAAAAGAGAAAATAAATTAGATGTAGATCAGGTATTAAAAATACCTAGTAACTGTAAGGGACAAACCCCATGAATATAATTTCCGTCGGAAAATCCCATTTTATGTTGGGTTAATTCTCAAATTGGTTCGATATAAACTTTCCCTTATGATTTCACTAATAGACATCTGGTGGTAATCAAATGTGCATAACCACCAAACTTTTGTAGGGACAATTCATAAATTCTGCCTACGATAATTTTCACTAGATGTCTAATGGGTCTAATAAACGGCGAAAATAGGGTTCTAAGTGTTCCTGCATTTGCTTTGAAATCCCATCCTGATTTAAAATACTGGAGGGAACTTCCTGTAGTGTTCCAGTTAAGTAATTGTTGTGATATTGAGTAATATATTGGCTCATTGTATTGATAGAGATTCCGTCATGATGAAGGGCATTTGCAACTGCGACGGGAGTAATGGTAAGAATCTCCGTATCTTCAAATGTGGTAATTTTAACTAGTGGTAATGGTTCTCCCATAAAAAGATTCATCTCTCCAAAGAAATCTCCTATCAGGAATTTTTCTGTTGGAGCATCTGGTTGGTGACGGATAAATTCCTGTCTCTGTTCTATATTCTCAATCTCAGAGGCTAAACTTGCATAGAGCCAATAAAGAGATGATGCTTCTTTAGCCGCTTGGTAAGTCAGGGAGAAGGCAACAGGACCGATGTAATCAGCTAACTCAGAGGCAACTTGTTCAATTACTAGTGGTTTGAGAGCGTAGCTAGACTGGGTATGATTCTGCGGTTGACGACTAAAGGGTTTAAAAGTAATTGTTTCTAAATTCGGGACTAATTTTTGTTCTATCATGACACAACCTCTTACTACCAGAAACATTCCTGGGGAAAGAAGATTTTGATAATCAAGCAATTCGTCCGCATCAAACAGTAGGGTTTTAGAATGTTCTACCAGAAGCCTTTGAGCCTCGACAGTTAAATTTCTAAAAAATTCAATGTTGCTAACAAGTTGTAACAGACGTTCATTATCGGTGGACTGATACTCACTTCCCAAGCTAGTACGACTCAAGGCATACCAAACCCGACGGCGAATTTCTGGATCTGTATGGTTTTCGGCCTCACTGTAGTTTTTGGGATAGTAAAATAATTTATAGTTCACTTCCTCTAGCCCATAAGACCACATTCTCACAAATACGGGTTTGTCAAGATTAATATTTGGCAGGGGTTGGTTGATTACTGCCTTACACGCGATATCCATGACCTGGTTAGGTGGAACATGGGCAGAAGTTGTAAACTCCACAGTTCGATAGACCGAACTAGGGGTGATCATCTTGACTAATTCTTTAGCGATCACACCATTAGGAACATAAGTAATTTCACCAGATGTGAGACGGATATCTGTTGAATTCCAATCTATTGATTCCACGACCCCTTCTACAACAACCCCTTCTAATGCCTGAACTTGAATCTGATCACCAATTTGAAATGGTTGGTTAATCTGAAGAAAAATGCCAGAAAGGAAATTTCCTAGTGGTTCTTGCATTGCAAATCCAACAATTGCCGTAAATAAAGCAGAAGTAGTAAAAAACGTTGTGGTTTCCTGACCGAGAATACGTAGAATAATAAAAGTGCAGATCAAATACAGAAAACCTGAGACTATTAATTTCAATAATCTTGAAGGGCGCGTTCTTTTTTTACGAGTTAACCAAAAATTGATTAATAAGAAAGAAACAGCATTAACAATAACTATGCTAATACTGATTAATACCGCAATTTTCAACGCGTATAATAATGTGGGAAAAACTTGTTGGGGGTTGTTTAAAATAACGACATAAATGAATAACAGACATCCGGTAAATGCAACTTGGAAAAGAGCTAAAAAATTTTTCATATAGAATCCTCGATTACCAATAATAACTGGAATAATGGCTGATTGTGTTGGACAATTTAACCTATACAAAGTTATTTTTTGTGTGCTTCTAAGGCTTTATTGAGACTGATTAATAAGCGATTAATTGCTTTGTTAAGCGGGCTTAATGAATTGGATTTATCTTCTGGGAGTTGAGACCTTTCCAACTGATGCAGACTAATTTCTTCCAGTAGTTGAGTAATAGTATCTAGAGGTTTGGTAATCCATTTCTGTATAATTAGAAGAACTGTGGTGTATGCTACCAAAAATACGCTGGCGATCGCTAATAAATAAGACCCAACAGACTTCTGAGCCTCCTGATATTGAACAACTGTGGGGACTGAAATAATTCTTGCTCCGACGATTTCATTTAGCTTCCAGCCAAAACCATTCTCACTACCATAGGTTTTTATCAGAGAAGGAGGAGCATTTTCCGGTTTACTATGGCAAACTAAACAACTAGACTTAGTAATCTGAATTGGTTTGGCCATATAAAGCGTTTTTTGGCCGCTTATTAAATCCAGCCGCTCACCTATTTTTTCCTTGATATTAGGATTTTTGGCAAAGTATTCAATTATTTCAACTTCCCACCCTGCCGCTAAATCTTTACGGTTTGTTGGGTTAATGGCAGTTTCTCGATAGGTATACCCTTTGTTTTCTTTGGTTTTGCCTAATTGATTCAAAATCTGTTGGGCAGCATAGGAGGGAACAATGATTTTATTAAACTCAGGTACTTCTTGATTTCTGTCAGCTAAATTTAATACATTCTCACGTAACTTATCTTGCGTAAGGAGAGCAAATTGAGGTTGAATTTGAGTTGATGTGTAATCTCTTGTAGCGGCTGCTGTCTCTAAAAGCAATGTAGCCTTGCGTATAATGTCTTTCCTAGCACCACTGTACTCTAGTCCCCAAATAGATAAGCCACAAATAATCCACCCTGTGAAGAAAATACCAAATATAATTAGGGTAAGTCTTGTTTGAAGTTGTTTCATCAGTATAGGAATTTAGGTTGAATTTTAAGTAAGTTTTGTAAGTTAATTTATACTCAGTGTGATTTTACCCTACAACTTGTTCACAAGTCAAGGGGGTAAGAATATGTTTTAAAACTTTAATCAGGGCTTACTCAACAAGTTGTTTTCCAGAGTGCGGGGTTGATGGTTAGAGATACTCATGCAATCAGCTTTTATGTAATCATTAGACATCTCCAGAAATTAAAGATGCTTCTTGACCTGAAACCCCTGTAGAGACGTTCCATGGGTAGGAGTAGGGATTCTCGTCTCTACCATCTTTTTTGGAGATGTCTATTCCCATCCCCAAGTCAACACTTGGGCTAAAAAATCTTAGCTGTGCTATCTAAAGAGATGTCCCGTGTCTGACTTATCACCCAATTATCTGATTACCTTAGAATTACGAGATTTACTCGTAGAAAAACTCGGCGTTCTCCAAAAAGATAATGTAGCATTACAACAATCTTTAAGAGAACAGCAAACCAAAACTACAGCCCAAACAGAAGATTTATTCTTAGAACTTTTAGAAGTCGCTGATGCTCTAGAAGCCTTATTAAACTACCTAAAAAATAACCCCGATCCCAGTCCAGAATTTATGGAACGGCTACCGAAATCCATTGGTGCAGTTAATCGCAAGTTTCTCAGCGTCTTAAATAGGCGGCAAATTTTACCTATAGAATTACAGGAAGGAACAGAACCAGATTTTAATTTATGTCGGGTCATTGATCGAGAAGAAAGAACAGATATGCCAGACCAAACAATCACTAAAATTGTCCGTCGCGGTTTCCTTTTGGGTGAAAAAGTCCTCCGTCCCACAGAAGTTATTACCGCTAAATCAGATAATGGATAATTTGTCAGTTGTCCGTTATCAGTTGTTCGTAGGAAACATCTTCTCCCTGCTCCCCTACTCCCCTGCCCCTCTATCACCCTTACACCGTTAACTATGACTACTGAGAAAAGTGATATCAAAGATACTTCCTCACAAACAAACATAAAGAGTAGTTGGCAGGAAAATCTAGTTTTAATTACTATTGCCCTGTGTTTAGCCCTCTTAATTCGGACGTTTATTGCTGAACCACGTTTAATTCCATCTGAATCAATGTATCCTACCTTACACACAGGTGATCGCTTAGTGGTAGAAAAAGTATCCTATCGGTTGCATCCCCCCAAAACCGGCGATATCGTCGTTTTTAGCTCACCACCGGAATTACAACGGCGGGGCTATCTTCAAAATCAAGCCTTTATTAAACGGATAATTGGTGAACCAGGTGCAGTAATTAGCATCGTCCAGGGTAAAGTTTACCTCAACGGTAAAGCCTTGACAGAAGACTACATTGCCGAACCTCCAAATCGTCCATTTCCAGAAATCAAAGTCCCAGAAGGCTCATTTTTCGTCATGGGAGACAACCGCAATGATAGTAATGACTCCCGCTACTGGGGTTTTGTCCCCCGTCAAAACGTCATCGGCCGGGCCACCTTTCGCTTCTGGCCTCTTGACCGCATTGGTTTAATTTAACTTCTTGACAACTGACAAATAACTAAAACCGCAAATAATACATTAACTGAGCGATCGCATCTCCCGGCAAATTTAACCGTTGTTGAAAATCTGCTAAACTGCGGTAAGGTCCACCAGCCAGACGGTTTTCCACAACTGTCTGTGCTAGGGACAAATCCATAAAGGGAATTTTTGATAAACTCTCTACAGAAGCAGTGTTAGGATTAATCTGCTGGGTTTGATCTAGAGAGAGATGATCATAATAATTAAAATTTAGCAGAGGCTTTAGAGGTGCTAATCGCTGCACAGGCAACCCCAAAGCCGCCGCCACATCTTCAATACAGTGGAATACTACACCAGCGCGAGAAAGTTCCACGAGCGATCGCCCTTGATGAATTGATAACCCAGGTAAACGCAGCCAATCATCCACAGTGGCTTGATTAACATCAATACCCAAACCCAACTCAGCCGCCATCTGTACCTCTTGGGCCGATTGTAAACGATAATAGGGGTCACTCAGCAGCTTTCCTCGCAGCTTTTGCAATTTCAGATTTACAGGTAGCCATTTATTCATAATTAATAATCTTGATTAAAACAACTCTTCCCTATTTCCTTTTAACCTGTCACCTATTCCCTAAATCTGATCTAACATTTGACGACGCTTTTGCTCAAACTCATACTCAGAAATTAATCCATCTTGTCGGAGTGCTTCTAACTCACGTAAAGCATTAGCTAGGGATTCTACCTGATTACCAATTTGTGATGATGCCTTAATCGGTGGCTCACCTAAATTAAAATGGCGATCAAAAGTTTCTTCCTCTTGAGTTAAATACCAAACGCCTTCAATAGCACTAGCGATTTTAGGAATTGGTGTCCAAGATAACAAAACATATAGTATTCCCCAAAGTGGTTGTCCCAGGTAAAATTTATGTAAACCTGAAATTGTTAGTGTGCCAGCAAAGGCTAAAATAACAGCAATACTTCGGTTCTTTCGCTTAATTAGCATCATTGTATCCAAACCCATCCTTATATAATTTGTCAGTTATAATGGTATGCACCTGAATGAAATACAGAATTTACCTAAAAAACTATACACCATCATATCTTTCAACTCTGTCACCGTGGCGTAGCACCTGTCAACTGTCACCTCCCATATCATATTATGCACATAGTGTAAATTTTGCTATAAATATGAAAAGAATTGAAGTAGAAAAAAGAGCTATTTTTATCGGTTTATCTGGTAGTCATGGTTATGGTTTAAACCGTCCAGAATCAGATTATGATTATCGGGGTGTATTTATTGCTCCTAAACGGTACTATTTAGGATTTGATAGCATCGAACAAAAAGATTCGGGTTGGGATGAACCAGGAATATTCACCTTTATAGATAATAACCAAGATACGGTTATTTATGAATTACGAAAAGTTCTGCATTTGTTAGCAGGTACAAATCCTAATGTTTTAGAATTGCTATGGTTAACAAATTATCCTTTTTTAAGCGATGTGGGACAACATTTAATTAATCACCGAGATTTATTTTTGAGTAAAAAAGTTAAACATACCTATTCTGGTTATGCTTTTGCTCAAATTAAAAAAATGGAAACCCATCGCAAATGGTTATTAAACCCACCTACTAAAAAACCTATACCTTCAGATTTTGGTATTGTGGATGAAACACATTTAATTAAAGATGAATTAAACGCATTTTTGGAATATTTATATATTCTAATTAGGGGTAAAATTGAATTTTTGGAAGAGTCAGAAGAGTTATATAAATTATTGACGGCGGATATTGATTTTAAAGGGGTTTTAAAACAGTATGCTTTGAGGGATGATGCTTTAGAGTATACACAAAATTTAACTCATAGTCGCAAAGACTTTATTCAGTTACTGCAAAAAAGTCAAAGTTATCAAATTGCTTTGAGAGAATGGAAAGCTTATATATCTTGGCAGAAAAATAGAAACCCGGCAAGAGCCGAAATGGAGAAAAAATCAGGTTATGATTTAAAACATGGAATGCACTGTATTAGATTATTACGTAGTGGCTTGGAAATATTGAAAAATGGCAGGATAATTGTTGATAGAAGATTAGCCGGTGATGCTGATGATTTGCAAGCGATTTTAAGAGGTGACTATAATTATGAACAGTTGATGAAAATGGCAGAAGATTTAGTTAAGGAAATGGATGTTTTCTATCACCAATCTAGTTTGCCACATCGTCCTGATTTAGAGAAAATTAATAATTTATGTATGGAGTTGGTGGAAATGCAAGGTTGGGAAAAATAAAATGCTTTGTTGGGTTTGACTTTGTACCCTTCGGGAAGGAAGCTAAAACCTAATTTACTGCTAAAACTAGTAAAACTTTTAACTCAGTCTTGAAGAGTTAGTAACCGTATATATGGGCAATACAAATTTCCAAATCTAATATGAGCATAGCCAAAACTCAGAAATTTGTCAAGCCTCCCGACAAAGAATGGCAAATAACTATAACATCTATCATGGGATACTATTTTTTCCTTTGAATTTTGATTAATAATGGTAGTGTAAATAATATTTGTTAGCCCCATGCTAATAAATAGTATTTTGTTAAAAACACATTAACAAGCTGGCAGATATATGACTGATTCTAATTATGAGAATTTGATGATGCTAGGGTTTATATTTGGTAAATAGTATCCTGGTAAGTATTCTAATAATCAGAAGATAGAGTAGATATCCAATAAATCCATACATTAATTAAACCCCTATGTTACGACAAACTGCTTTTGGCATGGCTTTAAGTACGCTTGTCCTTGCTAGTGGCTTTATGACTGCTGCGAACCTAGATAATAGTTCTGCTCAACAAACTGTTCGTCATCAGCGTTCATCACTTGTGACAAGTCAAGCAAAAATATCTAATCGTGATTTTCAAAATACTAATTTAGAGCAATCAGTTTTTACGCAAATTAATCAATATCGGGCAAAAAAAGGACTAAAACAATTAATTTTTAACGAAAAAATTAGCAAACAAGCGAGAATTCATAGTGAAAACATGGCTAGTGGTAAAGTTCCTTTTAGCCATCAAGGATTTAGAGAGCGCGTAATGGCTATTCCGCTTGATTACAACAGTGCGGCCGAAAATGTAGCCTACAATCTGGGATATAGCAGTCCGGCCAATGAAGCGGTTTCTGGATGGTTAAAAAGCCCCGGACATCTGAAGAATCTTCAGGGTAAATATAACTTAACTGGTGTTGGTGTGGCGACTAATGACAAAGGTGAAGTTTATTTGACACAAATATTTTTAAATGCTAGTACCGCAAAAATAAATTAACATCTAAATGGTTTTTATTGATCATTTCAGCGATGTTTCATGAAATTTCTGTCGTTAAATTTCCTGATTTGTGAACTTTTCACTATTATTTTTTGATTGTAGTATTAGCAATGGTCATATTGTCTGGCAAAATAAAGATAATTTATATTTGACAGATTTATGACATTACCAGATTTTCAGGTGTGCGATAGTGATTTAAGTGATGCCAGCTTAGAGGAGTATTTAAAGTCTCCAGCTATCGCTGTGGATACGGAAACCATGGGACTTTTACCTCAGCGCGATCGCTTGTGTTTAGTCCAACTGTGTAATCTAGAAGGTAAAGTTGCTGCCATTCGCATTTTGAGAGGACAAACAGCAGCACCAAACTTAAAAACCCTCATGGAAGCAAATCAAAGCCTCAAAGTTTTTCACTTTGCCAGGTTTGATGTTGCTACTTTACGGCGAAATTTAGGGATTTGCGTACAGCCGATTTTTTGCACTAAAATCGCTAGTAAATTAGCACGTACCTACACTAATCGTCATGGATTAAAAGACGTAGTATTAGAATTAGAAAAAGTTGAATTAGATAAAAGCTCTCAAAGTTCTGATTGGGGTAACGCCGATAATTTATCTGAAGCGCAACTCAGTTATGCAGCTAATGATGTGCGTTACCTCCTGAGCATACAACAAAAGCTCACGACCATGTTGCAACGGGAAGAACGCTGGCAAATTGCCCAAGAATGTTTTCAAATTTTACCCACAATAGTAACTTTAGATTTATTGCAATTCAAAGACTTATTTGAACATTGATTACACCTAATTTTGGTAATTATCTAAATTTAGCACTTTCAAAATTTTACAAATGTCGCCAATAGATACTCAAGTCTTAAATTCCTTATTAGATATGATCGGGGGTGAGGTAGAAATTTTAGCGGACATTATCCATACTTATTTGTTAGAATCGCCTCCAATACTGACAGTGATTCAAACATCTGTTAAGAATGAAGATGCTGATGCTCTTAATAAAGCCGCCCATCAGTTGAAGTCTAGCAGCGCTTCCTTAGGAGCAGTTAATTTCTCTCGGCTTTGTCTGGAGCTAGAATTAAAAGGCAAGAATCAGAATTTAGAGGGAGTTTCAGAATTAGTATCAAGGCTAAATGATGAATATAAACAAGTAGAAATTGCTTTAAAGCAAATTGTCAAAATACCATGAGCCAAAAATTTTTGAACCGTATTCAAGCGGGTCAAATGTTAGCCGAAAAGCTACAAGCGTACAAAAACCATGAGGATGTATTGGTACTTGCCTTACCTCGTGGTGGTGTGCCTGTAGCCTTTGAAGTTGCTACACATTTGAATGTACCCCTAGATATATGTATAGTCAGGAAACTTGGTGTACCTGGACACAAAGAACTGGCTATGGGGGCGATCGCTGCTGAGAATATTATTGTTCTAAATCAAGATATCATTGATTCTTTAGGAATAGATCAAGAACAAATTAGTCAAGTTATTAACCAAGAATTACAGGAATTAAGACGACGAGATCAAGTTTATCGAGGACATCAACCACCGGTTAATGTTCACAACAAAATAGTTATTTTAATAGATGATGGCATTGCCACGGGTGCAACTATACGTGCCGCGATCGCTATTTTGCGACAACAACAGCCAAGAAAGATCATAGTTGCAGTTCCCATAGCATCCCTGAGTATTTGTAAAGAGTTCCGTTTAGAAGTAGATGATGTAGTTTGTTTGCAGTCTCCAGAATTTATGTCTGCAATTGGTTGGTGGTATGAGGATTTTACGCAAACTACGGATCAGGAAGTTCGCACGCTTTTAGGAAATTAAGTAGTAAGCTGTTGTGCATTTAATTTGTATAAATGAGACAGGCAAGATGCCTGTGCCACAAGAGTTCAAGAATTTATGACTATACAATTTAGCTGCATAACAGCTTAAGAATTCAGAAGTCACCGAGTCAGGAGGGAATAGGGAAAATAATTTTCCCCAACTTTCTGCTGTCTTCAACATCAATAGACCTCTTTGGCAATTAGGTTTTCAGCTAGACAGATTAAGGACTCTTTTTCGGAGAGGTCTAATAGGATATACGCACAAGTTAGGGAAAAATAAACCACAAAGGTATGAAGAACAACAAAGGAAAGATGGTTTGAGAGAGTTCTTTCCTCAGTTCTACATAAGTATTTAATCCGACATGATCAGAGATATTGTCAATGGAAAATTAACCGCAGATCAACGCAGATCAATTATGTAATTTATTAAACAACCAAACAACTTATATTTTATAAGTACCTGAGAAAAATTAATTGCACATTGGGGAAAACAAGAGAAATCTCTGTATCTCTTGTCTGTCACCGTGGCGTAGCACCTTTCCTCAATATGAAATTTATTTTGCACAACTACTTATCCAGTTTTGTAAATGTTTAGTGTGCCAGTCTTTAAATTGTCACATTATTAAAATACTGCTATATAATAATTTTGTAAATACTGATTATGCCACTATTAATATTGTCATTTGCTACGCAGTTTTCAGACCTATTCTTCGCAATATCTATAAAAAGAAAATGCCAACTTGGCTTACCGGAGACTAAAAACATAGTATTCTGCATATAATAGTGTCACAAGGGGTATTTACAAAAATGTTGAGAGGAAATAGTTAAATGTTGCATGACTATTTAAATAGTGTCACAATCCCAATATCTATATTTTCTATTTGTTCTTGGACAATTGATTCAACCAAGAAATTCAAACAACTCTGTCGAAAGGATGAAGAGAATATTTTCAAAGTATTTAATGAGACAAATAAGTGTCAATAACCTAGGAGGATGTTTGTAAAGTCTAATTTATAACTTCCCCATAAATTAGAAATCGCGGTTCATCCTGCACACAAACAAAACTCTTCATTTTTTCCGAGTCCATGTTCGCGTTAGCGTGCCGGAGACTCTATTATTCGGTTTTCTCCAGCAAAATAGGAATGATCCGCCTATCATCCAAGAATCGGGGTTTAGAGAGATGTTTTAGATAGGTTGGTGACTTTAAAAATATCCTTTCAATTGGAGTTATATATTATTGATGATGCTGCTGCTACTCAAACCTCACAGAAAATTAATAAAACTTTCTGATAATCACAAATAATGTTGATATTTGATTGTGAACTAATAGCTATACTCAAGCTTAGATATCAAGATTATTTACCAACAGAAAATTATTCATAGCCCAAAATACGAAATTTAAACTTTGCCATTAACTTGACTAGCATTCAGATTCGATAACCGAAATCTCAAGATTTAGAAAACTTATTGAATCAGGAAAAAAGTGTTTTCTTGATCACAGGAGTTTCATTAATCTTAAGCTACAGTTTTCTGGTTTAAATTTTCATTACCTATTAACCTTCAGTCCTTTAATATCAGGGTTAGTTATGAACTACCAAGCTTCTTCTCCCCAGAAAGATTTTCATAGTGCCATCTCTCCTGAACAGTTTAATCAAATTATTGAAGCGATCACTGATGGCCGTTATTCTTGGGCTTGTGTGCTAATTTTACGTTGTATAGGTTACAATCCTATTCACTATATTCCCCAGCGTACTTACAGCCGGTTAATTAAAGAAAATCGTCAACTTGTTCCATCTGGAACATCTAACCAACAAAAAAAGAACGTAGATTATAGAGATTCATGTCAACTTATCAGTACCATAAAAAGGTAGAGTAACCCAGTCAAAAATTATATTTCTACAACAAAAAGAATTGGGAATTTTTTCTGCCATACTTGATCAAATTCAATGCCCTGTTTATTAGCAATATAGACTTGTATTCATCAAGATGGATATTTGAACTTATCCCCTCTACTCAAAAGTAGAGGGGATTTTACATTAGAGGGTGTTGGAAATGATAAGGGGGGTAAAAACGTGATGAAAATTAGGGTTTATCACTTTTCAAACGTCCTCTTAGACGGCTGATTTAAGATTTATTAATTTATATATAAAAAATTTGAGGAAGTTGTGAGGAAATTTTGCAAAACTTACTATACTACTCAACTCAGACTTAAACTAAGACTGACTTTATAGTTTTGTGTCTTTTATCAGAGATAATTTTTGATTAATTTGCTTTTAATAAATATTTACTGAGATTTCCTCACAAGTTCCTCAAACTTTCAGTTTAACTTCAAGATAGAAAATAGAAGACAGTATAAAAGGCTTGTCAATACCAATTACCTAAAATTGCGCCGTTCTTAAAGGTTAATTACGATGAAAACTAGAACTTATGCCACCATAGACGGTAACGAAGCGGTTGCCAAAGTCGTCTATCCACTCAATGAAGTTATTGCCATTTATCCCATTACACCATCTTCACCGATGGCTGAATGGTCTGATGCTTGGATGAGTGAAAATAAACCAAATATTTGGGGAAGCGTTCCCACGGTAGTACAGTTACAAAGTGAAGGAGGGGTTGCCGGTGCTGTACATGGTGCTTTACAAACAGGTTCACTGACTACCACATTTACAGCATCTCAGGGATTAATGTTGATGCTGCCGAATATGTACAAAATTGCCGGTGAACTTACACCTACAGTATTTCATATTGCAGCGCGATCGCTCGCTGCCCAAGGTTTATCAATTTTCGGTGATCATAGTGATGTCATGGGTGCTAGAAGTACGGGTTTTGCCATGTTATGTGCTGCATCTGTGCAAGAAGCCCAAGATTTCGCCCTTATTTCTACACGGGCAACTTTAGAATCACGGATACCTTTCCTACACTTTTTTGATGGTTTTCGTACTTCCCACGAAGTAGCTAAAGTAGAAACAATATCAACAGAAACCTTAGAAAAATTCATTCCTATAGAATTAATTATCGCCCATCGTTCACGGGCATTAACACCAGATAGACCAGTATTAAGAGGAACAGCCCAAAATCCAGATGTTTACTTCCAAGCCAGAGAAACAGTTAACCCATTTTACCTTGCTTGTCCAGATATTACCCAACAAGTAATGGATGAATTTGCAACAGAAACAGGACGAGAATATAAACTTTTTGAATATCATGGAGATCCAGAAGCAGAAAGAATAATTATTCTCATGGGTTCAGGTTGTGAAACAGTCCATGAAACTGTAGATTATCTAAACAAAAATAGTGAAAAAGTTGGAGTTGTAAAAGTTAGATTATATCGTCCTTTTGACACCACAAGATTTATAGAATCTTTACCAAAAACGACCCAAAGTATTGCAGTTTTAGATCGGACAAAAGAACCTGGCGCAATTGGTGAACCACTCTATACTGATATTGTTACAGCAATTCAAGAAACCAATCTAAAATCCAAACTCCAAAATCTAAAATTAGTAGTTGGTGGGCGTTACGGATTATCATCCAAAGAATTTACACCCGCAATGGTAAAAGCTGTATTTGATAATTTGCTCCCCCCAACCTCCCTTAATAAGCAGGGTAGGGAGGGATCTCCAAAAAATCATTTTACCGTTGGTATTAACGATGATGTCACCCACACTAGCTTAGAATATGATCCCCAATTTAACATTGAACCAGATAGCACAGTTCGGGCAATTTTTTATGGTTTAGGTGCAGATGGTACAGTCGGGGCAAACAAAAACTCCATCAAAATTATCGGTGAAGAAACTGATAATTATGCCCAAGGTTACTTTGTTTACGACTCTAAAAAATCTGGTTCTGTAACCGTTTCACATTTACGCTTTGGTTCTCAACAAATTCGCTCTACCTATTTAATTACTAAAGCTAATTTCGTCGCTTGTCATCAATGGGAATTTGTAGAAAAGTTCCCCATGTTAAAAGATATTGTTCCTGGAGGTACATTTCTATTAAATTCGCCTTACGATAAAGATCAAGTTTGGGAAAAATTACCCACTTCCATGCAGCAAGAAATCATCAATAAAAACGTCAAATTTTACATAATTAATGGCTATAAAGTTGCACGAGAAGCGGGAATGGGCGGACATATTAACACAGTAATGCAGGTGTGTTTCTTTGCTTTATCTGGTGTTTTACCAAGAGATGAAGCCATAGCCCAAATTAAAAAATCTATCCGTAAAACCTACGGTAAAAAAGGTGAAGAAATCGTCCAAATGAATATTCAAGCAGTTGATAAAACCTTGGATAATTTGTATGAAATCACTAATAAAGAACTAAAAACAGAACTCTCACCTGTCACCTGTCAACTATCACCTATTCCTCATACTGCACCTGCCTTTGTTCGTGATGTTTTAGGTAAAATGATTGCCCGTGAAGGGGATAATTTAGCAGTAAGTGCATTACCTTGTGATGGTACATATCCCACTGGAACATCTAAATGGGAAAAACGTAATATTGCCCAAGAGATTCCTGTTTGGGACCCAGACGTTTGTATTCAATGTGGAAAATGCGTGATGGTATGTCCACACAGTGTAATTAGGGGTAAAGTTTATGAACCAGAACAGTTAGAAAATGCCCCTACAACCTTCAAGAGTGCCAATGCAAAAGAACATGATTGGCATGATTTAAAATTCACCATTCAAGTTGCGGCGGAAGACTGTACAGGTTGCGGTTTGTGTGTGGATGTTTGTCCAGCTAAAAATAAAGCTGAACCTAGGAAAAAAGCCATTAATATGGCAGAACAAAGACCAATAAGAGAACAAGAAAGAGATAATTGGGATTTCTTTTTAAGTTTACCAAATCCAGACCGCAGAAATTTGAAGTTGAATCATATTAATCAACAACAAATGCAAGAACCATTATTTGAATTTTCTGGTGCTTGTGGAGGATGTGGAGAAACACCATACATTAAATTAGTAACACAATTGTTTGGCGATCGCATGATAGTCGCAAACGCCACCGGTTGTTCATCCATCTATGGTGGTAACTTACCTACTACACCCTGGACTAAAAATGCCGAAGGAAGAGGTCCTGCATGGTCTAATAGTTTATTTGAAGATAACGCCGAATTTGGTTTAGGTTTCCGCGTTTCCATAGATAAACAAGCGGAAATGGCAGTTTATTTACTTCAACAACTTGCACCCCAAATAGGAGATAATTTAGTTACCGCAATTCTCAACGCTGAACAAAAAGACGAAGCGGATATTTATGAACAAAGAGAAAGAGTATCTATTCTCAAACATAAATTAGATGAATTGTTGAATAATACTACTTTAAACAATCTAAAATCCCAAATCCAAAATCTCAAATCCCTTGCTGATTATTTAGTTAAGAAAAGTGTTTGGATGATAGGAGGAGACGGTTGGGCGTATGATATTGGTTATGGTGGATTAGATCATGTAATTGCTAGTGGTCGCAACGTCAATATTCTCGTATTAGACACAGAAGTTTATTCTAACACTGGTGGTCAAATGTCCAAATCTACCCCTAAAGGTGCAGTAGCAAAATTTGCCGCAGGAGGTAAACCAGCAGCTAAAAAAGACTTAGGATTAATAGCCATGACCTACGGCAACGTTTATGTTGCTAGTGTGGCTATGGGTGCAAAAGATGAACAAACATTAAAGGCATTTTTGGAAGCAGAAGCTTATAATGGCCCATCCTTAATTATTGCCTACAGTCATTGTATTGCTCATGGTATTAATATGGCGACAGCAATGCAAAATCAAAAAGCTGTTGTAGATGCTGGACGCTGGTTATTATATCGTTATAACCCCGACCGTGTAGAACAAGGATTAAACCCATTACAACTTGATTCTCGCACTCCCAGAATACCAGTTGAACAGTCCATGTACATGGAAAATCGGTTCAAAATGCTGACCAAAATTAACCCAGAAAGAGCAAAAGAATTATTACAAGAAGCCCAAACTGATGTTAATACCCGTTGGCAAATGTATCAATATTTAGCCGCCAGAAAATTACAAGAAACTCAACATCAAGAACCAGAAAAAACTAGTTAAGTTAAAAATAGTTTCTTCTCTCTGCGTCCTCTGCGCCTCTGCGGTTAATTAAAAAAAAAGAGTTGTAGGCTTAACTAAAAAGAATTGGATCACAAATAATTTGGTAATTGATAATAAATATTTACCAATTACCAATCACCAATCCCCAATTACCAATTATGTCTAATAACCTCGACATTAATACAATATCTGGACTCTCAGAACAGGAAGCAGATTATCGTTTAAAAAACCAAGGTTTTAACGAATTACCAGCTAGTAAACAGCGTAGTTTTTTCGCCATTGCTTGGGAAGTATTGCAAGAACCAATATTTCTACTATTAGTAGCTTGTGGAGGTATTTATTTATTCTTAGGTGAAATTCAAGACGCGCTAATATTACTCGGTTTTGTTTTCTTTATTATGGGTATTACCCTTTACCAAGAACAGAAAACAGAACACGCTTTAGAAGCATTACGAGATTTATCTAGTCCTCGTGCTTCCGTTATTCGAGATCAACAACAAAAACGTATTGCAGGAAGGGAAGTAGTCAGAGGCGATATTGTGATTTTAGCAGAAGGCGATCGCGTCCCTGCCGATTCCCTCCTCCTATCTTCCACTCATCTCACCGTTGATGAATCATTACTCACAGGTGAATCAGTACCAGTACGGAAAATTGCTGTCGAGGAAAACCAAGAATATCCACCCATTTCTACCCCTGGAGGTGATGATTTACCCTTTGTTTATTCAGGTACATTGATAGTTCAAGGTCAAGGTTTAGCACTAGTCAAAGCTACTGGTATTAATACTGAACTGGGCAAAATTGGTAAAGCCTTACAAACAGTTGCAACCGAAGAAACCTTATTACAAAGGGAAACGGGAGAATTAGTCAAAAAATTGGCAGTAATAGCGATCGCCATTTGTGTTGCCATCATCGTTATTTATGGTATCACCAGGGGCAACTGGCTAAACGGATTTTTAGCAGGTTTAGCCCTAGCAATGGCAATTTTACCTAACGAATTTCCCGTCGTTGTGACAATTTTTCTCGCCTTAGGTGCGTGGCGAATTTCCCAAAATCGGGTTTTAGCCCGAAAAATGCCCGCAGTAGAAACCCTGGGTTCAGCAACGGTTCTCTGTGTAGATAAAACCGGCACACTCACCTTTAATCAAATGTCTGTAACTCAGATGTTTGCAGATGGGGAAATGTATAATTTAAGTCAACATCAGGGGGAGGAATTACCAGAAACATTTCACCAATTAGTTGAGTTTAGTATCCTTGCCAGTCAGCGCAACCCCTTTGACCCAATGGAGAAGGCGTTTAGAGAATTGGGTAATAATTATTTAGCCAATACTGAACATTTACATGATGACGACTGGAAACTAATTCGAGAATATCCGCTTTCACCACAATTATTAGCCATGTCTCATGTATGGCAATCCGCCGATGGTACAGATTATATCATTGCTGCCAAAGGTGCGCCAGAAGCGATCGCTGATTTATGCCATTTTAACCCAACCCAGTTACAGCAGATTTCGGAACACATCACAGCAATGGCTAACGCGGGGTTGCGCGTTTTAGGAGTAGCTAAAGCATACTTCCAGCAACTAAACCTACCAACCGAACAACATGATTTTGAATTTCAGTTTATCGGTTTGGTTGGACTTGCAGACCCAGTACGTCCTACCGTCGCTGATGCCATCCAAGAATGTTACACAGCCGGCATTCAAGTTAAAATGATCACAGGTGATTATCCAGGAACAGCGCAAAATATCGCCCGACAAATTGGTTTAACACCCATAGAAGAAGTAATAACTGGAACGGAACTACAAACAATGGATGACGCGGAATTATCACACCGCATCAAAAATGTTAATATCTTTGCCAGAGTAGTTCCAGAACAGAAATTACGCCTAGTCAATGCCTTAAAAAACAACGGTGAAATAGTCGCCATGACTGGGGATGGTGTTAATGATGCACCCGCATTAAAATCAGCACACATCGGTATTGCAATGGGTGGTAGAGGTACGGATGTTGCCCGTGAAGCCGCAGACTTAGTTTTACTAGATGATGACTTTTCCTCCATTGTCACATCAGTTAAACTCGGTCGTCGCATCTTTGACAACTTGAAAAAAGCAATGGCTTATACCTTAGCCGTTCACGTTCCCATTGCGGGAATGTCCCTAATTCCGGTTTTATTCAAATGGCCATTAGTATTATTACCCATACACATTGCCTTCTTACACCTAATTATTGACCCTGCCTGTTCAGTAGTCTTTGAAGCTGAACCACCAGAAGAAAATATCATGCAGCGTCCTCCCCGTGACCCCAAAGAACCCCTATTTAGTACCAAAACCTTGGGTTTAGCAGTGCTGCAAGGAGTAGGAATATTACTGGTATTAGTGGCAGTATTCGCTACAGCATTATATCGTGGACAAGGAGAATTAGATGCCCGTGCATTAACATTTACAACTTTAATTATTGCCAACTTGAGTTTAATTTTAACCAACCGTTCATGGTCATACACAATATGGGAAATGTTGCGTTCTCATTCTCTGAGAATATCATCACTTTCTAATATAGCTTTGTGGTGGGTATTAGGTGGCGCATTAGTATTTATGGCATTTGTTCTATATTTACCAATCCTACGTCATCTATTTCGTTTTTCCTACCTCCACCCCATAGATTTAGGCATTTGTTTAACCGCAGGAATATTCAGTATTGTGTGGTTTGAATTTCTGAAAATTTGGCAGAGAAACAGAAATAATTAATTCGTAATTCGTAATTCGTAATTCGTAATTTGGAATTACTGCTTTACTAATGTAAGATTATCCATCTTAATTCTTCTTCTTTTCTTCCTTCACGCCTTTGCGGTTCATTTATTCCATGTTGCGAATAATTGCAAAATTAATCTACAAAACTCATCAGGAGAAATCATCATGAACTTAACAACAACCTATCTAGGCTTAGAATTAAAATCTCCCCTCGTACCTTCTGCTTCTCCATTATCTCAAGAATTTGACAATATCAAATTAATGGAAGATGCAGGTGCAGCAGCAATAGTCATGCACTCATTATTTGAAGAACAATTAACCTTAGAAAAATACGAACTGCATCATCATTTAACTTATGGTACAGAGAGTTTTGCCGAAGCTTTAACCTATTTCCCCGAAGTTACTAATTTTCGAGTTGGACCAGAAGAATATTTAGACCATATTCGCAAAGCCAAAGAACAAGTAGATATTCCCATTATTGCTAGTTTAAATGGTTGCTCTCCCGGTGGTTGGACTGAATATGGTAAGTTAATGGAAGAAGCAGGAGCATCTGCATTAGAATTAAATATTTATTATGTTCCCACTGACCCCAATTTAACAAGTTCAGAAATTGAACAAAACTATATTGATATTCTCACATCTGTGAAAATTGCTGTAACTATTCCTGTAGCAGTAAAACTCAGTCCTTATTTTACCAATACTGCGAATATGGCCAAGCGTTTAGATAATGCTGGTGCTGATGGTTTAGTATTATTTAATCGCTTCTATCAACCTGATATTAATTTAGAAACCTTAAATGTAGAACCTCATGTACTATTAAGTACAGCCCAAGCTATGCGTTTACCTCTACGGTGGATAGCTATTCTCTATGGGCATATTCAGGGAAGCCTGGCAGCAACTAGCGGTATTCACAACGCCCATGATGTGATAAAAATGTTGATGGTGGGGGCAAATGCCACTATGCTGTGTTCTGTGCTATTACGCCATGGTATTGATCATATTCGTTCTTTGGAAAAAGACATTAAAGAATGGATGGAAAACCATGAATATGAGTCTGTTAAGCAAATGCAAGGTAGCATGAGTCAGCGTAATTGCCCTAATCCTAGTGCATTTGAACGCGCTCAATACATGAAAGCGTTGCAAACTTATCAACCAGAATGGGGACGAAATACACGAATTTCAACACAGATAAGGTAATTGATAAAAACTTCTTTACTGTCACCGTGGTGTAGCACCTGCCTCCTGCCTCCTGAACTCCTGAACTCCTTATGAACAAACGTATTGGTATTTTAACAAGTGGTGGTGACTGTCCTGGCCTCAATTGTGTAATTAGAGCAGTTGTGAGTCATGCGACACTTACCTATAATTGGGAGGTTGTGGGCATTCCCTATGCCACCCAAGGTTTATTAGAACGGCAAACTGTGCCTTTAAGTATGCACGGTTGGGACTTACGCGGGATTGATCCTTTATTAAATATGGGAGGAACAATTTTAGGTAGTATCAATAAAGGAGATACTTTAGCTTCAGCTAGTGAAATTTTAGCTAGTTATGAAGCGCTAGGTTTAGATGCTTTAATTGCTGTGGGTGGAGATGGCAGTTTAAAGATAATTCATCAATTAGCAACTTTGGGTAATTGGCATTTAGTTGGTATTCCTAAAACTATTGATAATGATGTGGCATTAACAGAACGTTCCATAGGTTTTGATACGGCAGTAAATACAGTTGTGGATGCTATTAATCGTCTCACATTTACCGCAGCAAGTCATGACCGAGTAATGATTGTCGAAGTCATGGGACGTACTGCGGGACATTTAGCATTATATTCCGGTATTGCTGGAGGTGCGGATGTGATTTTAATTCCGGAAATACCTTATACTATTAAAGGAATTTGCGATCATTTGCAGGAATTACGCGATCGCTGGAAAAGAAAATTTGCTATTATCGTCGTCGCTGAAGGTGCGACCCCCTGTTTAGAAGATTTAAGTGATGCTGATAGTTGCAATTTAGAAAATGCCCCATCTCAACATTTTACAACCCCTAAATGTGGTCGCGGTCAATATATTGCTGATCGAATTTCTACTTTAACTAAAAATTTTGTAGATACGCGAGTTTCTGTTTTAGGGCATATTCAAAGAGGTGGTATTCCCTCAGCTTTAGATCGTCTTACCGCTACAGTTTTTGGGAAAACAGCCGTTGATTTAATTGCCCAAAATAAATATGATCAAATGTTAGCTTGGCAGAATGGACAAGTTGTCAATGTTTCTATCCAAGATGCTGTAGATAAAAGTCCCTCATTGGTAGATCCCCATGGTTACCTAGTCCAAAGCGCTCAATCTTTAGGAATATATATCGGGGAGGAAACTAATAGGTAATAGAAAAAGATATAGCAACGAACAGGGTAAGAATTTAGGTGAGGTAAAAAGATCCCCGACTTCTGTGATCAATTTATCATTTATGGACACAATTAATCAAAGAAGTCGGGGATCTGGGTATGAACGAGCGCTATAGCTGAATACTTACCGAACAGGGCATTTATCTGAGGGCAAAATGTAACTTTTGTAATAATTCTTCATTACTGTATGGTTTTAATAAAATTCCTGTCACTTGAGTTTCATTATTGTCTTCTAATAAATGCTGCATATTACGTCCACTAGAAGCAATAATTTTTACTTGAGGATTAATTGTTTTTAAGGTACGAATGGCAGTATTTCCATCCATTTCCGGCATCATCATATCCATCAAAACTACTTTAATCTGATTTTGATATTGGGCATAAATCGTAATCGCTTCCATGCCATTTTTCGCCGTGATAGTTTGATAATTGTAGCTTTCTAAAATGGCTTTTGTAACTTCTCGAATCGCTTCTTCATCATCTACTAATAAAATTACTTCTCCCTGTCCTTGGTGTATTGCTTGATTATCAGTATTTACGGGAATGATTTTTTGGTTTACTGATGGGAGAAATATCTGAAACGTACTGCCTTGACCAACTTGACTATCAACATTAATGCACCCTTTATGGCTTTTAATAATCCCTAATGCTGTTGATAATCCTAATCCCGTACCTTTACCAAAATCTTTAGTCGTAAAAAATGGTTCAAATATTCTTTCTAATGTTTCAGGTGGCATTCCCGTACCTGTATCTCTCACAGTAATTACAATATAATTGCCAATTTGGACATCACAATTTCTCCGCATCATCTCTTCATTAATATACAAATTTTTTGTATAAATAGAGAGATTACCACCATTAGGCATAGCATGACCAGCATTAACAATTAAGTTCATTAATACTTGATGTAGTTGGGTTTCATCACCAGAAACCGCCCATAATCTAGGAGCAAGATCGGTAAAGAATACAATAGATTTTGGTAATGTTTGCATAGAAAAATGAATAATATCATTAATTAAATCATTAACTTGCAAAATTGTATATTTGCCTTCAACTCCCCTTGCAAAAGATAACATTTGTTTAACTAAAGCTGCCCCTTGTTTAACATTATTTTCAATCATTGTTAACATTTGATCATGACGAGCTTTATCTTGAGCTAATCTCCCTTTAAGTAGTTGAGCAGAGCCTAAAATCGGGGTCAAAATATTATTAATATCGTGGGCAATACCACCAGCTAATGTACCGATACTTTCCATTCTTTGAGCGCGGAAAAATTGGTTTTCTAGTTGCTTCTTTTCTGTAATGTCAGTATCTACCGTTAGAATAGCTTTAGGTTCTCCATGAGCATCTAACATTAATGTCCAGCGACTTTGAACTATAATTTCTCCCTTTGATTTTGTCTGTTTATGTAATTCACCTTCCCAATATCCAGATTTAACTACAGCTTTTAAAGCGACAATTTCTTGCTCATAGCTAACAGATTTATAGAAAATATCCTTAATATTTTTTCCTAAAACTTCCTGATTTTCCCAACCATATATTCTTTCTGCACCCTGATTCCAAAATAATATTTTAGTTTCAAAATCACGAACAAAAATCCCATCTGTAGCAATATTTAAAAGAGCAGCTTGTTCTGATAATATTTGTTCTGTTTCCTTACGTTCAGAGATATCTCTAGTTGTGCCAATTATCCTTTGTGGTTGACCATTTTCATCATTGTGAACTTTACCTCTAGAACTCAACCAATGGACACTACCATCACTCCACATCACTCGATACTCACAGGCAAAATCAACTTTTTTCTCAATAGCATTAATCATACTTTGCCGAAAATGCTCACGTTCTTCTGGATAGATAAAATTCCAAAAATTTTTATCAATTGTAAATACAGTACAACTAGTTAAACCGTACATTTGAGCCATATTAGGAGACAACACAGTTTGGTTAGTGTTAATATCCCAATCCCATATCCCAATATTACCTGCTTCTAATGCTAAGGTCAGTCGCGCTTCACTTTGCTCTAAGGACTTTTGAATTTTTTCCCGTTCAATAATTTCCTGTTGTAATCGCTCATTAGCAATTACTAATTCAGCCGTGCGTTCCGCTACCCGCATTTCTAAAATGTCGCTATCTTGGCGTAATCTTGCTTCTAATTGTTTGTGATCGCTAATATCACATATTGACCACAAATAACCTGTAGTGTTACCTTGATTATCTATCATAGGACTAACTCTAATACTACTAGGAAATGGCGCATCTTCACCAGGCTGTAAATAAATTTCCCATTCCTGTAAATGATCCAATTTTTTTAGTCGAGACTGATATTCAGAACGATATGGTTTAGCAATGTAAATCCATAAAGGTTTACCAATCAGCCTATTTTGACGAACACCTAGCAAAGATTCCATGGCATAATTAGCTTCTTGAATTACCCCTAAAACATTAGTAACCACATAGCCATTGGGAGCAAAGTGAAATAAATTTTGATATCGTTGCCGTTCTACTTCGGTAATTTCACGAGCTAGGATAAGTTGTTCATTTTGTTGACTTAGTTCTTCTTCTGTAATTTGTAATTCTTCTAATGTTTCCTGAAGTTCTTGATTTATTTTGTGATAAGAATCAAGTTTATTTCTAGTTCTTTTTTGGAAATTATGATTAATTTGCGTGTGATTGATTCCACTATGTTCTAAATTTGAATTTGTTAAATTTTCCTTGAATGTCTCAAATATATTAACTATTGTTTCTATATCTAAAGCTTGCAGTAAGTTTTTATTGGTCACTATACCTCTTAATTTATCTTGGTTATCTACTATTGGTAAATGATTAATACAATACTGTCTTAAAAGTTTTAATACTATAAAAATACAATTGGATTCAGATTCTTTTAAGGTAATTACTGGTTGAATCATTACTTCAGTGATTTTTACCGTTGATAAGTTAATATTTAAAGCAATTACTCTCAATACATCATTGATAGTGAATATTCCTTTTAATTTCCCCTCATCTACTACTAAAACATAGTCATTATCTCTCTGAATGACTTGACCATCTGTAATAATATGATCTTGTTTGCGATTTATTAAATGAATAGCATCTATGACAGAATTATCAGGACTAATAGTTAATGGATAATAATTAATAATTTGCTGTAAATTAGGTATATCCATAAGTTGGTGATTATATAAGTCAATCAGTCTAAGGGATGAATTTAATGGATAGATGGTCAGGTAAGGTCATATAGCGGTATGCACTTGAATGAGATACAGAATTTACCTAAAAAACTATACACCAAAGGACTTTCAACTCTGTTCCCTGTTACCTGTTCCCTCTCCTCACAGACAACTTTTTCAGCAACCCCTACTTATATTCATAACTAAAATACGGATCTAGCTTAGATTATAAGCATTTGATTCGATTGTATTCTTAAAATAGGATAGACAAAACTCTATTTTGGTAAACTTTTTTATATAGCTTTATATAGTTTTGTTAAGGAACTTCTGATATCTATTAGGCATCCCCAGAAGGTAGAGACGTTTCACAGAAACGTCTCGACTAAATTTATTTTGTACAGTCTCACATAGACATTGATACAACGCCACTCATTAGACATAGGAGATGACATTAAAAGTCAGAATTTAGCTAATTTTGGCGTTTTGCCCTTTAACCCAATCATTAATTTCAGGGCAAATATTTTGAGAATAGGAACTCGTTGCATCAGCCATAGACCTAAACGGCGAATTATCACTACTGGTAACAAATTATTAGAAAAAACCCGATCTAATAAATCCGTAAAACCTAAAATTGCCAGATTTTCTTTTTTTCGCCACCCTTCATATTGTTTAAGAATGGAGATATTCCCAATATCTTGGCGATTTTTAGATGCTGTGTGGATAATTTCTGCTAAAGCGGCTGCATCACGAATACCCAAATTTAAACCTTGTCCGCCCACAGGATGACAGTTATGGGCTGAGTCACCAATTAAGGCTAACCGGGGCAAAACATAGCGATCGCTCTGCATTAATTGTACTTGAAAAATAAACCTCTCTCCTAATAATTCTAATTTCCCTCCATGTTGACCATAGCGTTTACTCAGTTCTGCTAAAAATTCCTCATCATTCAAAGCACACAAGGCTTTTGCTTCTTGATGAGGTGCTGTCCAAACAATGCGACAACGATTTCCCGGTAAAGGTAAAATGGCAAATGGGCCACTAGACCAAAATTTTTCATAGGCGGTATTACTGTGGGGTTGTTCTGGTTTCACAAAGGCCACAATACAAGATTGCCAATATTTCCAACCTTTGGTTTTTATCCCGGCAGCTTCCCGAATTGGTGACTTTGAACCATCGGCAGCTACTAATAGTTTACTGCGAATTTCTTGGGTAGTTTCGTTAATTTTAATGGTAATTTTAACTATATCTAACTGATTTTCGGTCTTGATCACTTCCGCCGGACAAAGATATGTAACATTGGCACAATTATGAACAAATTGCTGTAAAGGTTCTAAGAGTGCATAGTGTTCTGCCACATAACCTAATTCTGATGTTCCTAAATCGGCAGTTTGGAATTTAACGACATCAGGATAATCAGCATCAGACAAACAAACTTGGTTATATTTTTCAATATTCGGGAGTATCTTGTCCCAAATTCCAATTCCTTGAAAAATCCGCGCTGATAACATATGTACAGCATAGGCTTGACCTTTAGCCACTGCGGCTGATGTCACTTTAGCTTCAATTAAAAGAATATTTAAACCAGAATCTTTTAATGCTGCGGCCAAAGTTAAACCGACTATACCACCACCAACGATCACTAAATCATAATCATATCCCCAGTTATCTCTGATGGTGATCTGGGAATTGGCAAGAGTAGGAGTTAACTGCAAAATGGACATTGTGAAGATAAGTTACAAGATTTTCTAATTTTATTGTGACGTGATCGCCCTCAAAAAATCAAATGTAAGAATTTAGCAGTAGGGGCTAACGGCCATCCTGATACCGTTCACGTAGTGTGAGGAAGGCATAGCGTGGTGTTGTCCATAGTCCTGAACTCCTGCTATATCTCACTTTCACCTACTTACATACTCATATTCATTAATCCCTCGGCCATTTCAAAGTTAGCCGTAACGTTTTGCACATCATCTAACCCTTCTAATGTATCAATTAACTTAAACAGCGATTTAGCCTGATCCCCATCTGTCACTTCCACCTGATTACTAGGAATCCAACGCAATTCGACATCTGTAATTTTAAACCCTTTTGCTTTCAATGTTTGACTAAGTTTTTCTAAACTTGCCACTGCCGTAAATACCTCAGCAGTTTCATCCTCAATCATTTCATAGGATTGGGCATTTCCTTCTAAGGAAGCTTCTAAAAGCTGTTCTTCGTCTACCACACCTGCAACCACACAAACACCTTTTTGGGAAAACATCCAACTCACACAACCTGTTTCTCCCAAATTACCGCCATTTTTACTAAAAGCCACCCGCAAATCAGCAGCCGTGCGATTACGATTATCTGTGAGAGCCTCAATTAAAATGGCCACACCACCTGCACCATAACCTTCATAGCGAATTTCTTCTAAAGTATTATTATCGCTGAAAGTACCTGCACCTTTAGCAATCGCTCGTTCAATATTATCATTAGGAATTCCCGCCGCTTTAGCTTTATCTATCGCTGTCCGTAATTGAAAATTCCCTGCTGGATCTGGTACACCATTTCTAGCTGCTACAATAATCGCCCGTGATAGTTGGGTAAAAATATTTCCTCTCTTAGCATCTACTACCGCTTTCTGGCGCTTAATATTCGCCCATTTACTATGTCCTGCCATAATCAAACAATATTCATATTCTCTTCAAAATATACAGGGAATAGGGAATTGGTAATTGGTAAGACGGATTTTTGTTCCTCCTGACTCGGTGACTCCTGAACTCCTACTTAATTATTTACCTGCATTAATCTCTGTTTCAATCTTTCTGCTTCACCGAAATCAACTAAACAGCCGTTTTCTAATAGAAAAGCGCCATCACAATAATTTAACTCTTCTAAACGATGAGTTACCCATAAAGCCGTAATACCGCAACTTTTAACGAGATTACGTACACTAGCGACTAAATCGAGTTGACTATCTGGATCTAATAAAGCAGTGGGTTCATCTAATAATAATACATCACAATGACGAGCGATCGCTCCAGCAATTGCTACTCGCTGTTTTTGTCCACCAGAAAGGGCATAAATCGGCCGTCGCTGTAAATGCAACAAATTTACAGCCGTTAAAGCTTCCTCAACTCTGGCTTTTACCATAGCAGGTAATAACTTTTCTGCCACTAACCCAAAGGCCACATCAGCACCAACCGTTGGCATTACCAGTTGATGATCAGGATTTTGGAACACAAAACCCACAGGAGGTACAGCCATTACTTCCCCAGATTCGGGAGTTAATAAACCCGCTATTAATCTTAGAAGCGTAGATTTACCACTGCCATTTGTTCCCAGAAGCATCCAAAACTCACCTTTAGGTACTTGAAGAGAGCAAGATTTAATTACTTGCTCCCCATTAGGCCAAAAGAAGTTTAAATTATTAACTTCGATGCCTACTGCTGTCATTTTTACACCTTGGGTTATTCAGTAGCACTAAAAGCAGCAAAACCAGGTGCTCTACCACTGCTAGTAGCTGCACTATCTTTTTGGATAATCTGGACTCCCGAAATTTCACTAGCACGCACAGCAATCTTTTTCTCTGTTTTGCCCTCGCACTTGAGTTCCACAATATCAGGATTTCCAGAACGCATTGCTGCCAAAATTAGCTGATAGACAGCTTCGGCATCTTCAGTAGACTTACGTTGTACTGATATGGGAAAAGCAGTATTTCTGATGCTTAGGTCAATGGTAAACATTTAGAATTAATCAATTTTCACTGTACAAACCATTCTAGCGTCATATAGTGAACAGTTGACACTCCCCGGTCTGAAGAAACGGGGATTCTTGGTTCAACGAGACCACTTAAACTAGACTCCTTGCGTTATCTAGCTCAGAGGTGGGACTCTCCCCAAGCGTTAACTTTTGGTCTGCTTGACTGTAGTTGCATGACTGCAAGTCCTGTTTAGGATGAAACTTTTCTGTTTCAACACAAGTGTTGAGTGAAGTCGAAACATTTTCAAAATAAAATTTTTTTCTAACCCACTGGCAAAAATAGAGATTTTCACCTATTATGATAAAAAGCGTAAAAAATTGTAAACTAGATTGACAATCTGGTTGATTTTCTGTAATGGCTAAAATTTGCCATCTATAGACGCATAAAACCCGTACTTATAAAACATTTTGGAGATTTACTCTCATGACCATCGCAGTTGGACGCGCCCCCAGTAGAGGGTGGTTTGACGTATTAGACGACTGGTTAAAGCGCGATCGCTTCGTATTCGTAGGTTGGTCAGGAATATTACTATTCCCCTGTGCCTTCCTTG
>JACCDP011389826.1_pt1 | contig 51468 bp, 49 predicted proteins | sample 7445841 | NCBI WGS metagenome assembly JACCDP01 (sample SAMN15323441, study PRJNA562643) | freshwater metagenome | isolation source: river surface water | place: USA:Blue River Watershed | collected 2017-08-17 | reverse complement strand
CATGTTCGGCATATGCTCGTCGCCCCGGCCAGCATCGCATTCCTGCGTGATCGTCTGCTGAATCGCTGCAGCCACCGTATGATCGGCCTGAGTGTCAGCCGCATAGGTGGTGTAATAACCCAGATCCTTGGCCGCATTCGACAAGGAGAAGCGCAGGTTGGAGGTATCGCCGCCATTGAGCAGATAGGGCTTCAGCCGCTCCAGCGCCGCACCCCAGCCGCCGCCCTTGTGCAGCACATCGACAAACTCTTCCGGTGCGATGCCGGACTTGCGCGCGCAGGCAGCCGCCTCGGCGATCACAGTCACAGTGCCAAGCGATACATAGTTATGCAACAGCTTCATCTGATGGCCGGCGCCGACATCGCCCATGTGATGGATATTCTCGGCGAAGCAATCGAGCACAGGCTTCACCGTCTCGAAGGTGCGCACATCGCTGCCGACCAGAAGGTTCAGGCGACCTTCTGCGGCCTCCTTGGGCGTGCGGGTCATGGCGGCATCGATCAGGGTGCTGCCTGCGGCAGCCACCAGCTTCGCCAGTTTTTGTGTCGATGAGGGAATCGAGGTCGAGCAGTCAATCACGATGCTACCGGACTTGAGCCCGGTGATCAGCCCGTCCGGCCCCGTCAGCACGGCTTCGACCTGGGGTGCGCCTGTCACGCACAGCAGGATGATCTCGGCCTCGGCACCGAGTGCCTTCGGTGTCTTCACCGTCTTCACGCCCTGAGCAATCAGGCCATCGAGCGGCTGGTTTCCGGCGTGCTCCATGACCGTCAGCGGGTAACCATGCTTGACGATGTTGCTGGCAATGCCATGGCCCATCAGGCCAATGCCTATCATTCCGATTTTTTTCATGAGGTTCTCCGTGCAGGCTGACCGGACTGCAGTCTTTACAGTCCGGCGTCTGCTTTGTTATCGCAGGTTGAGATGGTGGGTTGTCGTTTTTCTTTTTATGCGCCCATCTGCTCGGCCAGATGGTTCAGGTCGCGTGCCGCAAAGGTGAAGCGGCTGAGGTCGCCTTTGGGCACCGTCACGCCGGGGCCGAATTCTTCCGGCCGTTCGACAAAGGCGGTCTGCAACCCGCAGGCTTTGGCGGCATCGAGATCATCTTCATGCGCGGCGACCAGCATCACCTCGCCGGGCTGAATGTCGAAGATCTCGGCCACCCCAAGATACGTCTCAGGATCCGGCTTGTAATGCCGGAAGACTTCGGCCGAGAGGATCAGATCCCACGGCAGACCGGCATGCTTGGCCATATTGGCCAGCAGCCCGAGGTTGCCATTCGATAGCGTGGTCAGCGTGAACTTGCGCTTCAAGCGTGTCATGCCGCCCACGGTGTCGGACCAGGGCGCGAGCCGGTGCCATGCGCGGTTCAGATGGCGTCGCTTTTCTTCATCGAGCGCAATGCCGAAGTCGGCGAGGATGCGATCGAGGATGAGGCGATGCAGGTCATCGATCTTGGTCCAGCCACGCTTGCCGGTGCGGACTTCATCCATCGCCGGTTTGTAGCCGGCACGCCAGGCCGATGCGAATTTGCTGCCGTCTACGCCGGGAATGAGGGCCTCAGCCTCGCGCCAGATCGAGCCGTGCCAGTCGACGACGGTGCCGAATACGTCAAATGCCAGTACTTTGGGAAGTGTCATGAAACTGTCCTCGACCAGCTGAATTATTTCGCCGGCAAGCGAGTGGCCTGCCAGGAAATGAATTGCACTTTGCCGTCGCGCTTGGCCCAGATCGCATGGAAGCGCAAGTCAACGGTCATCTCTTTGTCGTTGACGGTCACATCGAAATTACCCATGCCGGTCAGTGTTGCGACGCAGCCGAAGGTGCGCGCGGTAACGTCGGAACGGCGCATCACGCGATACTTCACCGCGCCGGTGCGCATCGATTCGATGTAGGTCGCTTTATTGTCGACCAGCGAGCTGCTGTGGATGTACACCAGATCGTCAGCAATCAGGCGATCCATCGCAGCAAAGTCATTGTTCATCTGTGCGGCGTAGCGGGCATCTTCTGCCCTGATCGCCTCGTCCGCCGTGATCGGCTCACAGCCGGCTCCGTGCGCGGTGCTGACGAAAGCAAGGGACGCGAAGCAGAGCATCGCGGCAGCGAATTGTCGCATGGGGTTCTCCTCGGATTATTGTTATCCGGCCTTTGCGGGCCGATTTTTTGTTCGCTGTATCTGCCGTTGGGCTGGTGGACACGCCCGGCAGTCGGTGCCTGATGATGATACTGTAAGCGCCAGGGCACGGGCTAAAAAATTCCGCCTCAGGCTATTCACCACCGCATAACCCGGCAGTTCACGCCGCCACCAGGGAGACTCTGATGAAAACGATGCTTTCCGGCCTGCTGATCTCCGTCTGCTGCGCGATGCCGCTGGCCGCCTTCGCCGACACGGAGTGGATCACCGATGCCAAAGGCTGCAAGGTCGCGAACCTCGCGCCCAAGGAGGGAGAGCGCGTGACCTGGAGCGGTGAGTGCAAGAACGGACTGGCGAACGGTGAAGGCACACTCACCTGGTTCGAGTCCGGCGTCAAGACTGAGGTCTACGACGGCATGATGATCGATGGCTATGCGGAAGGACTCGGCAAGCTCAGAAGCGCCGGCAGCACCTATGTCGGCGAATTCAAAAAAAGCCGCCAGCACGGCCGGGGGCGCTATGAAGATGCGGACGGCAGCTGGTACTCCGGCGAATGGTCGGAGGGGCTGCCCCATGGTCGCGGCCAGATGCTCACGCCCGAGGGTCAGCTACTGAAAGGCTACTGGAACAAGGGCGAGTACGAAGACGAAGGCGCGATGCCCAGTCGGACCTGAGCGCCACTGAGCAGGCATCCTCAGAGGGTTCGACGCAGCGCCTCGAAAAACAGATCGGCCTGCATCCGCTCGCCTTCCAGCTGCTTCGCCACCTCGTCCACCAGCACCGGATTGACCGGCGCCAGCGGCGCGCCGCTGCGCGCGGCCAGCACTTCCACCATGCACGCGCGTTCGAGGTAATACAGGTCGTCATAGGCATAGGCGATGCTGGAACCGCAGACCACGACACCATGATTACCAAGAAAAGCGATGTCCGCGCCCTGCATGGCGCGCGCAATGCGCTCGCCCTCGGCATGACTCAGCGCCAGACCGTTGTACTCGGCATCGATCGCCACCCGGCCATGGAAGCGCATCGCATTCTGCGACAACGTGGTATCCAGCGCGCGCCGCGAGGTCAGCGTCAGCGCGGTGGCAAACGGCATGTGCGTGTGCAGCACGCAAGCCTTGCGACAGATCCGGTGGATCGCCGCATGGATGTACATCGCGGTGGGCTCGACTTCATGCCGGCCAGCGAGACGATGGCCCTGCTCATCGATCATCACGATGTCATCCGGCCCGATCTCGGCCCAGAACAGGCCACGCGGATTAATCAGGAACCGGTTCGAGCCATCCGGCAGCTCGACGCTGAAGTGATTGCAGATACCCTCGCCCAGTCCGTGGTGCGCAGCAGCGCGCAGCGCGAGCGCGAGATCTTCGCGCAGCTGCCTGACTGCGCGGGATTTATAGTCTTTTGCGTGCATGGCCGGTCTCCGCTGTACAAATTCAGGCTGACGCTAACAGAAAACCGGCACGCGACCAAACCTTTACTTTTATTGAAACAGCGTTGCGCCCTACAATGCGGGATCGCTTCGCCAACCCAAGGCCCAGAACAATAATGACCGCCCGCCTCTCGCGCACAGCCTTTCTCACATTGCTGCTGATCGCGGCCATGATGGGCGCCAACCATGTCGCCGCCCGCTTCGCTTTCAATGACTCGGTCAGCGTGATGACGGCGGTGATCTTTCGCAGCGGTGTCACGGCCTTCATCATCGCGCTGCTGCTGGCGCGGCAACGCGTGACGGTGCATTTCAGCTCGCGCCACAAGCGGGCGCTGCCCGTGATCGGCACGCTGATTGCGGTGCAAAGTTTCTGTTTGTATTCCGCGGTCGCGCGGCTTCCGGTCGCCCTCGCGCTGCTGGCCTTCAATACCTATCCGCTGTGGACCGCGTTCTGGGCGCGCGTGATCTATCAGCACCGAGCCGAGGCTTTCGTGCTCAGAGCCATGCCGGTGATGCTGTTCGGGCTCGCGCTGGCGCTGGATGTCTTCGGCGCCGCCTCCGGACTGGGCGCGAATGCGCACTGGCAGCAGATCGGCGCAGGCGTCGGCTTTGCGACCATGGCCGCCGCGACCTTCGCACTGGCGATGGTGATCACCCAGCATGAAGCGGTCGACATCGATGGCCGGGTGCGCACCCTGATCACGCTGGGCACGGTGACACTGCTCACCTCGGCGCTGGCGATCATCAGCGGCGGCTGGTCGCTGCCGCAGTCATCCACGGGCTGGTGGGGGCTCGCCGGCCTGACTTTTTTGTACGGCACGGCATTCACCCTGATGTTCAGTCTGCTGCCCCGGCTGGGCGTGGTCGGCAATTCGGCGATCATGAACATCGAGCCGGTGTTTGCACTGGTGCTCGCGTGGCTGTTGCTCGGTCAGGCAATCGCACCGGTGCAGGTTGCCGGCGCGCTGATCGTGGTCGGCACGGTGATGGTACTCGGTCTTCGTCGACGCTGAATGCAAAAACCGCGACTGCAGCGAGCTCGCCAGCAAAACGCCATCGCCACCAGCGCAATCACCGACAGCACAATCATTACAGGACTGTAAGAAGTCATCCCGCTGGCCCGATCCGGCTCACGCATCGTTGAAGGCGCTTTTGCCTCCGACTTTTTCTTCGATTTCAACTCAATCAAGCACATCTGTTCGCTGATCGATGTACATGCAGTCGCGTGAAACGCGAGTATTCATGCGGGTTTGCGCAAAATCACGATGCCTTGCGAGCGATACGAGAAAATATTTTTCAGCGCGCTCATCATCGCGACAAAATCCGTCACCGGATGCTCTGCACCCCCCTCCGAAGGCCTCTTGAACGGGAAAATCGGGGGCGCTCCGGAGTTGTGGTATACTGTGTATACATACAGTAGTTAAGAAGCAGAACAGCCCCCTGAAAACCCGCGTAAAACCGTGGCGGAGTTATGAAAATGGAAACCGAAATGATTGATCAGGAGCTTCCCGGCAAGCTCGACATCAAGATCGTGTCCCGGCCCTCAAGCCAGGCGCAGCGCATCTGGCGCAAGCGCGGCCGCCGCCGTGAGATGCGCAGTCCGGTGCTGTTCCAGCAGATCGATGTGCACACCATTGCCGTGCGCCTGCTGCCGACGGGTACGCAATAAGCTTTCCATTCCTTCCCGGACGCCGGGAATTCCGATCAAGCCGCTCGTGCACTGCACCAGCGGCTTTTTCATTGGCGCCGGCAAAAGTCGGGCCTCGTCAAAGCTGAATCTCGTCTGACGGATTTCGGGCTACACTCGTTGCCGCCGCAGTATTCCCGAACACTCATAATTAAACCAAGAGACAGCCCCATGATCCGAGTACTCAAGGCCGGCCAGACCGTTGCCCAGAAAACCCAGAACGAAAACAGCGTCCGCGATACCGTGACCGGCATCCTCGCCGATATCGAATCACGCGGCGATGCCGCCGTAGCCGAGCTATCGAAAAAATTCGACAACTGGTCGCCCGCCAGCTTCCGCCTGTCCGATGATGAGATTGCGAAGTGCGTGAGCTCCCTGTCGCAGGGCGAGCTGGATGACATCAAGTTTGCGCAACAACAGGTGCGCCATTTCGCGAAGATCCAGCGCGAGGCGATTCGCGATGTCGAGGTCGAGACCCTGCCCGGCGTGATCCTCGGTCACAAGAACCTGCCCGTCGAAAGCGTCGGCTGCTATGTCCCTGGCGGCAAATTCCCGCTGGTCGCTTCCGCGCACATGGGCGTGGTGACCGCCAAGGTGGCCGGCGTCGATCGCATTCTCGCGGCCTCGCCACCCATCAACGGCGCGCCGAACCCGGCGGTGGTCGCGGCGATGCATCTGGGCGGCGCTGACGAGATTTACACCTTCGGCGGTGTGCAGGCGATCGGCGCGATGGCCATCGGCACGCAGACGATCAAGCCCGTATCGATGCTGATCGGCCCCGGCAATGCCTTCGTGGCGGAAGCCAAGCGCCAGCTGTTTGGCCGTGTCGGCATTGACCTGATCGCCGGTCCGACAGAGACGCTGGTGATCGCCGACGACACCGTCGATGCCGAAATGTGCGCGACTGACCTGCTGGGTCAGGCCGAGCATGGTTTTAATACCCCTGCGGTGCTGCTGACGAATTCCGAAAAGCTCGCGCGCGAGACCATGGCCGAGATCGAGCGGCTGCTGAAGATCCTGCCGACTGCGAACACCGCGTCGGTGTCCTGGCGCGACTACGGCGAAGTGATCGTCTGCGACACCTTCGAAGAAATGGTCAGCGAAGCCGACCGCATCGCCTCCGAGCATGTGCAGGTGATGACGCGCGATGATGATTACTTCCTGAAGAACATGCGCAACTATGGCGCGCTGTTCCTCGGTCCGCGCACGAATGTCGCGTATGGCGACAAGGTGATCGGCACCAATCACACCCTGCCGACGGGTAAGGCTGCGCGCTACACCGGTGGCCTGTGGGTCGGCAAGTTCATCAAGACCTGCACCTATCAGAAAGTGCTGACCGATGAGGCGAGCACGATGGTTGGCGAATACTGCTCCCGCCTGTGCGCGATTGAAGGCATGATCGCCCACGGCGAACAGGCCAACCTGCGCGTGCGCCGCTATGGGCGGCAAGAGGTTCCCTACGGTGGCGTGCCCGCCTGAGCGGGCGGAGGCCATCATGAACCTGCCTGCACCTGACTTCCGCCTCGACGGAAAATCGGCGCTCGTCACTGGCGCCAGTCGCGGCATCGGACTCGCCGCCGCAGTCGCGCTGGCGCAAGCCGGCGCAACAGTCACACTGGCGGCACGCTCAGAGGATGAGCTGGCCGCCGCCTGCAAGGACATCCATGCGCAGGGCGGCAATGCGGACTATGTGGTGATCGATGTCACTGATGCAGCGGCCATCGACACCATGGTGAATGCACGCGGTCCTTTCCATATCCTCGTCAACAACGCGGGGATGAACCGGCCCAAGCCGCTGGTGGAAGTGACCAATGAAGATATCGACGATATCTTCACGCTGAATGTGCATTCGGTGTTTTATCTGACGCGAGCCGTCGCGCGCGGCTTGCTGAAGGCCGGACAGCCCGGCTCGATCATCAATATCTCGTCACAGATGGGCCATGTCGGCGCGCCGCGCCGTACCGTATATTGCGCGAGCAAGCATGCGATCGAAGGCATGACCAAGGCGCTGGCCTGGGAACTGGGCCAGCAAAACATCCGCGTGAACTCCATCTGCCCGACCTTCATCGAAACTTCCCTCACCAAGGGCATGTTCGACGATCCGGAATTCAAGCAATCCGTGATCAGCAAGATTGCGCTTGGCCGCATCGGACAGATCGAGGAAGTGATGGGCTCGGTCGTGTTCCTGGCCAGCGGTGCTTCCAGTCTGGTGACAGGCAGCGCGCTGATGCTGGATGGCGGCTGGACAGCGACCTGAAAAAACAGCAGACGACAACAACAAAAACACACCAAGGAGAGACAGCATGAAAGCAGCAGAAGTCACCGGCGGCAGGCCCGTCACTGTGATCGGCGCCGGACTGGTCGGCGCCGGATGGGCGATCGTGTTCGCGCGTGCAGGACTGAATGTGCGTATGTTTGATGTCAATCCGCAGGTGCTCGAGAGCGCGCCGGCGCTGGTCGCGCAACAGCTCGATGGCCTGCATTCGTATGGCCTGTTGAAAGAATCCGTCGACACCATCCGCGCCCGGATCAGCGTCGTGCCCGATCTGAAACAAGCGCTCGACGGCGCCTGCTATGCGCAAGAGTCTGTACTGGAAAAAGTCGACGTCAAGCGCAAGCTGGTCGAAGAGATCGACCGCTTCGGCTTTGACGACCTGATCGTCGGCAGTTCGACTTCGGGCATACCCGCGTCCGACTTTGGTCTGAACCTGAAGATGTCGCCGCGCATTCTGGTGTCGCATCCGGTCAACCCGCCGTATCTGGTGCCCATCGTTGAACTGGTTGGCTCACCGCAAACCTCCAAGGCCACCATCGATTTCACCGACCAGCTGATGCAGGCCGCGAACATGTCCGTGGTGCGCGTGAACAAAGAGACCGAGGGGTTTGTGCTGAACCGGCTGCAGGCCGTGCTGCTGCGCGAAGCGTGGACACTGGTCGCCGATGGCGTCTGCAGCTGCGAGGATATCGACAAGACCATCCGCGATGGCCTCGGTTGGCGCTGGTCGTTCATGGGCCCGTTCGAGACCATTGATCTCAACGCGCCGAATGGCGTCGCCGATTATGCAGCGCGCTTTGGCCCGCTATTCCACCGGATCGCGAAATCGCGCGATCAGGAACGGCCGTGGGATGAGCCGCTGGTGAAGGAAGTGGAATCGCAGCGCCGCCAGTATGTGAAGCACGATGAACTCAATGCGCGCCGCGCATGGCGCGATGATCAGCTGATGAAGTTCGCGGTGCACCGCGAGCGGACGTCGGACCAATAGGCGGCGCAATGATGAAGCCGCGCCTTCGCACCCTTGCTGCGCTCGTTGGTGTCATCAGCGCAGCCTCATTCGTCCTGGCTGTACAGGCCGCCGACGGAGGCACGCCGTATCAGACACTGGCCGGTGCCGCCGATCATGAGGATCCGATGATCGTCGCAGGTTATCGCGCGATCTTCACCTGCTCTGCGCATTTCCTGATGAACCGTCCGCTGGACGATATCAAGCGCGTGGAACTGGTCGATGTGGAGGGCAAAGGGTTTCCCGATCCTGTGATCGATGAAAAGCGCCAGCTGGTGATCGCCAAAGACCCGAGCGGCAAATTCACGCGCATCGCCGCGTTTCGCGACACGATGGGCTGCACGGTGCTGCCACCGAACTGGACAGCGAGCGATGTGCCGCGCCTGCCCTATGTGTCGTATGCGCCTGCGCCGGATATGAGCAAAGTGCCGTTCCCTGACGGCGACCGGAGCCCGCTGCCACCCAGCGGCCTCGACCGGCGCTTCGAGAACCTGGAGCCTGTGCTGGAGCGCGCCTTCGATGGCATCTCCCATGCGAAAAAACGCGGCACCGTGACGACCTCGGTACTGGTGATCAAGGTCCGGCCCAACGGGGCGCAGCTGATGGCCGAGCGCTACCGCGAAGGCTTTGGTGTTTATTCAGGCTATCGCACCTGGTCGACGTCCAAGAGCATTACTGCGGCACTGATGGGTATCGCCAGCCAACAGGGCTTGCTGAAGCTCGATACGCCCGTTGCGATTCCTGAATGGCCTGAGGGCGATCCGCGCCGCGCGATCACGTATCAGCAGCTGATGTGGATGTCGAGCGGACTCTTCAGCGGCGGCCCGAACTCGGCGGCCGTGTATTTTGGCGGACAGGATGTGATCAGCGCGGCGACCGGCACATCGCTGGAGGCTGCGCCGGGCACGCGCTGGAAATACGCGAACAATGACACGCTGCTGCTGATGCGCGCGCTGCGCCATCAGCTCAATGACGATTCGCGCTACTTGCGCTTCCCCTACGATGAACTGCTGCATCCGCTGGGCATGTACAACACGCGGATGGAAGTCGATCATCAGGGCAATTTCATTGCGTCCAGCCAGACCTACACGACCGCGCGCGATCTGGCGCGTTTCGGCATCCTGCTGGCGCGCGATGGCATGCACAAGGGCAAGCGCCTGCTGCCCGAGGGCTTCGTCAAATTCCTCAGCACACCGGCGCCAACCAAACCGCCGGTGCCAGATGAGTGGGGCTATGGCGCGCAGTTCTGGCTGCTGGATACCATGCCGGGCATACCGCCGGGGACATTCACCACCTTCGGCAACAAAGGCCAGTATGTGAGCGTCGTGCCCTCGGAAAATCTCGTGATTGTGCGCACTGGCGTTGACCCGAACGGCATCGAGTACAGGCAAGACCGGCTGGTAGCCGAAGTACTGCAGGTACTCGGCCTGGCCCCTAAGCGATGACAGGCCCGGCACATGCACAATCCACCCAGCGCCCCTGAACTGATCGATTCGCGCTACGCATTCATGCGCCTGCTGTTCGCGCTGGCGATCATGACGCTGGGCAGCGTGGGCATGTATGTGGTGGTGGTCGTGCTGCCGGTCGCACAGGCAGAGTTCGGCATCACCCGCGCCGAGGCCTCTCTGCCCTACACGGTGCTGATGGTGGGCTTTGGGATTGGCGGCATTCTGATGGGCCGCTGGTCGGACAAGTTCGGTGTGTTCCGCGTGCTGCTGATCGGCGCAGTCGGCAATCTGCTCGGTTTTCTGTGGGCCAGTCATTCACCCAACATCGTCAGCCTTGCGTTTGCGCACGGGATGATCGGCCTGTTCGGCGGCTCGGCCAGCTTCGCGCCGCTGCTGGCCGATACTGCGCTGTGGTGGAACAAGCGACGCGGCATCGCCGTGGGCATCTGCGCGAGTGGCAATTATCTCGCCGGCACGCTGTGGCCGCCGCTCATACAGTGGGGCATCGATCATCTGGGCTGGCGAGACAGTTATCTGCTGATTGGCATCATCTGCGGCATCGGTATCTCGCTGCTTGCGCTGAAATTGCGACCGAGGCCGCCGCTGCACGACGGATCGCGCCCTGCGGGCATGCCCTCGCATGCGCATCCTTCTGACCGCCCTTTCGGGCTGAGCCTGAATCGGGCGCAGCTGCTGCTGATGGTGGCCGGACTCTCCTGCTGTGTCGCGATGTCCATGCCTCAGGTGCATATCGTCGCGTACTGCAGTGATCTCGGTTTCGGTGCGGCGCGCGGCGCGCAAATGCTGTCGCTGATGCTGGGCTTCGGTATCGCAAGCCGACTGATCTCCGGCTTCATCTGCGACCGCATCGGCGGGCTGCGCACACTGATGCTGGGCTCTGCACTGCAAGGCATCGCGCTGCTGCTGTTCCTTCCATTTGACGGTCTGGTGTCGCTCTATGTCATCTCCGCCATGTTCGGTCTGTTCCAGGGCGGGATCGTGCCGTCTTACGCGATCATCGTGCGCGAATATTTTCCGCCAGCCGAAGCCGGCGCGCGGGTGGGTGCGGTGCTGACGGCCACGCTGTTCGGCATGGCGCTGGGCGGCTGGATGTCGGGCAAGGTGTTCGACATCACGGGCTCTTATCATGCCGCCTTCATCAATGGCATTCTGTGGAATCTGCTGAACCTCAGTATCGCGGTCTGGCTGTACTGGCGGGTCGGAGGGTTTCGTCGCACGGCACAGGCCGCCTGAAAACCAGTCCGAAAGGAGCGTCCGATGACCACCAAAATCTGGGAAGCCTATGCGCTGCGCTATGCGCACATGCCACGCCGCCGGCTGGAAAACTTCATCGCGCATGATCTTCATGATGCGGCGATGGATATGGATTATTTCGTCTGGTTCCTGCAGTCTGGAAAAGAGACGATTCTGATCGATACCGGCTTCGGTGCCGAGGCTGCACAAAGACGCCAGCGCAACCTGCTGCGCTGCCCTGTCGATTCACTGAAAGCGGCCGGCATTCATCTGGAAGACATCCGCGACACCATCATCACGCATGCGCACTATGATCATGCAGGCAATACCGAAAAACTGAAGAACACCTGCTTTCATTTGCAGGAAAAAGAAATGTCCTATGCGACTGGCAAGGACATGCGTCACCGCTTCTGCCGTCATGCGTATGACGCGAAGGATGTCTGCGAGCTGGTGATGGCCAATTTTGAAGAGCGGGTCGCCTTTCATGACGGCGCGTATGAACTGAGGCCGGGCATCACCGTGCACTGGGTCGGCGGCCATACGCGTGGACTGCAGGTAGTGCGGGTGCACACCCAGCGCGGCTGGATCGTGATCGCTTCCGATGCGTCGCATTATCTGGAGAACCTGCGCAATCGCTCACCCTTCCCCATCGTGATCGAAACCGGTGAGATGCTGGCGGCGTATGAGCTGATTGAAACGCTGGCGGAGTCGCCGGATCATGTGATTCCGGGACATGATCCGCTCGTGATGCAGTCGTACCGGCGCGTGGGACCGGAGGGGCTGGAGATGGTGTCGCTGGTCGAGCCGGTTTGAACCATCCCGCTGTGTCGCCTCACCCCGCCTTCCGCAGCAAATTCTCTGCCATCTTGATACTCGCAATATCAATCAGACGCCCATCCAGACTCACCGCGCCACGACCTTCCCTTTGCGCCTGATCCATCGCTTCCATAATGCGCCGCGCATAGGCCAGCTCTTCTTCGCTCGGCGAGAATACGCGATTCGCAATCTCGATCTGCGTCGGATGAATGCACCACTTGCCTTCATAACCCAGCGCTGCGCCGCGGCGGGCGACCGCCTCGTACTCATGCGGATCGGAGAAATTCGCAAACGGACCGTCGATCGGCCGCAAGCCGTAAGCGCGCGCCGCGACCAGCATCCGCGACATCGCAAAATGCCACATGTCGTTCGAATGAAAAGCCCGCGAGCCGTCCGCCGCCGGCGGTGTCAGCACGCCGTAATGAGGGTCGTTCCCACCAATGAAAGTCGACCGTGCCCGTGTGCTGGCGCCATAGTCGCCCACACCGAAACTGAGCGCCTCAATGCGCTTCGAGCTACCGGCGATCGCCTCGACATTCGACATGCCCAGCGCCGTTTCGATCAGCAGATCAAATCCGATGCGCTTCTGGCGTTTTTTCGCGATCTCGATCTGTGTGACCAGCATGTCAAGCGCATAGACATCCGCAGGAACGCCGATCTTGGGTATCAGCAGCATGTCGAGGCGCGGACAATGTTCGACGACCTCGATGACGTCGCGGTACATGTACTCGGTGTCGAGGCCATTGATACGCACCTGCAGCACCTTGTCGCCCCAGTCGATATCGTTCAGTGCGGCGATCGCATTGGCGCGCGCGGCGACTTTTTCGCCGGGCGCAACAGCGTCTTCCAGATCTAAAAAGATTACGTCCGCGGCTGATTGCGCCGCTTTTTCAATGAAGCGGGGATTCGATGCCGGGACGGCCAGTTGCGAGCGCTGGCGGCGCGCGAATGCGGGTTCGATGATCGTGGCGCTCATGGGAAGCTCCTTTCGTTATTGTTCTTCTAGAGGCAATGGAAGCGCACTATAGAGGTCTGGCCGGGGGCCGACAATCGAATAATTCCAGCAATTATGCAGCTTATGAGGATAATCCTCAGCCCTGATAGATCACCACGTCACGCTGGCGGGTGGACTTACTTAGGCGCTTCTGCTCGGCTGGCATTGGTATCAGCTGCTTGAGCAGCTCGACCAGCCGTAGCGATGCCGGCGACAGCGCCTGACCGCGCGCGGTGATCACCGCCACCCGGCGCGACATCGTCGGATTGACGATACGCAGCGCATGGGTGCTGGCATCAATCTTCGCGGGCAGCGCCACGCCCGGCAGGATGGCGGCGCCCAATCCGGTGGTGGCCATCGAGATCAGCGTCTGCGCCTGCGTAAATTCATAGCGCAGGCTGAAGCGCAGCCGCTTTTCTTTCATCATCTCTTCGATCATGTTGCGCATCGCGGTCGCCTGATTCAGCACCAGCAGCGGCATCTCGGCCAGCGCCGACAGCGCGATGGTGTCCTTGTCGGTCGTCAGCAGCCGTTTGGGGACAAGCGCATAAAACGGATCGTCCATCAGCGGCTCAAAGTGGAATTCCGAGGTCTCGATCTGAGGACCAATGCCGAAATCCACCTCGCGCCGCCGCACGCTCTCGAAGATCTGTTCGGAGGCCAGCTCGCGCACCGAGACCTCGATGCCCGGATACTCAGCTTCGAAGGCGGCAAGCGCGCGCGCCAGCCGCGTCTCGGCGATGGTCGGCGAGCAGGACATCGACACCTTGCCCTTTCGGATATCCGCCGACTCGCGGATCTTGCGCAGCCCCTGTTCGACTTCCATCAGCGCGCGCTGCGCGCAATCCAGCAGCTGTTGCCCCTCTTCCGTGAGCCGGACGCTGCGGGTCGTCCGGTGGAACAGAGGCACGCCCAGCTGCTCTTCCAGCTGACGTATCTGGGCACTGACCGCCGATTGAGAACGGAAGGATTTTTCTGCGGCGATGCGAAAACTGGCGTATTCGCCGACCATCAGGAAGGTCTGCAGCAGCTTCAGGTTGACGTGGGATAGCGAACTGGTAACGGACTTCATCGGACAGCAGTTTTTAATCTGTTAATGCGAGATTTTGAATGTATTAATCAGGGTCGATGCTTCCATAGCCTGAAACCGGACTATGCACTAAATCTGCATAATCAACAACAATAAGTCATTTGTCGAATCAGCCAGCGAGGCCTACAGTCTGATCCCAACAAGACGGCAGCAAGATCGTCACAAACAACAAGGCGGCGTCAAGACCGTCAAAAACATCAAGGCGGCACCAAGACCGCCCTTTCGAATACAGGGTCTGGCTGAACCCGTTTCAGGCGGACCGTCCAGGAAGACTGAGGAGACATGGTGGGAGCAGCAGCAAACGCGCAAGGCCAGTCGCAGATGCAGGCAGGCGCACTGGAAGGACTGCGAGTGCTGGACATCGCCACCTTCATCGCCGCACCCTTCTGCGGCACCATACTCGGCGACCTCGGCGCGGAGGTCATCAAGATTGAAATGCCCGGCGCGGGCGACTCACTGCGCAAATACGGCACACTGACCGACTGCGGCGATACGCTGGTCTGGCTCTCCGAGGCGCGCAATAAAAAAACCATCACGCTGGACTTCCGCAAGCCGGAAGGCGTCGAGCTATTCAAGAAGCTGGTCGCCGAGAGTGATGTCGTGCTCGAGAACTTCCGTCCCGGGACGCTGGAAAAATGGGGCATCGGCTACGAAGCGCTGAAAGCAGTCAATCCCAAGCTGATCATGCTGCGCATCAGCGCCTATGGCCAGACAGGACCCAAGCGCCATGAACCCGGCTTTGCGCGCATCGCGCATGCGTTCGGCGGACTCTCTTATCTCTCTGGCGAGCCGGATGGCCAGCCGGTCGTTCCCGGCTCGACCTCGGTCGCCGACTATGCCTCTGGCATGTGGGGAGCGATCGGCGTGCTCGCTGCATTGCGCGCCCGCGATCGCAAAGGTATTGGCCAGTTCATTGATCTCGGCCTGTATGAATCGGTGTTCCGTCTGCTGGATGAAATGGTGCCGGCCTACGCGAAGTTCGGTTATGTGCGTGAGCGCATGGGCGCGGATACGCATGCTGCGGTCCCGCACAGCCACTATCAGACCGGCAGCGGCGAATGGGTCGCGCTGGCCTGCACCAGCGACAAGATGTGGGAGCGCTTCGCCCGACTGATGGGCAAACCTGAGCTGGCAGAGAAATATCCGACCAGCGCCATCCGCGTCGAGAATCGTCACACCGTCAATGGCATCGTCGCTGACTGGATTGGCAGCATGCCACTGGACAAGGTGCTCGAAGAAGCCAGCAAGGGCGAAGTGCCCTGCGCGCAGATCTATTCGATCAAGGACATCTTCAACGACGAACAATTCGCGGCACGCGGCAACATGATGAAGGTGAACGACGAACGTGTCGGCGAGCTGGTACTACCGTCGCCTGTGCTGAAACTGTCCGAGACGCCGACCGTGTTCCGGCATGCGGGCCGCGCGCTCGGGGCTGACAATGAATCCGTTTATCGCGACCTGCTGGGGCTCAGCCCTGAACAGGTACGTTCCTTCGCCGACGCCGGCGTGATCTGATCACACAAAAATAAAAGCACGGAGCCCGTCATGACACCGAAGCTGAAAACCCTTGTCGCAGCCACCTGCAGCGCACTCGCGCTGGGCTGGGGTGCCTCTGTACAGGCTCAGGTCTCTGATGATGTCGTGAAGATCGGCTTCATCACCGATATCAGCGGCCCCTACTCCGACACCGACGGCTCCGGCGGTGTCGAGGCGGTGAAAATGGCAATCGAAGATTTCGGGGGCAAAGTCAATGGCAAAAAGATCGAGTTCATCTATGCCGACCATCTGAACAAAGCCGACATTGCCGCCAGCAAGGCACGCGAATGGTTCGATGCTCAGGGCGTGGACATGATTCTCGGCGGCGCGAACTCGGGGGCTGCGCTGGCGACCGCCAAAGTCGCCGCAGACAAGAAAAAAACGTATATCAATGTCGGTGCCGGCACCGCTCGCCTGACGAATGAAGAGTGCAACCCGTACACGATCCACTACTCGTATGACACGGTCGCACTGGCCAAGGGCACCGGCGGTGCCGTGTTCCGTCAGGGCGGCAAGAGCTGGTATTTCATCACCGCTGATTATGCGTTCGGCACTTCGCTGGAAGGCGACACCACCCGCGTGGTGAAAGCCAGTGGCGGCAATGTGCTGGGCTCGTCGAAGCACCCGGTCGGGGCATCGGACTTCTCCTCCTTCATGCTGCAGGCACAGGCATCGAAGGCGCAGATACTCGGACTGGCGAATGCCGGTGACGATCTCGTGAATGCGATCAAGACCGCGAACGAGTTCGGCGTCAAGAAATCCATGAAGATCGCTGCCCTGCTGATGTACCTGAGCGATGTGCACGCCCTGGGTCTGCAGCAGACCCAGGGCATGCTTCTCACCGATGCCTGGTACTGGGACACGAATGAGGCAACGCGAGCCTGGGCCAAGCGCTACTTCGAGCGCGTGAAGAAAATGCCTAACAGCGGACACGCTGGCGACTACTCTGCGGTCACCACCTACCTGAAGGCCGTGAAGGCGACGGGCACGGACAATCCTGAGAAGGTGATCGCCTGGATCAAGGCCAACAAGATCAATGATGTCTTCGCACAGAACGGCTACGTCCGTCCTGATGGGCGCATGGTGCATGACCTGCATCTGGTACAGGTAAAGACACCCTCGGAATCGAAACAGCCCTGGGATTATTTCAAGCTGATCGAAAAAATCCCCGGCGAGCAGGCGTTCACGACCAAGGAAGAGAGCAAGTGCCCTAACTGGAAATAAAGTTTAATAAGAGAGCAGATGCGCCAGCAGTAAACAACAATAAAAGAGCGCAGGGACGACAGTCCACGAAATCTGCCAATGCAGTGGGAGGAACCGGATCCCCACCCGGTTCATTAAAGGCGATCTCTGATCGCCTGTTGTTTTTTTAAAGGGTGAAGTATCCCGTTTGCCGAGCAAAAATAAGAACCATGCCCAAGCACTACGATCTGATCATCATCGGCGCCGGCTCAGCCGGATGCGTGCTGGCGAACCGGCTGTCGGCAACCTCCTCTCGTCGCGTGCTGTTGCTGGAAGCGGGCCCGGAGGACACGAATATCTGGACGCGCGTTCCGGCTGGGGTGCCGCGCGTGGTCGCGAATAAAAAAATCAGCTGGGGTTATGTCAGCCAGCCCGAGCCGGGGCTGAATGACCGCCAGCTCTTCCTGCCGCGCGGTCGTCTGGTGGGGGGCAGCAGCTGTATCAATGGCCATGTGTACATGCGCGGCACGCCCGAGGATTACGATGGCTGGCTGGCGGCGGGCAATCCGGGCTGGGGCTGGAAGGATGTGCTGCCGCACTTCAAACGGACAGAAACGCATCATCTCGGAGAATCCGAGCTGCACGGTGGCAGCGGCGAGCTGCATGTGACGCCGGTGATGGAGCCGCATCCTGCCTCGCAGGCCTTCATCGATGCTGCGCTTGCCAACGGCATACCGTCGAATGCCGATTTCAATGGACGCACTCAAGAAGGCGTCGGGTATCTGGAACTGATGATCAATGATGGCGTGCGCTCCTCCACCTCGCAGGCCTTCCTGACACCGGTGCGCCATCGGCGCAATCTGCAGGTACAGGCGAATGCGCTGGTCGAGAGAATCCTGCTGGAAGGAACCCGGGTCACAGGGGTGCGCTTCCGGGTACATGGTCAGATTCATGAAGTGCATGCGCCGGAGATTGTGCTGTCGGCGGGCGCGATCAATTCGCCGCAGCTGCTGATGCTCTCGGGCATAGGCGATCCGCAAGCGCTTCAGCCACATGGCCTGCGCCCCTTGCATGCGCTGCCCGGAGTCGGGCAAAACCTGCAAGACCATGTGTACGCGCACTGTCTGGTCAGTGTTGAGGATGCGTTCTCACTGAACCGCAAGATCTCCAGCAACCTGCGCATGGTGCCGGATGTGCTGCGCTATCTGTTCACCCGGCGCGGACTGCTCAATTCCGCAGCTGCGCAGGTCGGCTTGTTTACCGCTTCGCAGGTGCACGGCCCGCGCATCGACCTGCAGATACAGATGCGGCCGTTCAGCATGCTGGGCAAAGGCGGCATGTACCGCGCAGATCCCGCGCCGGCCGTCACCGCCTCGTGCGGATTGCTGCAGCCCTTCTCGACTGGCCACGTTCAGCTGGCCTCCGCTGACCCGGCCGAGCGCGTGCAGATCTACCCCCGGCTATTGAGCGATGTGCGCGACCTGATGCCGCTGGTGCAGGGCGTGCGCATCATGCGCAAGCTGTTCCACAGTGAGCCCTTTGCATCACGACTGAAAGCCGAGCTGATGCCCGGGCCACAGTGCCAGTCGGATGAGGACATGATCGGCTATCTGCGCGAGCAGGCACAGTCGATGTATCACCCGGCAGGCACGTGCCGGATGGGCACCGATGCCATGGCCGTGGTAGACCATCGGCTGCGGGTGCATGGCCTGCAAGGGCTGCGCATTGCCGACGCGTCCGTGATGCCCCGCGTCCCTTCGGGGAACACCAATGCGCCGGTTATCATGGTCGCTGACAAGGCTGCCACGATGATGGAAGAGGACTGGCGTGCGGCCTGATGAATTGACTGATATCGCTATTGAAGAACGAACCCACTGCTGAACCTTCGGAGACCCCAATGAAAACCTACCAGCACTACATCGACGGACAGTATGTCGACCCCATCGGCAAGGAATGGCTCGAGACGATCAATCCCTATACGGGTAAAGCGTGGGCGAAGATCCCCAAAGGCTGCGCGAAAGACGTGGATCGTGCGGTACAAGCCGCAAAGCGCGCGATGACCGAAGGTCCCTACGCAAAGATGACGGCGACTGAGCGCGGCAAGATGATGCTGCGCCTCGCCGAGCTGGTGGAAAAAAATGCCGAGCGTCTCGCAGAGATCGAGGTGATGGACAACGGCAAGCTGATCGCCGAGATGCGCGGCCAGATGAACTATCACCCCGAGTGGTGGCGCTATTTCGGCGGACTGGCCGACAAGCTCGAAGGTTCGGTGATGCCGATCGACAAGCCGGACATCTTCGCTTTCTCGCGGCATGAGCCGGTCGGTGTGGTGGGCGCGCTCACGGCGTGGAATTCGCCACTGCTGTTCATCGCATGGAAATGCGCACCGGCGATTGCGGCCGGTTGCTCGGTGGTGATCAAGCCCTCCGAATTCACCTCCGCCTCCGCACTCGAATATGCGGCGCTGACCAAAGAAGCGGGTTTCCCGGATGGCGTGTTCAATGTCGTGACCGGCTATGGCCCGGATGCCGGCTCGGCACTGGTCGATCATCCGGATGTCGCGAAGATCACGTTCACCGGCTCGGACGCGACCGGGGCGCGCATCTATGCGCAAGCGGCCAAGACCATGAAGCGCGTGACACTGGAACTCGGCGGCAAATCGCCGAACATCGTTTTCGATGACTGCAATCTCGACAAGGCGGCGGCCGGCGTCATCTCCGGCATCTTTGCTGCAACGGGCCAGACCTGTATCGCAGGTTCTCGTCTTCTGGTGCAAAACTCCATTAAAGACGCCTTCACGAAAAAAGTCGCCGAACTGGGCGCAACCGCACGCAAGGGCGACCCGATGGCCGCGGATACCAACATCGGCCCGGTAACGACTCCCGCGCAATATCAGAAGATCCTCGACTACATCGACATCGCGAAGAAGGAAGGCGCGACCTGCATTCTCGGCGGCGGCCCTGCCCCGGATCTGCCCGGTGGGCAGTTCGTGGAGCCGACCATTTTCACGGATGTCAAACCCGAGATGCGCATCGCACGCGAGGAAGTGTTCGGCCCGGTGCTGTCCATCATCGGGTTCGACACCGAAGAAGATGCAGTGCGACTGGCCAACGATTCCATCTACGGTCTTGCTGCCGGTGTGTGGACGGAAAACATTGGCCGCGCAGTGCGCATGTCCAAGGCGCTGCGCGCCGGTACAGTCTGGGTGAATACCTACCGCGCGGTCAGCTACATGATGCCGTTCGGCGGCATGAAGCATTCCGGCATTGGCCGCGAGAGTGGCATGGAATCCGTGCTCGGTTATCTCGAAACCAAGAGCACCTGGATCTCGTATGCCGAGGGCGCGCCGGCGAATCCGTTCATCATGCGCTGACCGGCGCCGTTACGATAACAAGAATCAGGAGACAGCATGAAAGGCATCGTGTTCGCAGGTGACCGCAAGGTTGAACTGCGCGAGTTCCCCGACCCCACGCCGGGGCCGAATGAGGTCGTACTCGAGATCAAAGCCTCGGGCATGTGCGGCAGCGATCTGAAGGTGTATCGCGCACCGTTCGGTGAAGGCCTGAAGAATCTCGGCTATACCGAAGCAATGCACGTGATCGCCGGCCATGAGCCGTGCGGCGTGGTGGTGGCGGTCGGCTCGAATGTCAATCCGAAGCAGGCGTATGTGGGCCAGCGCGCGATGGTGCATCACTATCGCGGCTGCGGCGCCTGCCCGCACTGCTCGACTGGCTGGCAGCAGATGTGCGTGGAAGGCGTGGCCGAGATTTACGGCATCACCGGTCATGGCGCGCATGCGACGTACATGAAATGTCCGGCCAACACCATCGTCGAACTGCGCGACGAGCTGTCGTTTGAAACGGGCGCGGCGATTGCCTGTGGCACCGGCACCGCCTGGGGCGCACTGCACCGGCTGCAAATGACGGGCGATCAGACGATTGCCATCTTCGGTCAGGGACCGGTGGGACTGTCCGCGACGCAGCTGGCGGTGGCCATGGGCGCGCGCGTGATTGCGCTCGATGTCAGCGAGGAACGTCTGGCGCGTGCGAAGGAATTCGGCGCGGAGGAGATCATCAATCCGACAACCACCGACGCAGTGGCAGCGATCCGTCAGCTGACGCATGGCCTCGGTGCGCATGCGTCGATGGATACGTCCTCATCACCCGACGCCCGCCTGCAATCCGTGCAGTGCGTGCGCAGCTGGGGCAAGGCCTGCTTTGTTGGCGAGGGCGGCTCGGTCAGCATTGATGTCAGCCGCGACATGCTGCGCCGTCAGGTAACGGTGATGGGTTCGTGGACCTTCTCGACGGTCGGCCAGAAAGCCTGCAATGATTTCATTGCGGACCGCAAGATCGATGTCGATGGCTTGTTCACGCACCGCTGGACGCTGGATCAGGGTGAAGAGGCTTACCGCATCTTCGATCAGCAGCAGGCAGGCAAAGGCGTGTTCCTGATGTGATGTGATGTGATGTGATGTGATGTGATGTGATGTGATGTGATGTGATGTGATGCGCAGAGCGGCGGGCGACGGCGGCCCGCCGCAGCCTCAAGCCGCGCCCTTAGAACCTTATATGGATGCCTCCCGGTTCCTGTAACGGATGGAAGACCACAGCGAGGCCAGAATGAAGGCCACGCCCAAGAGACCGGTCACCAGTTCCGGTACGTGGTACTTGATACTGGCAAACATGATCAGCGCCAGAATGCCGATCGCGTAATGCGCCCCATGCTCAAGGAACACATACTCGTCCAGCGTGCCCTGGCGCACCAGATAAACGGTCGTGGAGCGCACGAACATCGCGCCGATCGCCAGTCCCAGCATGATGATCACGACATCATTCGTGATCGCGAAGGCGCCGATCACGCCGTCGAACGAGAATGAGGCATCGAGTATCTCCAGATACAGGAAGCCGCCGATACCGCCACTCTTCACCATCGCGCCGACGTCGGCATCTGTCGTGCCGTCCCGCTCCAGAAGGGCACTGAGGAAATCCACCGCAACATAGACGATCACGCCCCAGACGCCGGCGATCAGCACGACAAATTCCTGCTCCGGCTCGACCAGCGCGAGGCTGCCGATCACGACCAGCAGCGCGACCAGTACCGGAACAGAACCGACCTTGCCGAATGTGGCGAGCTTGGCCTCCACATTGCCCAGCCAATGCAATTCCTTGGTCTCGTCCATCAGAAAATTCAGCGCCACCAGCAACAGGAAAATACCGCCGAATGCAGCGACTTCATCATGATGTCGGCTCAGATAAGCAGAAAACTGCTTCGGGTCAGTCAGCGCCAGATTCCAGACTTCGCCGATGCCGAGATCAGCTGCCATGGCCACGATCACCAGCGGAAAAATCAGTCGCATGCCGAATACCGCGATCACGATACCGACGGTGAGGAAGATGCGCTGCCAGAACGCATCCCAGTTCTTCAGAACGGACGCATTGACGACTGCGTTGTCGAAGGACAGCGAGACTTCCATCACGCCGAGGATGAGCGCGATGCCGAAGGCGGTCAATGCGCCGGGCACGCCGCCATGGGCATAGCCCCACCATGCCGCGAGGGCAAGACAAACGACCGATACAAAAATTGAAGTACTAAAGTGTCTCACAGCACGCCTCCCGGGAATTGGCTTGAACCCCGTTCGGGGGCGGGCTGGAATCTATCAAAGAATGCGACGGGACGACCTTATGCCCGTCAATACGAAGGGTTAATTCGTCTCAGCATTAGTGAATCGATAACACCATGCTCAGACGGTCGGGCCCCAGGGCGCGGCCAGCAGCAGCTTGTTTTCCTGCGAGGCGACCAGCGGCCTGACTTTTTGTGCAAATGCGAGAAACTGTTCATCCGCGAACAAGGCCGCCCAGAACGCGCGGCGGTCTGCGTCATCATCAAATTTCCACAGATGCACCAGCTGGTGCAGTGCGCCCACATCGCCCGTGAAATAGGCGACCAGTTTTTTCGGGTGCCGCTCGATCGCGGGCCAGCCTTCTTTTTTATACAGCTCGACTACCTCGCCCATCTTGCCGACAATGACCTGATAGGTGCGCAATTCGTAGATCGCCATGGGGTCTCCCTGTGGTTTTAGCCTGCTGAAGTGGTTGCGCTTTACGAGCCCGTGTGCGCATCGGCTGATATTAACTGAAGCCTGACCCGCATGGGCATGACGCTGCGCGGTCGGCCATCGCGGGAGCGCCGTCAATACCGTTTATCATTCGGCTGGTGATTGCAGGGAATAAGCCGCACATAAGCCGCATCTAAGCCGTATCAAGCACTGCAGACTACCGCCACTCGTACACCTCAGGAGGAATGTTTTGGAGATCACCACCGGCCGCCCGGCCACCCTCGCCCCGCGCGGCATGGTCACTTGCCCTCACTCGCTCGCATCGCAGGCGGGCGTTGACGTTTTGCGCGCCGGGGGCTCGGCCATCGATGCCGCGATTGCCACCAGCGCCGTGCTGTCGGTGATCTATCCGCACATGGTGGGCATCGGCGGCGATGCGTTCTGGCTGATCCATGAAGCCGCCACGGGCGATGTGCATTTCCTGAACGGGGGCGGACGGGCAGCGGCTTCGGCCAGCATCGATTACTTCAGCAGCCGCGGCATGAAAGAGATTCCGTTTCGCGGCATCCTGCCGGCCAGCCTCACCACGCCGGGCTCGGTCGACAGCTGGTGCGAGGCGCATGCGAAATACGGCAAGCTGCCCCTGTCACGCAACCTGCAATCAGCAATCAGCTATGCGCGCGACGGCTTCCCTGTCACCGCGCGACTGGCAAGCTGGGTCGCCAAGACAGAACAGGAACTGAAAGCCGAATCCGATGCAGCCGCGATCTTCCTGAAGAACGGCATTCCGGCTGCCGGTTCAGTGATACGCAATCCCGGACTGGCGAACACACTGGAAGCGATCGGCAACGAAGGCCGGCATGGTTTCTATGATGGCGCAGTCGCAGATGCGCTCGTGAACTATGTCGCGCAGCGCGGCGGGTTTTTCACGAAGGCGGATTTACAGGCGCAGCGCGCTGAATGGGGCAAGCCACTGGTCGGCCAGTATCACGATCTCACGCTGTACCAGACGCCCGCGCCAACCCAAGGCTTTGCAGTCATTGAAATGCTGAATCTGGTCGAGCCGCTGGACGTGCAAAAGACGGGCTTCCTCGGACCCGATCATGTGCACCTGCTGGTGCAGGCCAAGCAGATCGCGTATCACGACCGCGACCGCTATATCGCCGATCCCAAATTCTCGGACGTGCCGATGGATCGGTTGATTTCCAAAGCCTATGCCGACGAACGCCGCGCGCTGATCGATCCTGCACGCGCGCTGCCCTGGGACAAAGTGCCCTCGTACGGCAGCCTGTCGGGTGACACGGTGTATATCGCCGTGGTGGACGACGAAGGCAATGCGGTCTCGCTGATTCACAGTCTGTACGGCGGATTCGGCTCGGCGGTCGTCGCCGGAGACACGGGCGTGGTGCTGCAGAACCGCAGTGCGTATTTCTCGCTTGACCCGTCACATCCGAACAAGCTCGAACCGGGCAAGATACCGCTGCACACGCTGATCGCCTCAATAGGCAAGCGCGATGGCAAGCTGTGGAGCGTCGTCGGCTGCATGGGCGCCGATGGTCAGCCTCAGATCCAGCTGCAGACCTATGTCGCCATGATGAACTTCGGTTGCGACATTCAGCAGGCGCTGGAAGCCCCGCGCTGGCTGTCCGGACGCTTTGCGCTTGGTGAGAGCCGAGACACCCTGCACATTGAAGGGCGCTTCCCTGCCGAGACATTCAAGACACTGGAGCAGCGCGGTCACTTGCTGAATCGCTGGCCTGCATGGAATGAGCTGGCCGGTCATGCGCACGGCATCACTATCGACCCGGTGACGAACGTGAAATCCGGCGGTTCGGATCCGCGTAGTGATGGAGCGGCGATCGGGTATTGATCCTGCCCCTCCCGCAGGGCCGCTGATACACTGCCCGCCAGACCATCTGTGCAGGAGGCTGCCATGCATCACTCCCCCCGCTGGAAGCAAAGACCCCCGGGCTCGAACTGGGGGGATTTCGGTCCCGATGACCAGCTGGGCCGACTGAACCTGATCACGCGAGAGAAGGTTTTGCAGGGCATCGCCGAAGTGCGCGAAGGGCTGGCCTTCAATCTCAGTCTGCCGCTGGATGTCCCCGGCGGTAACGTGCTGAACCCGCGACGCTACCCGCCCGTACTGCGCCCCACACTGCGCAACCGCCAGCCCAACATGAATTACGTGCTGGGCAAGGATGATCCTGCGCATACCGATGTCGTCAGCGATGACCTCGTCATTCTTCATACGCAGTACAGCACCCAGTGGGACAGCCTCGCACATGTTGGTTCCTTGTTCGATGCCGATGGCGATGGCCAGCCCGAAGCGGTGTACTACAACGGCTACCGCGCGGGAGAAGACATTCACGGCCCGCAGGAGGCGTCGGATTGTGGCGCTTTTGATCTGCCCGCGATAAGACAACGCTCGACCTCGCAAGCGCGCGCATTAGGCATGGAGCACATGGCCGAGCGCTGCGTGCAGGGGCGTGCGGTGATGATCGATCTGCACGCGCATGTCGGCGATCGGCGCGTGCATGTCGACTATGCGCTGCTGGCCGAGATACTCGACAAGGACAAGGTGCAGATCGAACCGGGCGACATGGTCTGTCTGCATACAGGTTTCGCAGAGCTCTTGCTGAGCATGAACCGTCAACCGGATGGAGAACGGCTCGCCCACAGTTGCGCCGTGCTGGAAGGGCGAGATCCTCGGCTGCTGCAGTGGATCACGGAATCAGGATTGTCGGTGCTCATTGCCGACAACTACGCGGTCGAGGCGCATCCTGCTGCTCCGCACGATGGTCATTGCGCGGCGCTGCCGCTGCATGAGCATTGCCTGTTCAAGCTGGGTATTCATCTTGGCGAGTTGTGGCATCTGACCCCGCTGGCGCGCTGGCTGCGTTTGCATCAGCGTTCGCGTTTTCTTCTCACCGCACCACCGCTGCGTTTGCCCGGCGCGGTAGGCTCACCCGTCGCACCCGTTGGCACCGTGTAGTGTCGTTGGCCGGTGTGCGAAAATCACGCCCTCGAAAAACGTCTTCAAGCAAAGACTTTTATAACAACAAAGGAGACCTTATGTCCCAGCATGTGCATGTCGTCGGCGTCGGCATGATCCCCTTCACCAAACCTGGCGCGAGCGATCCGTATCACCTGATGGGCGCGCGCGCGATGCGCGCAGCGCTGGAAGATGCCGGTCTCGATTATTCTGCGATCCAGCAGGTCTATGCGGGCTATGTGTACGGCGATTCCTGCTCCGGCCAGCGCGCTGTGTATGAGGTCGGCATGAGCGGCGTGCCCGTCATTAACGTCAACAACAATTGTTCCACCGGCTCCACCGCGCTGTGGCTGGCGCGGCAAGCGGTCGCATCGGGTGCCGTGGATTGCGCAATGGCCGTGGGTTTTGAGCAGATGAAGCCGGGCGCGATCGGGAATGTGTATGACGATCGTCCGTCCCCCTTTGACCGCTTTGATGAAACCAGCGAACGTCTGGTGCCTGCCGAAGGCATACCGCTGGCACTGCGCTATTTCGGCGGCGCGGGTCTGGCGCACATGAAGCAATATGGCACGAAGCTGGAGACCTTTGCGAAGATACGCGCGAAGGCCAGCCGTCATGCGGCAAACAATCCGCTGGCCTTGTTCAAGACGGTCGTAACGGAAGAAGAAGTGATGGCCGCACCGGCCGTCTGGCCGGGTGTGATGACACGCCTGATGGCCTGCCCGCCCACCTGTGGCGGCGCGGCGGCGATTGTCTGTTCGGAAGCCTTCGCGAAAAAACACGGACTGGATATGCGTGTCCGCATCCGCGCGCAGGCGATGACTACCGACTTCGATTCCACCTTCGGCGGGGCACACAGCGACATGCGTCAGCTGGTCGGCTTCGACATGACACATGCCGCTGCAAAACAAGTCTATGAAGCGGCAGGCGTGGATCCGAAAGATATTCCGGTGGTCGAGCTTCACGACTGCTTCGCGCACAATGAACTGATCACCTATGAAGGGCTGGGCCTGTGCCCGGAAGGTGGCGCGGAAAAATTCATCATCGAGGGCGACAATACCTATGGTGGCCGAACGGTGACGAATCCTTCAGGCGGCCTGCTGTCAAAAGGCCACCCACTGGGCGCGACGGGTCTTGCGCAGTGCACGGAGCTGGTGAATCAGTTGCGCGGCACAGCAGACAAGCGTCAGGTAGAGGGAGCCACACTGGCGCTGCAGCACAATCTGGGGCTGGGGGGCGCCTGTGTGGTGACGCTGTACGAAAAGACCAGTGTTTAAAACACTACTGCTCAGTAATTGAGGCTCGCCAGCCTCTCTGACGCAAGGTCATACAGCTTGCGATAGCGCTCTTTTCCGCGACAAAGCTCGACTGTTTCAAGCAACACCTCTCGGGCTTCGTCTTTGTGATTCAGCGCCAGCAGGCATTCCCCCAGCCGATAGGCGGCGGCAGCATCTTCCGGTTGCAGCAGCAGCGTCTGGGCAAACAGCAGTGCCGCATGTTTTGGCTGTTGTTGACGTTGCAGGCACGAGGCCGCCATGAAGCTGTAGCGTGGGTTGTGCGGCGCGTGCAATACCAGTTGCAGGGCAATGGGCAAAGCATGATGAAAGCTGCCTTCGTCACACAGCCCGTAGGCCACATCGTACAACGCATCAAGTTCATCAGACGTGATGCCACGAACTTCGGCGAGCGTGCGACCGGACTCGGCGAGAGACCGCAACCCGTCGAGTTCGGCCGGCAAGGCAGCAAGCCGCGCCGATAGCTGCTCGACAATGGCGGCTACCTTCGGGTCGCTTGGCGGGTATACGTAGGCAGAGGTCATCGCATTAACGGCACTGAAACCCCGGTATGCAGCGGGTGCCGATGAAAATGCTCGCTTGCGTCATCACATAGCCTGCGATCCACATCCCCCAGCGCTCAGGCCAGCTCAGCGCCACGCCAGATACGCTGCCGCGCGCGCCGATGGCGAGCAAGGCCACTGCCGCCACGCCGGATGCCGCCGTGAGGGTTGGCGCAATGATTTTCCAGTTGCCGCGTATGCTGCGGACAAATTCCCGCACATCGTAGGCGCTGCCAACGGCGGCATCGTGTTCCGCCGGTGCCTGTGCTGGCAACTTGTCACGCAGTTTGCGCAGCAAATTCTGCATAGCGATGTCTTGGCTCGAATTCCCCGGATCATTATCCGCATCATTATCGGCGTCGTTTGCGGCATCGCTGGCTTCCGAACCGACCTCCCATTCATCAGCAGGATAGAAAGCCACTACATAATCATCGATTTCCGTCACTCTCTCGGGCGTAGCGGTGACCGGAGTGCCGGGACGCATGACATATCTGGAGCCGTCCATGTTATGCATGCTGATTCCTCATCGTAGAAATATCATTACTCAAAAACCCGAAAGAAATAACTACAAGAGCCGCAGTTATACCGCACATAATGATCGCAAAATTACTGAGCACAGTGTTCGGGACTAATGGTAGTTCCTTGAAGCCCGGTACATAACCAGCATTACCAAGAAGATTTACTCCGACAATTGCGCCGGTACTAAGGAGACATCCAACTACCGACATGATGCGACGCGTCGTGTTGCTGTATACAAGCGGAATTGCGTCACGCGGATCCGAACGGGCGACTGTGTGAATCGCTCGGGCTGTGCCAGGATCGGCGATCGGGCCATTGGCTTCACTGGCTTTCCAAGCGGCTCGCACTGCTTTATCAGTTGCAATATTCGCTGATTTCGCTTGCCTTTCCAGTCCTTCGTCCCATTCGCCACGATCGATGCGAATAGTGACGTGATCCTCGTAATAATAAATTTGCGGCCGCAACGCATCAGTCGGTGCGTCCGAGCGCGGCCCAGAAATAGATCTCGACATGCCAGGTTCCTCTGCTGAGTGAAGATTCGGCTACTCAGTCTCAAGATCTCTATTTTTGTTCCGGTGGCCACATGGAATGAAAGATCTGCGCCCGCCATGCTGCTGGCAAAGCAATGCGCATAGGCACTTGCAGCCCAATCTGGATCAGGAAGAGTTGCGTGTATGGGACGATGTACGAAAAGATCGCCTGATTCACCAATGCTGATCGACACCAATGAAAAAGCCCGATGCCATTCAAGGTATCGGGCTTTTTAACGGGACGTGCCACCGACTATTGACCCATCAGACGCGGTTCTTGTTGATGAAATCCGTCATGCGCTGTACACCTGCCTTGATCGCCTCATCAGAAGCAGCATAGCTGAAGCGGATATGCTGGCCATCGCCGTCGACGCGCGGGCCGAAGTGAATATCGGCCAGCACCGCAACACCGGCTTCATTCAGCAGACGACGACGGAATTCTTCCGAATCTTTCGCGCCGATCAGTTGGCAGGCTTCGGTGATGTTGGGCCACGCATAGAATGCGCCGCCCGGTGTCTTGCAGCTGACACCCGGTACCTGATTGAGAAGGCCGACGATCAGGTCGCGGCGCTTGTGGAAGATATCGCGCATGCGGTTCGCATCATCCTGCGGGCCGCTCAACGCCTCGATGCCCGCCCATTGCGTGATCTGGGATGCGCAGGATTCGGTATTGGTGATCCAGGTCGTGAAGTAAGGCGCGAGCTTCTTGTTGGCGATGAAGCCCAGACGCCAGCCTGTCATCGCCCAGGTCTTCGAGCAGCCATCGGAAATGATGGTGCGCTCCTGCATGCCCGGCAGTGACGCAATGGAGACGAACTCGCCGTCATAGATCAGTCGGCCATAGATCTCGTCGGCAAAGATCCAGACCTGCGGATGCTTGCGCAGGATCTCGGCAATCGCCTCCATGTCTTTTCTGGGGATGATGCCGCCGGTCGGGTTCTGCGGCGAGTTCAGGATCAGCAGCTTGGTCTTGGGTGTGATCTTGTCGGCCAGCTCTTGCGGATCGAAGCTGAAGTTGCGCGACTCGCGCAGGTAGATAGGCACGCCGACCGCGCCATTCGCCTTGATCTGCGACTCATAGATCGGAAAGCCCGGTACCGGGTAAATGACTTCATCGCCCGCACCAAAGTCGGTGGTGGACAGTATCGTGTAGCCGATGAAAGGCTTGGCGCCCGCCGCGACCACCACGTCCTCCGCATCGACCTTGATGCCGCGGGTGCGGGTGAAATCTTCTGCAACCGCCTGACGCAGCTCGGGAATGCCGGCCGATGGCGTATAGCCATGCTTGCCCTCGCGGATTGCCTTGACGCCGGCATCCTGAATGTTCATGGGTGTATGAAAATCCGGCTGGCCGATGCAGAACGAGATGATGTCGCGGCCTTCGCGCACCAGCTTGTTCACCTCCGCCAGCACGATGAAGGCGTTCTCCGTGCCGAGGCTTTGCGCGCGTTGACTGACGTTGGCCATGATGTCTCCGGTATCTGTTGATTGTGTGTTTTTGGTGATTCGCAGGCTTCTGACGCACAGAGCGCTTGAAGTCAGGCGAAAAGGTTCGCTATGCTACCAAGAGCTGTTTGATTGTTCCACTGCAGCGCCTGCCCGCCGAATGAAGACCCTTGGTTTGGCTGCAGCAAAGATTAACTTTTTAAGAACAACACGCCCACCAGAAAGCGAGCCCTCATGAAACGTCGTGACTGTCATACCCTGTTGTCTCTCGCGCTCTCATCCTCTGCGCTCTTTGTCGCGATACCTTCCGCGCACGCTCAGGAAGTCATCATCAAGATCGGCCATGCCGGCCCTCTCACCGGCAACATCGCACATCTGGGCAAGGACACCGAGAATGGCGTGCGCATGGCGATTGACGAGATGAACGCGAAAGGCGTGACCATCGGCGGCAAGAAAGCGAAGTTCGTGATGGTGTCAGAAGATGATGCAGCAGATCCCCGTCAGGCGACGCTGGTCGCACAGAAGCTCGCCGATGGCAAGGTACAGGGTCTGATCGGTCACGTAAATTCCGGCACCACGATTCCCGCCTCGAAGATCTATCACGATGCCGGCATACCGCAGATCTCGCCCTCGGCCACCAATCCGAAATACACGCAGCAGGGCTACAAGACCGCCTTTCGCGTCGTGACCAATGATGCGCAGGCCGGCAGCGTGATGGGGCGCTACGCGGCACAGACTCTGAAGCTGAAAAACGTCGCCGTGGTGGATGACCGTTCCGCCTATGGTCAGGGCCTTGCAGATGAATTCCTCAAATCCGCCAAGGCGGCCGGCATCAACATCGTCAGCCGTCAGTTCACCAGCGACAAGGCAACCGACTTCAGCGCAATCCTCACTGCCATCAAGGCGAAAAATCCGGAAGCGATCTTTTTCGGCGGCATTGACGCGATCGGTGGCCCGATGCTGAGGCAAATGAAGCAGCTGGGCATCAAGGCCAAATTCATGGGCGGTGACGGCGTGTGCTCGGAACAGATGCCCGTGCTGGCCGGCGAAGGTCTGATCGATGACATCGTTGTTTGTTCCGAACCCGGCGGCATTGAGCCCTCGCAGCAAAAAGTGATGGATGATTTCCGCGCGAGATACCGGAAGAAATACAACAGCAACGTGCAGATCTATGCGCCGTATGCGTATGACGCAGCAACGCTGATGATGGAAGCGATGAAGAAGGCTGATTCTTCCGATCCGGCGAAATACCTGCCCGTCATGGCCAGCACCAAACATCCCGGCGTGACGGGTCAGATCGAGTTTGATGCGAAGGGCGATGTGAAGAACAGCGCACTGACGCTCTACACCTTCCGCAACAAGAAGCGCGAGCAGCTGGCGGTGGTGCGCTGACGGGCTGGGTGTTGGCGCGTCGCTTTCCTGGACGTTCAACAGTCACTGGATCCCGGCCTGCGCCGGGATCCAGTGCCTTTAGCATCGCACGAAGGACAACTACTGCGCCTCCCCGTCAACGCCCTCCTGCTCAGTGAATGTGCAATCCGCCATTCACATCCAGCACCACCCCGGTAACAAAGCGCGACATATCGCTGCACAGATAAACAAAGGCATCGGCAATATCCAGCGGCGTTCCCAATCTGCCCAGTGGCGCAGACTCCGCCACGCGCTGCTTGCCCGTGTCGTCAATCTTCCCGACCAGTAGTTCTGTGTCGATCAAACCGGGCGCCACCGCATTCACCCGAATGCCATCCGGCCCCAGCTCGCGCGCCATCGCCTTGGCCAGAGTCTGCACGCCGCCCTTGGCGGCCGCATAGTGAGGGCCTCCGAGAACACCGCCACCGCGCTGCGCGGCGACCGATCCCATGCAGGCAATCGCGCCGCTCTTGCGCGAACGAAGATGCGGCACCAGCGCGCGTGACATGTTGTAGGCACCGCGCAAGCTCACATCCATCACCAGATCATAGTCATCCATGGTGCTGTCCATCAGTCGCTTGCTCTGGCTGACACCCGCATTGTTGACGAGGATATCCACGTGACCGAAATCAGCAATGATCTTTTCCACGACCTGTTGACACTGCGCCGCATCACGTACATCGCAGGCATAACCGCGATGTACGCTGCCGATGGCTTTGGCGGCTTCTTGAGCCGTTCCTGCCTCCAGATCGATCAGCGCCACCCGCGCGCCCTCTTCCGCAAAACGGCGAGCAGTCCCCCAGCCAATTCCTTTGATCGATGCGGCGCCAGTGACGATCGCCACCTTGTCTTTCATGAGCATGTCTGTTTCACCTTCACTTATCAAAAACCGCTGATCACAACTTTGCCGAAATGCGCGCCGCTGGCAAGATGCTGAAATGCCGCCTGCGCATCATCCAGTGCAAATTCGCGGTCCAGCACCGGCTTGATGCGATGCGTTTCGATGGCACGGTTCATTTGCTCAAAGCGCGTGCGCGAACCGACGGCAATGCCCTGCACCCGGATCATCGGGCCGATCATCTGGCGCAACGGTATCGTGGCTTCATAGCCCGCGACAAAACCGACCACGCCGACAAAACCGCCAAATACCGTCGATGCGAGTGAGGTCGACAGCGTCGCCCCTGCCGTCTCGACCACGATATCCACGCCCCTGCCGCCCGTGGCTTCCTTCACCCTGACGTCCCAGTCAGGATGCGTCTTGTAATTGATCGTCACATCCGCACCCAGCGTTTTCGCGCGCGCGAGCTTTTCATCGCTGGATGAGGTGATGATGACCGTCGCCCCCGCCGCCTTGGCGAACTGCAGCGCGAACAGGGACACACCGCCCGTGCCTTGCAGCAGCACGGTATCGCCCGGCTTGATGCCGCCCTCCTGCAGGGCCGACCACGCGGTGAGCGCTGCGATGGGCAAGGTCGACGCCTCGACATCCGACAATGACGACGGTGGAGCGACGGCTTCTTCAGCGGGCACGGTAATGTACTGCTGAAGCACGCCCGTCAGCGGCATGCCCAGAGTTTGTCTGAACCGTTGCTGCGGGGTTGGCTTGCCGTCATACCAGCCCTGTGTGTAGACCGGCGTCACGCGGTCGCCAACGTTCCATTGTGTGACGCCCTCGCCCAGTTCGACTACCTCACCGCAGGCATCCGAGCACGGCACCAGCGGCAACGGAAGACCGGGAATGTAATTCCCGCCTAACACGGCAAGATCGCGGTAGTTGAGACTGGCGGCTGACACCTTGATCAGGATTTCGCCGCGCCTCGGGCGAGGAAGGTCGAGCTGAACGGGCTTGAAGGCATCCAGCGAGAAGGCATGCGCTGCGATGCCTTTCATGGTGGCAGGAAGTGTTGTCATGATGATCTCCGGGTTTTTATGATTCTTATGGTGACCGGCGTGAGGCAAGCGCAAACGCGATTGTCACGGACAACACATTGTGCTGTGCCGGGCAGCGGTCAGGGTATTTGCATTTATTTGATACGGTATTCGGCACTGTTTCACCGCTGCGCCCGCGTGAACCGCGAGAATGTGGCATTCATCCCCAGCGCCACCGCCAGCAACAGCACCGACAAGGACGACAAGCTGGCCGTGTCGTTCAACTCCATGGCGTTCATCAGCAGAAAGCCCAGCCCCTTCTGCGCGCCGAACATCTCTCCGATCAGCACGCCCAGAAGCGTCAGCGACGCTCCCAGCCGGAGTCCGGACAGCACTGAGGGCCAGATGGACGGCAGCATCACATGACGCAGGCAGGCCATGCGCGACAAGCCCATCGCCTGTGCCGACTTCATCTGTATCAGTGGCAGCTGGCGCACCGCGCCGAGCGTGAACAGCAGTATCGGTAGCACGCCGTGCAAGAAACCGAAGACCAGTTTGGAGGACAAACCCAGCCCGAAGATCAGGAGCACCATCGGATAGAGCGTCACCTTGGGCAGCGAGGCCAGCGCGCTTACGAAGGGCTCGACCACCTGGCCGGCGCTTCGGTACAAACCCATCAGCAAGCCTGCGACCACGCCAACCAACGCCGCCATCACAAACGCTGCGAGCCAGACCGAGAGCGTCACTGCCGCATGAGGCCACAGCCGCTCGCCGAGCAGCCAATCGGTGATGCGCTGCAGGGTAGCCCAAGGCGATGCCAGCGCCTCGGCACCGTACAGATAGTGCAGTGCCATCCACAGCGCCAGCAGCACGATCATCATCAGAAGTCGATCTGAATGCGCGCGCATCAGTCCGCTCCCAGCGTCGCACGATGACGGAGTAAACGGCGCTCCATGATCAGCAAGATCAGCTGCACCGCACCGGATACCATGAGCACCAGCAGCATCAGCGCGTACATGGTGCGCATATCGAAATCATTGTAGGCATAGGCAATCGCATGCCCGAGCCCGTGCGTCGACAAAATGAATTCCGCAGCGATCACGCCGATGAACGCATAGGTCGCTGCCAGCTTGAAACCCGTCATCAGCGAAGGCAGCACCGCCGGCAGCAGCAAACAGAATAGCGTGCGCGTTCGTGAGAGCCCCATCAGCCGCGCTGATTTAAGCAGCGAAGGCGGCAAACGATCCAGACCATCCAGCGTATTGACGGCCATGGCCACCACAGCGAACAAGGTACCGATAGCCACCACCGGGCGCTGGTTCAGACCCAGCAAAGCGATCAGCATCGGATAAAACGCGAATACCGGCACTGCGTACCAGGACGACACCACCGGCTGCAGCACGGCGCGCAGACGTGCGTAGCGGTGCATCAGCGCACCCCCCGTCATCCCCAGAACGACCGCCAGCGACAAGGCCTGTAACGCGCTGGACACCGTGGCGCTGACATCCGCAGCCACCGTACCCTGCCTCACCAATTGCCATAAGGTCGACACCATGATCAGCGGACTGACCATCACTTGCGGCTTGATCCAGCGGAATTCGCACGCCAGTTGCAGCAGGGCCACCAAGGCGACCGCAAATAAAAATCGCGCCATCAGAATTCGCGAGACGCGCCGCATGTTCACATCCGCATTGCGGCCTGCGCCTCATCGCGCAGCATCGACCACAGCGCATTCACATGCCGGGCAAATTGAGGATCGGAAGCGATGCCCGCGTCACGCTCACGCGGCCAGCCCGTGTGCAGCTCATGCTTGAATCTGCCGGGGCGCGCGCTCATCACCAGCACGCGATCGGACAGCAGCACCGCTTCTTCGAGGCTGTGCGTGATCAGCAATACCGAGGCCGCGCTCTGACGCCACAGACCTAATAATTCTTCCCCCATCAGCAGGCGTGTCTGTGGATCGAGCGCCGCGAAAGGCTCATCCAGCAGCAGCCACTGCGGCCGCATCACCAGCGTGCGGGCGATCGACACGCGCTGGCGCATGCCGCCGGAGAGCTGTGACGGATAGTGATTTTCAAAACCATGGAGCCCGACCTGCGTGATGGCATGATCCACGCGTGCAGCGATGTCGGCGGATGACAGCGATTGCCGTCCATGACGAAGACCAAAAGCGATGTTGTCGCGCACGGTCAGCCAGGGAAAGCTCGCATCCTGCTGGAATACCATGCCGACCTGCGGCGGCACCGCGCCATTCACGCGTTGGCCGTCGAGCCTGACCTCGCCGGAGGTTGCTCGCATCAACCCCGACACGCATTCCAGCAAGCTGGATTTACCACAACCGGAGGGGCCGACGATGGACACGAATTCGCCGGGCGCCACCGAGAAGCTCAGCGGCCCGAAGGCGTGGGTCTCTGGCTGGCCATCGCGTCGGTAAACCAGCGAGAGTCGGTCAACCTCGAGCCGTCCAGTCATCAGCGTTTGAGAAAGCTGCGGTCGATCAACTTTGGCCAGTCAGGCGCGCCGTCGATGACGCCCATCAGCTTCAGACCTTCAGCCATCGCATTCATGCCTGACAGATCGAAATCGCCGTTACTCCAGTAATGCGCCTTCGCCATCGCCAGCATCGCCTCCTCCATCACTTTCGGATCGAACGCATACACCTTGGCGATGATGACCGCGGCTTCTTTGGGGTTCTGATAGATGAATTCGACACCACGCCGGCGGCCTTCAATGATGGCTTTCACCTTGTCGGGATGCGCCTTCGCGAATTCGGCGGTGGTGACACCGACCGTCTGCGTCACATTCGCCTGTGGCAGCAGATCGCGCGCATGGAAAAGCACACGGAATTTTCCCTTGTTCTGCGAGTAGACCGGCTCGCCAAGATAGGCTGCATCCACCGCCTTCTGCTGCAGCGCGGTGATCTGTGCGCCGATGCCGCCGACCGCGACTCGATCCACACCGGTCACCTTCTGGTGATTGAGCACCAGCGTCGACACCATGTCGGTCACGCTCTTGGCGGTGGTGTAGCCCAGCTTCCTGCCCTTCAGGTCTTGCACGCTTTTTAGCGGCGAATCCGGCAACGTGACCCAGACCATGTCGGCCAGATTCTGCACGCCGCCACAGACGATGCGGATGTCCATGCCCTCACGCGCGGCAGCAATTGCCGCGCCCAGCGCGACCTCGCCAAACGGCAGGCCGCCCTGAATCACATTGCGCACCGTGGTGCCACCCCCCTTGGAGCTGAGCACGCCATCGATATCGATGCCGGCCTGCCTGAAGTAGCCCTTCTCCATCGCCACGGCGTAGGGCGCGCCATACAGCAGCACGCCCCAGTGGGTGACCGAGATCTGGTCACCCGCCGCCGCTGGTCGGGCGAGCAGCGCCAGCGAGCAGAGCACCAGCCCTGCATATCGTCTGAACCACTGGAACATGCTCACCTCCGCACTGACTGCGTGGATCAGCCGGGCAGGAAAGCGGCGAGCTGCTTCTCCAGGCCTTTCGGATCATCTTTGAGCGCGCCATTGATCCAGCCGGTCATGTCACCGACATAGATATCTTCTTCGCCGCTTTGCACACCGGCGAGGATGGCCTGCGCGACCTCTGCGGTCGTGTTCTTCGGACCGTCGTAGCCCTTCGCCATGTCCGTATCGACCGCACCGGTCATTACCGCATGTACGGCAGTCTTCTGTGCAGCCAGTTCAGCACGTACGCTCTCGGTCATGCGCAGGTTCGCGCCCTTGGACGCACTGTACGAGCCATACGCAGGAATCGTCGCTTTGGCGACGATGGAGATCACGTTGACCATCGCACCACCGCCATTGGCCTTGAGCGCGGGGGCGAAAGCGCGGCACATGGCCAGCGTTCCAAAATAATTGGTTTCCATTTCAGCGCGGGCCGCCTGCAGCGACGGCGCGGAAATGCAGCCAGACGCATGGTTGGAGCCCGCGTTATTAATCAGCAGGTTCACGTCCTTGCAGTGCGCAGCTGCCGCAGCGACCTGCGCGTCATTGGTGATATCGAGCTGGATCGCCTCAACCTTGCCCCCGCCGGCCGCGACCAGATCCTTGATGCCATCGGTATTGCGCGCCGCAGCATAGACTTTGCGTGCACCGGCGGCGACCAGCGCCTCCACAATGGCGCGGCCCACGCCGCGATTGGTGCCCGTCACGAGAGCCACGCTGTTCTTGATATCCATCTTCTCTGTCTCCTTATTGTTATAGATGTGGGTACCGCTTGCGTATGCTACCGTATCGGGCGCAGCTGGCGTGGAAAAAATCGCCGGTACCGGTTCCCTGCACAGATGGTCACGAGGACACACATGAAAAAGAATAATTCGCCTTCAATCACCTCCCGCATGATCAAGATCGACGCCAGCGATGGCAGCGGCAAGTTCGGCGCTTATCTCGCCAAGCCCGCGTCCGGCAAAGGCCCGGGTCTCGTGATCGCGCAAGAGATCTTCGGCGTGAACGCCAGCATGCGGCAGATCGCCGATTACTATGCCGAGGAAGGCTACATGGTGCTGGTGCCGGATCTGTTCTGGCGTCAGAAGCCGGGCGTGCAGCTCGGTTACACGCCGGAAGACTGGCAAAAGGCCTTCGAGTTTTATCAGGGCTTTGACGAAGACCTCGGCGTGGAAGACATTCAGGATGCGATCACCACGCTGCGCGAGATGAAAGGCTGCACCGGCGATGTCGGCGTGCTCGGATTCTGCCTCGGCGGCAAACTGGCATATCTGTCTGCCTGCCGCACGGATGTGGATGTCGCGATCGGTTATTACGGCGTCGGCATCGAGAACGCGCTGAAAGAAGCCGAGGACATCGAATGCCGGCTGGTGCTGCATATCGCCGGCCTCGACAAATACTGCCCGCCCGAAGCGCAGGAAAAAATCAAGAAACGTCTGGGCAAGTACGAGGGCATGGAGATCTATGTGTATCCCGATGCTGATCATGCCTTCGCGCGCCCGAATGGCGAGCACTATCACAAACCCTCGGCACTGATGGCGCACCAGCGCAGCATCGCCGCGCTGCGCGAGGAGATCGGTCCGCATTACGATCTCTCTGCGCTGTGGGACAAGCACTGCGAATATGAATTCGCGACGCGGAATGTGGATGACACGATGGCGACCATGGTGGCCGAGCCCTATGTGAACCATATTCCGACGATGACCGGCGGCGTGGGTTATCAAGATCTCTACCGCTTCTACAAGCATCATTTCGTCAACAGCAATCCGCCGGATACCTCGCTGGTGCCGATCTCGCGCACGGTCGGCACGAATCAGGTGGTCGATGAAATGCTGTTCTGCTTCACGCACACCTGCGAAATCCCGTGGATGCTGCCCGGCATACCGCCGACCGGCAAGCGCGTGGAGATACCGCTGCTCGCCGTGATCAAGTTCCGAGGCGACAAGCTCTATCACGAGCATATCTACTGGGATCAGGCCAGCGTGCTGGTGCAGATCGGCCTGCTCGACCCGACTGGCTTGCCGGTGGCAGGCGTCGAGCAGGGCAAGAAGCTGCTGGATGAATCGCTGCCGTCGAACACGCTGATGGCAGCGTGGAAAGAGTCGGAGGGAAAATGATCATCGAACCTCTGAACAACCCTCGCCCCGTCGAACTCCCCGAGAACCCTGGCTTCGGCGTGATGTACACCAACCGCATGTTCGTTCAGCAGCACACGCTGGACAAGGGCTGGCATGACCAGCGCGTGACGGCCTTTGGTCCGATTTCCATGCACCCGGTCGCGCAGGTGCTGCACATCGGTCTGGATATTTTTGAAGGCACCAAGGCCTATCGCCGCCCGGATGGCAACATCAATCTGTTCCGTGTTGACCGCAACATGGCACGACTGAACCGCTCGGCGGTGCGTCTGGGCATGCCACAGATCGATTCGGATACGCATATCGGCTACATCGAAGCACTGGTGAAGCTCGAGCATGAATGGGTGCCCAACCTGCCCGGCTGCTCGCTCTACATCCGTCCGGTGATCTTCAGCAGCGAGCCTACGCTGGAAGTGCGCGTAGGCCGCGAGTTCATGCACTACATCTTTCTGAGTCCGGTCGGGCCGTATTTTGCAAAGGGCTTCAACCCGGTGTCGGTGCATATCTCGGATGATTATGTGCGCGCCGTACGCGGCGGTACGGGCGAGGCAAAGACCACGGCCAACTACGCCGGCACAGTGTGGGTCGCGGAACAGGTGCGTCAGCATGGCTATCAGCAAGTGCTGTGGCTGGATGCCATCGAGCGCCGCTATATCGAAGAAGTCGGTGCGATGAACATCATGTTCGTTCGCGATGGCAAACACATTGTCACACCGGCGCTGTCGGGCAGCATTCTGCATGGCGTCACGCGCGAATCGGTGCTGCAGATGGCACCCGATCTGGGCTTCACGGTCAGTGAAGAGCGTATCGATGTCGACGAGATGCTGGCCGATATAGCAAAAGGCCGCATCACCGAAGCCTTTGGCGTGGGCACCGCAGCGGTCGTCTCGCCCGTCGGCAAATTCGGCTACAAGGGCAAGGAGTACCGGATCAATGATGAAAAGACCGGACCGGTAGCGCAAAAACTCTACACCGCGCTGACGGATATTCAATACGGCCGTGCGCCGGATCCTTATGGTTGGACGAGGCAGATCAAGGTCAGGTAAACCATCTCCGACAATAAAAACAACAGAGAAACACCATGAGCGAGAACCTCCTGCTCACCCGCGACGGCGACGTCGCGGTGCTGACGCTGAACCGCCCCGATTCACTGAACAGCCTGTCGCTGCAAGCGGTGAAAGACTTTCTGAATACGCTGCGAACACTGCACAACGATCACAGCGTGCACGCGCTGCTTGTCACGGGTGCCGGTCGCGGCTTCTGTACCGGCTGGCAGCTGGAAGAAGGCGGTGTGCCCGGACTGCCGGATGAGTCCTTCGGCGTGCGTCAGGCACATCTGATGGCCGAGTATTTCAATCCGGTGATTCAGGCCTTCCATGATCTGCCGTTTCCGGTGGTGGCCGCAGTGAATGGCCCTTGCGCTGGTGCTGGCGTGAGCATTGCGCTGGCGGCAGACATCGTGCTCGCTGCTGAGTCCGCGTATTTCATGCTCACCTTCGCGCCGCGCTTGGGACTGATACCGGATCTGGGCGCGACCTGGAAGCTGCCCCGGCTGATCGGCTGGGCGCGCGCGCAGGCCGCGACTCTGCTGGGCGACAAGATTTCGGCGAGCGACGCCGCTGCCTCGGGCATGATCTGGCGCTGCCTGCCGGAGGCTTCGCTGATGAGCGAAGCCCGGACCATCGCCGCACGGCTGGCGAAAGGCCCGCCGGGCATTGCACGCGAAGTGCGCCATGCGTATCACGCCTCGTCGACAAATACGCTCGCTGGGCAGCTGGATTATGAGCGGCTGCACCAACGGACCTTGCTCGACTCTGATGCGTTCACCGAGGGGCTGAAGGCCTTCGCTGAAAAACGGTCCCCTGATTTCTACAAGACACAAAAATAAACAACAAGGACATTCGCATGAACTATGAGACCCTGAGCTGCGATCTCTCTGAAAACATCCTTACCATCACCCTGAATCGCCCCGACAAGCTCAATGCGTTCACGGTGACGATGGCTAACGAGCTGATCGATGCCTTCAACCAAGCCAGCGACAATGACGCGGTACGCGCCATCATCGTGACTGGCGCGGGACGTGCGTTCTGCGCAGGCATGGATCTGGCGGTCTCAGGCAATGTGTTCGGGCTGGATGAATCGCAGCATCCGACAATGAAGGACATGCACGAACGCCTTGAGGATCCGGCAATCGTCAAAGGGGTGCGGGATACCGGCGGCCGGGTGTCGCTGTCCATCTTCAATTGCAAGAAGCCGGTGATCGGCGCGATCAACGGTGCCGCGGTGGGCGTGGGCGTGACGATGCAGCTGCCGATGGACATACGCCTCGCGTCGGAGCAGGCCAAGTTCGGCTTTGTGTTCGGCAAGATCGGCATCGTACCCGAGGCCTGCTCGACCTGGTTCCTGCCCCGTCTGGTCGGCCTGTCAAAAGCGATGGAATGGGTGCATACGGCAGAAATCTTCGGCGCGGAAGAAGCGCATCGCGCCGGGCTGGTGAAAGAAGTGCTGCCCGCCGATCAGCTGATGACGCGCGCGCGCGAGCTGGCCCGCACGCTGGCCGAACGCTCGCCAACATCAATGGCGATGGCACGCCAGATGATGTATCGGAACAGCGCGTTCAGCCACCCGCTGGAAGCCCACAAGGTCGAATCGCTGGCGATGTTCTATGCGAGCATCGAAGATGGCAAGGAAGGCGTTACGGCATTCACCGAGAAGCGCAAGCCGGCATTCAAGACCAAGGCGTCGGCAATGCCCGACTTTTATCCATGGTGGAGATAAGGCTAATAGCGCAACAGCACGTAGGCGCCATCGGCACGGACCGCGATCCCGGTGGTCCGCGCCACCACAGTGGTGTCACACAGGCCTTGAAGCTCCTTGAGTGGTTCGGTTATTGCCCCATACTTTTTATCTATTGACTGGTTCTCGATGGTCCCGAATTGGTCATGAGTTACGTGCGAACCCAGCGCGAATATTAATCTGGGCTTGCCTGACGATTCAGAGGCTTTGCGGATCAATTCCAGTGATTTCTCGACGCCATACGAATCACCGACATACGAGCCCAGAATGTGCATCAGCGAGCGTTCCGCATAGATGCCTGTGTTTTCGTCGTAATTGACACACAGGACAACCGAGCTGCAATCCGCCATGTGGTTGGTGAAAATGACTTGATCCTTGATGGCGGTTTTCATGTAGCCCTCACGAACCTCGACTGCACCGGGCTGTTTTATCCATTCATAAAAGGCATTCGGGCCAGCGTTCAGCTCGGGAACATCGGATTTTTCGATCTCGGCGAGCATGCTCTCGATCGATGTCGTCAGCCCGCCAATACCCGCGGGATTTGAAGGTTTCATTGCAGCCCCAGTAAAACCAGCACGTGGAGATAACAGCTCTAATCAGCACAATGAGTAGAACTGAGCACGTTGTCGTTCCAAAGGCAATGCGTGTCGGATGGACTATAAGGTGCTACAAAGAATTCACAAAAGCGATCAGGTCGTCGCGCTCCTGCGATTTCAACTTTACAAATTGGTCGCGCGACGCCTTCGCTTCTCCGCCGTGCCACAGAATCGCTTCCAGCACATTACGCGCCCGGCCATCGTGCAGCAGATGCGTGCTGCCATTCACCTGCCTTGACAGCCCCAGCCCCCATAGCGGCGGCGTGCGCCAGTCGCGCGGCCCTGCCTTGAAATCAGGGCGTCCATCGGCAAGGCCTTCGCCCATGTCGTGGATCAGCATGTCGGTGTAGGCGCGAAAGCGCCGGTTCGACAGCTGCGGCAGGGCCGGGAATTCGCCGGTGCGAAGCTGCGGCACATGGCATTGCGCGCACTGCGCCTTGTTGAACAGGCGCTCTCCCCGTCTGACCTCAGCCTTGTCCTGATCTCGCGGCGCAGGCGCATCGAGCGCCATCACCCAGAACGTCAGGTCGTTGAGCATCTGCTCGCGCAGTTCGACCTTGTCGCCAGGGAGCATGGCCTTGCAGCCCTGCTGGACGGGCGGGCAATTCTGCTTTGGATAGATGGACGAGGTGACGCCCATGTCACCATGAAACGCAGCCGCGATCTGCTGGCGCACACCGGGCTGGTTGGCCTTCCATCCGAAACGCCCTATCGCCGTCTTGTCATTGATATCGTCACGCACGTAATTGACGCGGCCATTCAGTTTCTTGGCCTTCTGCGCCTTGGCCAGCGCGAGAATATCTTTCTCGCTCACGGCCTCCAGATAACCAAGACCGAAGATCACTCGCGAATTGCGCAGCGAGGTCATCACGTCATCGCCCAGCTCGCCGAAATTCAGGTTCTCGACGCGGATCTGCGGCTTGCGCAATTCGACCTCAGTGCCATCAGCCAGTTTGACCGAATGCGGCAGCCAGTCGACGAACAGATCGGCCTCTCCCTGACGAATATGATTTTTGTCGGTCGTGATCACATCAAACAGCTGCAGCTGATTGCCATAGTCGGGATGCGGCTTCGGCCCGCCATGCGGCGTTTCGCCGGGAATCGATATCCTCAGCAGCTGCTGCACCAGCGGCGTGTTGCGTGCCTCGGTGGTGCGGCCCCGACCGGCCTGTACATGACAGGCGGCGCAGGAATTGGCGAGGAAAGTCGGGCCCAGCCCCCACTCGAACATGGGCATTGGTCGCAGGTAATCCCAGTTGGGGATGTTCAGCTGCGGGAAAACCACCCAGGACGTCATGAACGCCTTTTCGCCCTCGTTGAACTGGGATTGCTGCTCCGGCGTCAGGTCAGGCGTGGGCTGCATGTAGACCCGGTGAGGATCGACTTCCCTGCGCTCGGCGGCTGTATCGGCGGACTGAATCAGGCCCGCCGGCAGCAGCATGGCGAGCGCCAGAAAAAGCTGGGTTTTTTTCATTGTTTTCCTTGTCTCGGCGACCGGGATTGTATAGCGGTCACTTTTTTGACTTTAAGAAAACCGGGCAGCGATTTATATGACCGAGGTCAAAATCCGACCAGATCGGTGCGTTTTCGCCAGCAACGCACCCTGCGGATGATTGTTTTTCAGGCAATGGCGTCTGCCTGTACGGATCTCGGGTGCGCGACCGCGGATTCTGACTTTCGAGAGGATGACGGCTGTTGCTACAGTGCCCCCTCAGCCTCATCCTGGCGCGAGCCGTGATCCCTCCTCACTCTGGCAGTGATTGCCTGTTGGCGCAGACAATTACCGTATACTCGATTCAACTCATTAAGGCGTTTCGGAGCGCCCTAGTGACAGCAACTGTGCTGCGGCACAGCATAAAAAGCCGCTTCAGCAAAAGTAAACAACGCGGGTAAAACACCGCATAGCATTGAAACAGCATGACGCTTCAGGTTGAATAAACAGCGCGCATCGGCACCCCCGGGCAGACGCTGATAACAAAGGAGACAAGACCATGGGCATCAAGGGCGACAAGAAGACCTCCCCGCAACATCCGCAATTTACCCAGCGCCGCAAGCTGCTGCAGGGCGCGACAGCGATGGCCGGCATGGCCACGCTGGGCTTTCCATCCATCTCGCTCGCACAGAACAAGCCGATCCGCGTTGGCATGCCGACGATCTTGTCCGGTCGGGTCGCGATGCTCGGTCAGTCGTCGACCAATGCCGCACAAATGGAAGTGGAGAAGTTCAATGCCGCCGGTGGGCTCGGAGGCCGCAAGATCGAGCTGGTGATTCGCGACTCCAAGGGACAGCCACAGGAAGCGGCGCGCGTGGCTCGCGAACTGGTGACTGCAGAAGGCTGCGAGATCATTTACGACGCCGAAGCCTCATCCGGCGCCTTTGCCGTGCATGAAGTCGCGCGCGATCTCGGCGTGCTGGTGATTCATACGTGCTCTGAGACTTCCGCCCTGTCGGCCGACCCGAAACTGCGCACACCGATGGCTTTCCGCTGCGCGCGTCAGGGCATTCATGATGCGGTGATTGGCGGCGCCTATGCAGCCAAGGTCGCCAAAGAAAAGAACCTCAGGCGCTGGATGACCTGCTCGCCTGATTATGCGTACGGACGCGACACGACCGCCGAATTCGTCGACTACCTGAAATACTTCAACAAGGATGTGGAGATCATCGGCGATGTCTGGCCCAAGCTGTTCCAGGCCGACTACAGCGAGAACATCACCCGTCTGTTACAAGGCAATCCACAGGCCGTGTACTCCTGCTTGTGGGGCGGCGACCTGACCTCCTTTATCGATCAGTCGAACATCTACGCGCTGTTCAAGGATCGCCAGTTCTTCGGCGTGAACATGGCTGACTATGCGGTGCTGCATAACGTGAAAGCCGTGCCGGCGGGCCTGCACTCGGGTAATCGCTATCTGAAGAGCTTTCCGAACCATCCGGGCAATGCGGCCTGGTCGAATGCGTATCAGGCCAAGTACAAAGATCTGCCGCTGAACTGGGCCTGGCAGAACGCTGCAGGTATTCAGTTCCTGACGACAGCCATGAAGAAAGCCAACAGCGCCGATGGCAAAAAAATCGCTGCCGCGTTGACCGGCCTGACCATCGATTCGCCGTTCGGCGCGAATGGCAAGCTGACGATGCGCGCAGAAGACCACACGCTGGTCGACTATGCGCTCGGCTGGGGCGAGCTGTCCGGCAAAGAGCCGTTCATGGCCAGCCCGGTGCCCGGCAACTGGAAACAGATCGCCGAGCTGGAAGCCGAGTGGAAGAAGCGCAAAGGCTTCGCCTGATCCGCGACGGCACTCCCCTCGCTTCCCGCTGATGGTGGCGGGAAGCGGTTTGCGCGGCATGTCATGCAGTATCGTTGATGCCGCACCTCGCCAGCCTGCCTTTCCGGAGTCTTGAGTGAATCCCACCGCATTGCTTGAATGCGTGAGCTCGATGTCCTGCATCGTCACGCAATTGTCCACGGGCCTGATCGTCGGCGCGTTGCTGTTTCTGGTCGCCGCCGGCCTGACGCTGATCTTCGGCGTGCTGGGCATCGTGAATTTCGCCCACGGCTCGTTCTACATGCTCGGCGCCTATCTGGCACTGACGGCCTATCGCCTGTCGGGCAGCTTCTTCATTGCGATACTGGCAGCCGGACTGGGCGTCGGACTGTTCGGGCTGATTTTTGAACGCTTCTTCATGCGCCGCGTGTACAACGCGGATGTGCTGATGCAGCTGCTGGTCTGCTACGCGCTGGTGCTGATGATGGATGATGTGGTCAAGATCCTCTGGGGCGCGGAGTTCCAGTCAATGGGCATGCCGGAGGCGTTCCAGGCACCACCGCTGTTCATCCTGGGCGGGGTCGTACCGCTGTTCTATGTGTACCTGATCGGCGCGGCCGCGCTGATCGCGCTGGTGCTGTGGGCGATCCTGAATCACACGCTGATGGGCAAAATCGTTCGCGCCGCCGCACAGAATCCCACCATGACCTCGGCGCTCGGCCTGAACACCAGCCTGATCTATGCCGGCGTATTTGCTTTCGGCGGCGCACTGGCCGGCATGGCCGGCGGGCTGGCAGCCCCGGTGCGCTCGATGTCGCCGGGCATGGGCTTTTCGATTCTGATTGAATCCTTCATCGTGACGGTGATCGGCGGCATGGGCTCGGTCAGCGGCGCGCTGGTGGGCGCATTGCTGATCGGACTGATACGCGCCTTTGGCACGATCGGCTTTCCGCTGTTCGTGGAAGGCCTGATGTTCATCGCGATGGCGCTGATCCTGATATTGCGTCCGAACGGCCTGCTGGGTAAAGAAGGGAGGACGGCATGAAATCCTCCACCTTCCGTACTGACCTGCTATGGGCGCTGGGTGCGCTGGTGCTGCTGGCGCTGATTCCCGTACTCACGTCGTCGCGCGTGCTGCTCGATTATGTGATCCGTCTTGCTGCGATGGGCATCTTTGCGACTTCGCTGAACATCCTGATCGGCTATGGCGGGCTGGTGTCTTTCGGCCATGCGATGTTCTTCGGCGGCGGCGCGTATGCGTTCGCGCTGATGATGCAAAAGACCGGCTCCAGCATTCCGGTAGCGATGCTGGTCGCCATTCTTTTCTGCGCGGCGTTGGGGCTGGTGGTGGGCGCGATCTGCGTGCGCCTGAAAGAAATTTATTTTTCCTTCATCACACTGGCTTTCCAGATGCTGCTCTACAGCGTGATCCTGACCTGGACCTCGCTGACCGGCGGGGATCAGGGCCTGACCGGCGGCATACCGCGCACGCCCTTCTTCGGGGTCAATCTGGCTGACCCGACGCAGTTTTACTGGTTTGCCTGCGTGCTGGGCGTCGGCAGTTTGCTGCTGATGCGAACGATTCTGCAATCGCCGTTCGGCTACACCCTGCGTATGGTGCGCGACAACGCCGAGCGCGCGCGCTATCTGGGCATCGATGTCTGGCGGGTGAAGCTGTACGCCTTCATTCTGGCCGCCTCACTGGCGGGTGTGGGCGGCATTGTGATGGCGCTGTTCGTCTCGGGCGCTTTCCCGGAATTCAGCTACTGGACGATGTCGGGCGAAGCAACCTTCATGATCATGATGGGCGGTCTGCATGTGTTCATCGGCCCGGTGGTCGGCGCGGGTCTGCTGCTGCTGTTCAATGATGTGATCACCCGCAGCACCGAATATCACGGCCTTGCACTGGGCATCGTGGTGCTGCTGTTCGCGCTGGGCTTCAAGCGCGGCATTACAGATTTTGCGCAACAACTCATACAAACAATAAAAAAGAAGGAAGATACCCAATGAGCAAGAAACCCCTGACCGTCGTAACCGGCGGCGCGAGCGGCATTGGTGCTGCCTGCGTGCGCCATCATGTGAAACGCGGCGATACCGTGATCGTGCTTGACCTGCCTGCGGGCTGGTCAGAGGCGAAAGCCAAAGACCTGGGTGTGAAAGCCTTCTATGCCTGCGATGTGCTGGATGACCAGCGCGTGCGCGACGTCGCTGAACTGATCGAGAAAGAGCATGGCGCCATCGACTACCTGATCAACAGCGCCGGCATCCTGCAGCGCAAGCTGCCGCCCGAACAGCTGCCGATGGATCACTGGGATGCCGTCACCAATATCGATTTGCGTGGCACGTATCTATGCTGCGCGGTGTTCGGCTCGCGCATGGCGGAACGCGGGCAAGGCGCGATCGTGAACATCGCCTCCATTACCAGCTTCCGTTCCTCGCCCCTGCATGCGTATGGCCCGGCCAAGGCGGCGGTCGCGTCGCTGACGATGGGACTCGCTGCAGAATGGGGACGATCCGGTGTGCGTGTCAATGCCGTCGCTCCTGGCTTCACGCTGACCGAAGGCTTGCAGGCCGCCATTGACCGAGGCGACCGTGATCCGGCAGAGCTTGCGCAGCCCTCGGCGATGAACCGGCTGGTGATGCCGGACGAGGTCGCCGATGGTATCGGTTTCCTGCTGTCCGATGCGGCACGCGCGATCACGGGTATCACGATGCCGATCGACTGCGGCTGGATGGCCGGCAGCACCTGGGATACCTGGGGCGGCATGCAGGGCCCTCGCCCGCGCAAACACTAAACCCTGAACCTACGGGCCGCTCATGCTGACAGTCCAGAACCTTCGCAAATCCTTCGGCGGCGTGGTCGCCACCTCGGACGTGTCGATCGATTTCCCTGCCGGCTCGCTGTCGGCAGTGATCGGCCCCAACGGCGCGGGCAAGACCACCTTCTTCAACCTGATCTCGGGTGGCCTGCAGCCGGATTCCGGACGCATTCTGCTGGATGGAGAAGATATCGTCGGTCTGCCCAGCAGCGAGATCGTGCGCAAGGGCATAGGCCGCGCGTTTCAGGTCGCCAAGCTCTTCAAGTCACTGACGGTGGAAGAATCACTGCGCGGCGCGCTGCAATCACCGCTCGGCCATTCGCTGCAGATGCGGAGACGCTTTCCCACGGAAGACACACGTGACCGCGCGCATGAAGTGATGGAGCAGCTCGGCCTGCAGAACAAGGCGGATATCGTCAGCGGCAATCTCTCGCATGGCGACCAGAAGCTGCTCGATATCGCGCTCGCGCTGGTGCTGAAACCGAAAGTGCTGCTACTGGACGAACCCGTGGCCGGCATGGGACCGGAAGAGCGCTGGCAGATGATCGATACCGTCTATGCGCTCTGGAAAAAAGGTGGCCTGACCGTGGTGCTGATCGAGCATGACATGGAGATCGTGTTCAAGGTCTCGCAACATATTCATGTGCTCTCATACGGCAAGCTGCTCGCGCAAGGCACACCGGATGAGATACGCAATAACCCGGCCGTGATCGAAGCGTATCTGGGCACACCGAAGGAGGCACACGCATGAGCAGCATGCTGACAGTGACGACACTCGATGTGAGCTACGGCAGCAGCCAGGTGCTGTTCGGCCTGAAACTGAAGGTGACCAAAGGCGAGACGCTGGCGCTGCTGGGCCGTAACGGCGCCGGCAAGAGCACCACCATGAAAGCGATCGCCGGCGTGATCCCTGCCAAACGCGGCAGCATCGAGCTCGAAGGCAGATCCATCAGCGGACAACCCTCGCACAAGATCGCGCGCGCCGGCATTGGCTTTGTGCCCGAAGACCGGCAGATCTTCATTGATCTCTCCGTTGACGACAATCTGCGCATCGCCGCCAAGCGCGGCGCGCACGGCGAACAGGACTGGAGCATTGATCGTGTGTACGACATGCTGACCCTGTTGAAGCCTTTGCGTGACCGTCTGGGTGGACAACTGTCTGGCGGCGAACAGCAAATGCTGACGATCGGCCGCTCATTGATGGGTAATCCCAGCCTGCTGCTGCTGGACGAACCCAGCGAAGGCCTTGCGCCCATCATGGTGCAAAAGATCGGCGAGCTGGTTGAGGATCTGAAGAAACTCGGCACCACGATCGTGCTGGCCGAGCAGAACCTGCATTTCTGTCTGGGTCTCGCCGATCGCGCAGTCGTGATCGACAAAGGCAGCGATGTGTTCGAGGGAAGTTTCCGCGAACTGGAAGCGAATGCAGAAGTGAAGCAACGCTACCTGTCCGTATAAACAGTCTTCACAAGCCGTAGCAAACAACAAGAGAGGCCTCATGAGCCCCACCCTCCCCAAAGCATTCGACATGCACAGCGTGCGCGTACTGATCACCGGTGCAGCCGGTGGCATCGGTTCAGAGACCGCCAAGCTGTGCAGCCAGCTCGGCGCGACCACGGTGCTGACCGATGTCGGCAGCACGCTGCCCAGGCTGGAGACGCTGGCCTCCGCACTCGAGGGCGTCGACGCCGTCCACTCGCTGGATATCTCCGACCGCCATGCGGTGGAGGCACTGGTCGCGCAGCATGCCCCCTTCGATGCGCTGATCGATACCGCCGCCATTTGCCCGTTTGATGAAGACTGGATGCAGCCCGAGTGGGACGAAAAATTCCACCGGGTGATGAAGGTGAATGTACTTGGCCCGATCAATCTGGTGCGCGCCATCATGCCGGGGATGATGGAGCGCAAGCAGGGCAGCATTACGCTGTGCGGATCGATCGCGGGCTGGATGGGTGGTCTGCTCGCCGCGCCCCACTATGCGGCTTCCAAGGGCAGCGTACATGCGCTGGTGCGCTGGTTCGCGCAGCGGGCGACACCGCATCAGGTACGGGTGAATGCGGTGGCACCCGGGCCGATCGCAACCGGCATGACCGACGGGCAGCCCTACAACAAGGACAGCTATCCGATGAAGCGCATGGGCGAACCGCAGGAAATCGCGAATGCGCTGGTATTCCTGTCGTCGCCCGCCGCATCCTTCATTGCGGGCAGTGTGATGGATGTGAATGGCGGGGTGCTGATGCGGTGAGATCTGGGCAACGCCAGCCTATCCAGAAAAAATCGGACAGCACCCTGAGCTTGCCGGAACTTTGATAAATGGATTCATTACTCATCGCCTTTGACTTATCTAAAAGGCCACCGCATGAATCCCGCCACCTCCCCCACTGACACCAGCAGCGCAAGATTAATTCTACTAGGCAACCAACCTGCTCAAAACGAGCAATCGAGCCATCCCACCACGGGCCAGACTCCGACGCTGGCGAACCAACCTATAGGACAGTCACCGCTACCGGCACCCGGCCCTTCGGAGGTCGAGAAAGAAAAACGCAGCGCCAGAGAAAATTCAAGCAGTATCACCATTACCACTCGGCCCAGTACTCCAGAGGAAATCACCCCCGTTCAAAAGACCTTATTACAACCATGTTCACCTGAAGACATCGCAGCAGGGATGAGAGAGGCGGTAATACATGGCGATCTGGAAATGCTTGAATTTCTCGTAGAAAAAGGTGGGGATGTTAATCACTATTATCGTGGTGGCTGTCGTAGTTATACTCCAACGCTTGGCCATCTTGCCATTGAAAATGGAAAACCAGAAATCCTTAAATGGCTGATTCGCCATGGATTCGAGATTAATTCAATTGACGGACATGGGCGAAGCCTGCTGTG
>JACCDP011262812.1_pt1 | contig 51468 bp, 38 predicted proteins | sample 7445841 | NCBI WGS metagenome assembly JACCDP01 (sample SAMN15323441, study PRJNA562643) | freshwater metagenome | isolation source: river surface water | place: USA:Blue River Watershed | collected 2017-08-17 | reverse complement strand
AAATTATTCGGATTCAATTTAGAAAATAAATATATTTGTTAAACAACGCTATGAAACGTATACAATCAATTTTGTTTTTCCTTATTCTAGGTTTTGAAACCCTTAATGCACAATGTGTTTTAGTGCCATTGAGTCTTCAAGAGAGAATTCAAAACGCAGCCCTCATTATTGAAGCGCAAGTGCAAGACCAACATTGTTTTTGGGCCAATAACCAACAAATGATTTTGACGGCTCATACCCTTCAAGTGAGCAAGCTTTACAAAGGCTCTGAAATATTCAACAATACCAGTATTGAAGTCATAACGGCTGGAGGGCAAATCGGTGATAAAGCTGTTAAAGTAGAGCCAGAATTGAGCTTAGAAAAAGGTCAAATTGGCTTATTTTTATTGGTACAAAAAGATGGTTATTGGGTAGCAGAAAGTGGCCCACAGGGCTTTATTGAAATTGATAAACACACTGGCATAGCCTCTGATGTATTTAACACTTACCCGGCCTTTAGCATTGCTAAAACCATACAAGCTTTCACACAAATTGAACCGGTTAAAGTCAATACTGAATTGACAAAAATTGTTATTGGCAACAAACGTGCAGCGCCTACTATCAGCAATATTAGCCCTAAAACATTATCAGCAGGTACTTCAAGCATAGTCACCATTACTGGTAGTAATTTTAAACCTACTCGCGATACAAGTAGTGTGCAATTTAAAAATGGTGATGATGGTGGAGCTTCTTTTGTAAAGGCCTTAAAATGGGATTATATTTCATGGTCTGATACCATGATCAAAGTAAAAGTTAGAACTAAAGCCGGTACAGGCAAAATAAGAGTGGTTATTGGCGGCAATGGCATAGCCAACTCAAATGATACTCTCAAAATTAATTACACTCATTTGAATATTGTGTTGGGAGATACTATAGCCTATGAGAATCAATTAACAGGCATGAATAGCAATAATGGTATCACTTGGAAGATGAATCAAAAATTCTATGATTCTGCAGGCGCAAGAGGAGCCTTTGTAAGAAGCTTAGAAAGATGGCGTTGTGGTACCTATATCAATTGGGATACTTTAGGGCATTTAAACCATAGTGCAATAAAATTAGATGGTGTTAACATGTGTGCTTGGGACACTGCTAACAACATGCCAAGCGGGGTTTTAGCTCAGTGTTTTAGTTACTGGGCTGGCTGTTACAATCCTAATTTGCAATGGTATGTGAATGAGCTCGACATCCGTTTTAGAATGCGACCTACCAGTTCAACCAAATGGAATTACACTATTGGAAATGCTACCTCTACACAATTCCATTTTGAATCAGTAGCTACTCACGAATTAGGCCATGGGCATCAAATGGGGCATGTCATCAACAGTGCTGTAGTTATGCATTACTCTATTGCCAATGGTCAAACCAAGCCTAACTTAAGCGGTAATGATATTGCTGGTGGTAATTATGTTATCACTAAAAGTTTAAACGCTGTTTGTCTTAAGAATGCCCACAGTAAGTTAAGTCCTGGCAATTGCGCTATTGCTAATCCTTTACCCAATTTTACAATTTCAAGTCCTTTACCTTGTAAGAATGCTACAATAGCCTTTACAGATTCTTCATTAGGCAATATTTCCGCTTATGCCTGGGACTTTGGCGCTAATGCTACTCCTAGCACAGCCAATACCAAAGGGCCTCATAATGTGGTTTACAGTGCAGGTGGCAATAAAACGGTTAGTTTAACCATCACGACATTGTTGGGTAATTTGAATAAATCCAAAAACATCGTCATCCAAAACGATAGCAAAATTGTTCCTAATTTTACTTATACCGCTGCCGAGAAAGGTCAAGTAAACTTTACCAATACCAGCAATAATCCCAATTCTGAACTATGGCTTTTTGGTGATGGTGACACAGGATTTACAGTCAATCCAAGTCATCAATATGCATTGGGTGGCAGCTATCAAGTAAAATTGATCAGTGGCAATACCTGTAACAGTAAAGATACCATCAAAACCATTCAGTTGGCGTATTTAAATTATGGCATAAATGCTACAAATGCCTGTATGCTTCAACCCGTTTATTATGTTGATTCAAGCGATCAAAATGCAACTGCTTGGAACTGGACTTTTAACGGCGGTACTCCTGCCAATGCAGTAGGTAAAGGACCACATAAAGTAAGCTACAACACCCCAGGTTTAAAATCGACAACCTTAAGCATCAATAATTTTGGTGGAGGAACCCAAACCTATACCCAAAACAACTTAATTAACATTGGAACAGACACCTTTACTAAAGCCCAATTTGTGTATGGATACTATGGTCAAAACCGTGTTGGATTTCAAAACACATCAATTGGCAGTCAAATGCAATACAAGTGGTACTTTGGTGATGGCGACAGCAGTTCAGAAAAAGACCCAATTCATGTATACAGCAACGCCAACAACCAAGTCGTCAAATTATTGGTGAATGGCCAATGCGGTGCTCACGACACAACCATTACGCTGCGTGATTTTACTGTTTTAAAAACAGATAAAATTGAGTTCTGTAAACTGTATCCAAACCCGGCCAACAAGGCCTTCTGTATAAAAAGTACTGATGCGCCAGATGCACAATACGAAGTACAAGTATTAGACATGACCGGAAGACGTTTATTGAACATACAAGTTGTATCTAGCGAATTGATTTCAACACAGGCATTAGCCCCAGGTCAATACCTCGTAAGTATTCGAAATGGGCAGCAAACCCTGGTCGAAAAATTAATTATCAGCCATGATTAAGGCATTTTTACCAGCTTAAGTTTATTTTTTAGTGCTGTTTTTCAGTTAATTATAAATTTAAGAAAAAAAAATATTGATAATTACATAAAACCTATACTTTTGCAAAAAAGAGAATTATACCATGTATTGGACCTTAGAATTAGTTTCGTATCTTGATGATGCACCATGGCCAGCAACCAAAGATGAGTTGATCGATTATGCCATTCGTTCAGGTGCTCCAATGGAAGTCGTTGAAAATCTTCAAGAATTAGAAGACGACGGTGAACCCTATGAAAGCATAGAGGAAATCTGGAGTGATTACCCCACTGACGACGATTACTTCTTCCACGAAGACGAGCATTGATTAGCCAAAGAAGGCTTTAGGTCTTGAAGGACCTTGTTCTGCTGTTGGTTTTAAAACAACAGTTGGCGTATCTATTGGCACAATTGGCGTTGATACTGTTTGAGATTTAAATTGATTTAAATGCCCTTGTTGTTGCAATTTTACTTGAACATTTTGGTATTTATACAAGCGCTTTGATACATTACATAGACTGGTGTTCAAGTACAAATTCACTTTGCCATCCCACTCACTTGACATCTCCACAATGCCTTCTTTCAATAATAGATTTAAACCAGCTTCCTGATTGTTCCAATCGGCTTCAACATCTTTCAATTCGATAAAGCCTTTGTGGTTTAAACACTTTATTAAATAGCCTGTTGCCGTTAAATTAACTTGTGGAATAGCGCTCAAATCAAATCTTTGTTCAATTAGAAAATTTACCAAAGTTTGTTCGCGATGTCTCAAGCGATCAAATTGCACTTGCTGACAGTATTGATCAATGATTTGATCTTGCAATTGTTGAAGGTCTTGAGCAATGACTTCGAAAATATTTTTGATACAAGCCTGCGGTTTTAATGACCAATCAGCCATGTTTTGATGCAAAGCCTGCTCTAAGTTGATCAATTGAAAACCATTGCCATAATGTTGCCATAATTGATAATTCAACCACAACAAACATTGTCTTTGATTGGAAAAACCATTATCCGCTGCTTGGAACCACTCAGCGATTTCAAACATTAAACGCTCCTGCCAAGCAAATCCTTCAAAGCGATTTTGAAATGACTCAAAAAGTTGTGTAAACGCTTCAGGGCATTCTGCAGTATTAACCACTTGACTTGAGAATAAATCCATGCCAAATGAACTGGCCTTGGCTTCCTCACTGTACAAAATCCTATTGTATAAATCCACCAAAGATTTAGGCTTTAGTGCATCAAACTCAGCAATAGATTTAAAGAATTGATCCGTCTCTTTTTTGAAGAGGATGTTTCTGCTTTGCTTGCTTTCTAAATATTCTGGGATTAAGAGTTCATCAATATTGCTATTGACCATACAAGCATACCAAGCCGATTTGATCTTTAGCCTATTGCTCAATAAATCCTGTTTATATTCAACTGAAATAGGACAATGGTTTAGCAGCGAATTGGTTTGCTCTAAAGCAAGTTCAAATATCTGCAATGACCCTTGTATTTGACCTTTCAATTGTTCGTAAAACAGTCTATCCCTCATAAATTTCCGTTCACAAAATTCGCAGGAGTTAAGGATATATGAACGGTAGCTTAAAAGATCTTGTATTCAGAATTATTCACATATAGCGTATTTCTATTGTATTAATACGCCAAAGCCAATAATTACAATAGTTTACATGTGTACACAAAAATGCTCACTGACATTTTTTTAAAGTAAAGCGCTCAAAATGAAGCAGTCAGGTAATATTAGACTTGGCAAAATTAATTCAATAACTGAAGCACTTTTTGTTTGAATTCCGTGAAATTGGTTTTTTCAGTTGCTGATATAAAAACTACTGGCGCATGGGCTTTACTCAACCAACTGTTTTGGAATTCAGTCAACATGGTATCAGGATGTTGGGCGATATACGCATCTACTTTGTTAAACACCAATAAGATGGGTTTTTCTTTAACGCCAATATCAAATAATGTTTGATTCACTAAATCCATTTGAGCTTCAAACTCAGGGCTTGATACATCCACCACATGGATTAGCGCATCAGCTTCAACCACTTCTGCCAAGGTGCTTTTAAAACTCTCAATCAAAAGGGTTGGTAATTTTCTGATGAAACCTACAGTATCACTCAATAAAATTGGCACAAATCTGCCTGGCTGCTCTTGGTCTTCTAAAACCACTTTTCTAACCGTTGAGTCAAGGGTAGCAAACAATTTGTTTTCGGCTAAAATATCCGCATGACTCAGGGCATTCATAATGGTGCTTTTACCGACGTTGGTATACCCTACCAAAGCCACGCGTTTTTTATCGTTGCGGTGTTGTCTTTGAACTTGATTTTGTTTTTCAATCAGTTCTAATCTGGCTTTTAGTTTGGTAATGTTGCTGCGAATTACCCGTCTATCCGTTTCAATTTCTGTTTCACCGGGACCCTTCATACCAATACCCCCTTTTTGTTTAGACAGGTGGGTCCACAACTTAGTTAGTCTTGGTAAAAAGTATTGATTTTGGGCCAACTCCACTTGTGTTTTAGCTTGAGCTGTTTTGGCATTTTTAGAAAATATATCCAAAATCAACATGCTTCTATCTAACAATTTAATGTCTTTTAACACCCTTTCGATGTTGCGAATTTGCGAAGGCGTTAGTTCGTCATCGAATATGACCATATCTGCTTCATGCACTTTCACCAAGGTGTGCAATTCATTTAGCTTACCTTCTCCTAAATAGGTTCTTGGATCTGGAAAATCTAAATTTTGAGTTAAACGAGCACAAGTAATAGCGCCTGCTGTAGTGGCCAAAGCCTCTAATTCATCTAAGTATTCATTTAAGCGGTTTATGCGTTCAGATTTTGCATGAACCCCAACCAAAATGGCCTTTTCGACAATGGATTTGTTACTGAAATACTTTGGTTTCAAATATTAAATGAGGTAATTTTGTATTCGCCTGCAAACATAGTAATTTAGCAATTGATTTAAACATGCAACTGCCCTTCAAACTAAAATTTCAATCACTTTTGTGGTTATGCTGTTTGTTGAGCAGTCAATCTGCACTGTCACAAGACATTCTTTGGGCTAAAAATGCCAATCAAAATAAAAATACGGACTACACCAGAGTAGTGGGTCAAAACCAATACGGTGTATTTGTTTTAAAACACAAAAACCGAATGCTCAGAAAATACTTTATCATTGAGCAATTCGATCAAAAACTTCAACTCAAAAAGTCAAAAGTATTTAAGATTCCTGGCAGTGAATTACAAAAAGTGATCGTTTCCCAAAATCAAATTCACTACCTCTACAAATACTATAACAAGGGCAAATTGAGTAAACTGCTCTTAAATGTTATTGACTCCAACTTAATGGAAGGCAGCCCTAAAACCCTTTATGAGTTTGGTGCTGATGCCTATGACATTTCAGATATTCAAGTAGACTTTGATCCTTTAAGTGATAAACTCAATGTTTGGTTTTTAAAAGACAGCAATCAACAAACGCAATTGCAATACACCTTGTTTCAAAATGCTAAAATTATATCTTCTGGCAACACATGGATCAATAAACCCTTTGAGCAAATATATATTGGCGATTCTGAAATAGATTCTACAGGTAATTTATTTGCCGTTTTAACTCAAACAGTTGATGCCAAAAGCAAATCTGCAAGTGATTTCAAACATTTTACGGTGTGTTTAAATGCCCAAACCAACAAGATTCAAGTGGATGTTTTGAATAACAATGAATGTTTTATTGGTGCTTATCAATTGGCCTATAATTCTGCTCATAATTGTATGCATCTTGCCTATTTGGGTGGTTACTCTGATGAAGACGATAATCAATTCTATGGTATAAAAACCATTGACTGCAATCAATTTACTAGCCTGTATGAAAGCATTAATACCATAGACCGCAAATTGGTGAGCCAAATCATGGGTGCTAAATATGAGAAGAACGGCAACAACCTTAATAAATTTAAAATCAAAAAATTGATCCCTAAAGCAGATATGGGTTGTGTATTGATTTGCGAACGCATGTTCATTACTACTCAAAGTGATGTGTTTTATGTGAATGGCGTACCACAGAGTACCTATGCTAGAATTTTTAATAACGACGAAGTTCTGGTGTTCAGCATGACTTCAAAAGGCAATGAAGAGTGGTCTAATATGATTGTCAAAAACCAGACTTCTATTAATGATGGTGGCTACTATAATGGCATTGTGGTTATGGTGAATGAGCGCGACTTTCACATACTCTACAACGATAGAATCAGCGCCAATTCAGACATCATTCAAGTTAGCTTTCAGGCCAATGGACAATTCACTAAAAAAATTGTCTTAAACAACGAACAATATTACGCCATGGTCATTCCCTCTGAATACAGCCAAGTCAGTGGTAACAGTATGGTCTTACCGATTAACCAAAACAGAGATTTCACCTATATAAAACTCATCTATTGATACGCTTATTTTCATTCAACTACAATCAAACAGCCATCTTCCTTTTGCTGTTTACCTTGATCATTAGAACAACAGGTTTGTTTGTGCCTTATATCAATGGCACCCCCTCTATAGATATCAATTATTTGTCAGTATTTTTTAGTGTATTGAACCATTTTTCGGCTGTTGGTTTTATCGTTTCTACTGGGTTCATTTATGCCACAGCCTTAATCTTTAATAAGATTTGTATTCAGCATGAATTGTCCATTACGCCGTCGTATTTACCGGCCTATTTCTTTGTGTTGTTAAACTCCGTTTTTGTTGATCAATTTTATGCTGGTCCTGTTATTTTCGTTAACTTTTTCATGACCCTTTCTTTGGGTTCCATTTTGAATCTTTACAATTCCAACAATACCAATATTTCAATTTTTTCTGCTTCAACTTTGGCAGGTTTAAGCGCACTATTAAACACCACCTATATTACCTTTTTTGTGATCGTTCTGATAGGTATTAACCTGTTTAGAACCTTTAATTTTAAAGAAAATTTATCGGCCTTATTTGGGTTTATCATGCCTTTATACATTGCTACTATGATCAATTACTTGATCAACAATAACTTCTTGCCCTTTCATATATTTTTCCCTGATTATGGCACCTTTAACAACCCCAATTGGGCCTTGTATTCGGCATTACCTAGCATTGGATTGATAGGGTTCTTAGCTGTTATTAGGATGTATAGAAATTTCTTCAGAAACTCCACCAAACAAAGGCGTTTTATTCAATACATGATGTTGTTTTTAATCACCAGTACCATACTAATGAGTACCGGCAAACAAAACGCCCGTCAAGAGTTTTCGTTTTTGAGCATGCCCTTGGCTTTCGCCTTCTCTTTTTATTTTACCAATAGCAAAATCAATTGGCTAAAAGAGTTGCTCAACCTGTTACTAATCGCTTCAATACTGTATTTTAGAACAGTCAGCGTAGCTTAGTGAATATTCACTGCTTTTTTAAATTCAGCATCTGAAGGTTTCACCATTGAACCAAAGTAGTAAGTTAATTGGCCTTGTGGGTTAATGATGAATTTATTGAAATTCCATTTTACTTCAAAATCTGAAGCACCGTTGTTGGTTTTCTGAGTCAACCAAGCATACAATGGATGTTGGCCTTCGCCTTTCACATTAATTTTTTCAGTGATTGGAAAAGTTACACCATAGTTCTTTTCACAAAAACTACCAATCTCAGCAGCTGTGCCTGATTCTTGATTGCCAAATTGGTTACAAGGGCAGCCAATAACTACGATGTTACTGTCTTTGTATTGCGTATGGAAGGCTTGCAAGTCTTTGTATTGAGGTGTGAAACCACAAGCACTGGCGGTATTAACGATTACAACATACTTCCCTTTAAAGTCAGAAAGTTTAACAACCCCTTTGCCATCAAGGGTTTTGATTTGTATATCATAAATCGATTTAGCGCTTGAATCGGTAAGGGCTGTGTCGATGCGTTTTGTTTTACCTACAAAACATGAACTTAAAAAACTGAGTATTCCCATATAAATGATTAATCTTTGCATATTCTCTAAACAAATTTAAGTCGAAAGTGTTTTAATACCATGAGTATCTTGTCTGATGAGCCAGAAAAAGACCCCTTGAAGCACGACGCCTTGTATCAAGGACTCGATAAATTCTCGCCCATTCCTTTGTCGGTGTCTTCACCTAAAATAGAACCAATTGATAAACGATTGGTAAAGGCAACTGCTTTTGAAACCATGCATTTACAAGCCAATCAACAGATTGAAATGCTCAAACAACAAGCCAAATTATTGATTGATCAAGCCAAACAAATTGAAGAAAGGGTGCTGGTTTCTAAAAAGATATACGAGGCAGATATCAACTTTGAACCGGTTGTGGGCACTACTTACCATGTGTATGAACACAAAGGCAAAACCGTTTTATCTTTAATTGCGCCGCATGAATGGGGGCTAAAAAAAGCCTACGAAAACTATATTTGCTCTGCCAAATTATTAGCAGACAAAAGTTGGGAGCTGTTGAAATCATTTTAATCACTACCTCTTTTTAATTAATATCTTTGTCCTATTGTGGGACTTCTAAATAAGATTGCTTCTCAAACCGCTATCTATGGTCTAAGCTCAATGTTGGGTCGTTTTATCAATTTTTTATTGGTAATACCTCATACATCGTATCTAAAATCAGTGGGCTCATATGGCGATATTACCAGTGTTTTTGCCATTATGGCCTTTATGAATGTGGTTTTGACTTATGGCATGGAAACCACCTATTTTTATTTTATTAGAAGTGGAAAGGATGCCAAAACCGTATTTGCCAATGGTCAAAAATCTCTGCTGGCAAGTACCCTGTTGTTTGCAGCAATGGCTTATTTATTGGCCCCTGCTATTGCCCCTACAATTGGTTTTTCAGGCCATGTGGACTACCTGTATGCTTGTTTAATATTCTTGGTCTTTGATACCTTGTCTGCGCTGCCATTTGCCAGACTCAGACACGAAGAAAAACCATTAAAATACGCTTTTGTAAAGCTCTTTAACATTGGCATCAATGTGTCACTTAATTTGTATTTTTTAATTCAAACGCCAGAAGTTTTATCGCATTTGAGTCAAGTGAACTTAATCCTACTCGCCAATGCAATAGCCAGTTTTGCCTCTTTTCTTGTTTTGAGTCCTTTAGCGTTTGACATTGCTGCGCCTTTTGAATGGACCTTGTTAAAATCCATGTTGAAATACGCTTGGCCACTCATCTTTGTGGGCTTAGCCGGCATCGTGAACGAAACCCTCGATAGAACCCTTTTAAAGGTTATGCTGAGTGATGAAGAAGGCTCCTACCAAAATGGCATTTATGGCGCTTTTTACAAATTAACTATGGTCATGACCATGTTTGTGCAAGCTTATCGTTTTGCTGCGGAACCATTGTTCTTTAAGCAAGCGGATAATCATCAATCTAAGGAAAATTATGCCAATATCATGTATTGGTTTATAGGTGTTTGCTTAATGATTTTCCTACTGTGTATGTTCTACATAGAACCTTTAGCCCATTTGTTCATTCGCAATCCAGATTTTTTTAAAGATAGTCGCGGCCTCTATGTTGTTCCCATTTTACTGTTAGCAAATTTGTTTTTGGGCATCTACTATAACTTGAGTATTTGGTATCGGTTTACCAATAAAACTCAAACTGGTGCCGTAGTGGCAATTTCAGGCGCCTTAATCACCATTGTAGGCAACTGGATTTGTATTCCTATATTCGGATTTGTAGCTTGTGCTTGGATCACTTTATTGGTATATGCAGGCATGTGCGTTGCTGCTTATTACTTAGGCCAACAACACTACCATGTGCCCTACCAAGTCAAATCCTATTTGATTAATATTGGAGTAGCCATTGTTATCTGGTTAGGCATTGATCATTATCTGCCAATTGGTTTATCGCCTTTAATCAAAGAACTTTTGCATATCCTGGGGATATTACTTTTACTAGGCGCCATTTGGATACATCGACCAAAAGTCAAAATTCATTAAATTTGCAGCATTGTTTTGAAAGTTAAAATCATTAATAACAGTCCCAATCCTTTACCGGCTTATCAGACTAAATCTTCTGCTGGTGCTGATTTATGTGCTCACCTTTCTGAGCCCATCATTATTGCCCCACAAGAAAGGGTCTTGATACCAACGGGTTTATTTATTGAACTTCCTGAACACCATGAAGCACAAATTAGACCTAGAAGTGGATTGGCTTTAAAACATGGCATTACGGTATTGAACAGCCCAGGCACCATTGATGCTGACTACCGTGGCGAAATCAAAGTATTACTTATCAATTTAGGTGAAGAACACTTCACTATTCAAGGAGGAGATAGAATTGCACAAATGATTATTGCTCCTTGTATACAAGCAGTTTTTGAACCTGAAACCAACCTATCGGAAACAGAAAGAGGCGCTGGTGGCTATGGCCATACAGGCAAACAATAAAGCAAAACAAGCATGAATATCATTATACCTATGGCTGGCATGGGCAAACGCATGAGGCCACACACACTTACCACACCAAAACCTTTATTACCAATTGCAGGCAAACCCATCGTTCAAAGATTGGTTGAAGACATTGCATCAGTATGCAAAGAAACCATAGATGAAGTAGCCTTCATTATTGGGGATTTTGGACATGAGGTTGAATTAGAATTAATTAAAATCGCAGAGAGTGTTGGGGCAGAAGGCAGAATCTACTACCAAGAAGAAGCACTTGGTACAGCCCATGCGGTTATGTGCGCTACACCTGCTTTAACAGGTGAAGTTATAGTGGCCTTTGCAGACACATTGTTCAAGGCTGAATTTGATTTAGATAAAACGGCAGATGGCACTATTTGGGTGCATAAAGTGGCCAATCCGAGTCAATTTGGAGTGGTCAAATTAGATGAACAAAATCACATTACTGATTTCATTGAAAAACCTGTAGAATTTGTATCAGACTTAGCCATTATTGGTATTTATTACTTTAAAGACGGCGATAATTTATTAAGCGAAATTCAATACTTAATCGATAACGATGTTAGAGAAAAAGGTGAATACCAATTAACCAATGCCCTTGAAAATATGAAAAACAAAGGCTTGGTATTTAAGCCAGGAGAGGTTGAAGAATGGTTGGATTGTGGCAACAAAGACGCCACAGTTTTGACCAATCAACGCATACTAGAAATCAAACGATCTGAATTTGATAACAGTCATGTGAATGGTAAAAATGCCTGTACCATTATCGAACCTTGCTTCATAGCTGATGATGTAAGAATTGAAAATTCTACCATTGGCCCTCACGTAAGCATAGGGAAAGGCTCAGTTATTCTAGGTTCAAACATTAGTAACAGCATCATACAAAACAGTTGTACAATTAAAAATATTGACTTCACAAACAGTATGATTGGCAACCATGTAACAATAAATGGGGGCGGAAAAGAGTTAAGTATTGGAGACTACAGTACGCTCAAATAAGCTGTGTTGAATCCTATAAGGCATACCATTTATTGGCTATTGTTTAGCTGCAGTTGTTGCCTGGCTTTATGGTCTTGTAAACCCAAAAAGCAAGTAAGCCAAACGGGTAATGACAACACCTTTAATGCCTGCCTGATTGATGCCTCGGTGCATTACGCCAACAGTAACTTTTCATTGGCTATCAAGAACCTAGAAAAATGTGAACGCCTTAAACCCAATGAAGCCAATGTCTATTATTTATTAAGCAAAAACCATTACGGCAATCAGAATGTTAATGCCTGTTTAAACAATGCCGAAAAGGCTTGTCAACTAGCGCCTAAAAATGTGTTTTATGTATTGTGGTATGCTGAAAAACTCAAACAAAGTGGGCAAACTAAATTGGCTGTACAAGCCTTAGAAAAACATCTAGAATTACACCTTAAAGATGATCAATACGTTCAAATATTGGATCAATTGTACGCCAAAAATGGCTATCAAAATGACCTGAGAATTGCTTTGTTGGAGCAACAAAAAAAGGCCTGTGGCTATAAGCTCAATTCACAATTAAAATTGATTGATTTATATGTTGCTACTTTTAACTACGAAAAAGCCCACGCTTTGTATGATGAAATCAAAAAAGCGAGCCCAAACAAATTACAATACTTCATAGACGACGCAAATTTGTATTTAAAAAACAATGACGAAAATAGCGCTAATGCCATTTATCAGGCCGCTTTAAAAAGTCATCCTAACGATTTCAAATTAAACTACAACCTCTTCAAATACACTTTTAAAATTCAAGATTACAAAGGTGCATCAACGTATTTAAAGCAAGGCTTGAAGGATCCAAAAATAACAGTTGAAGACCAATTAAAGAGTTGTCAAGAATTGAATCAAATGGCTCAAAAAGACAGTCAATACAATCAGTATTTACCCATCTTAATTGAGCAATTAAAAACGATTAACAACCCATCTTATAAGGTTTTACAACAAGAGGCTGAATTGTATGAGCAATTAAGCAATAAGCAAGCAGCATATTTGATCTATGCATCCTTAACAGAAATTGTACCTTCCAACTATCAGTATTGGCTTAAAACCATAACGATAGCAAAGACTTTAGGCCGCTATGACTGGGTCATTCAAAATGGCAATAAAGCCATAGAGGCATTTCCAACCATAGCAGAATTGTACATTGCTATGGCAGAAGCCAGCAACCACTTAAAACAATACGCCCAAGCCAAAGCGTACGCACAAACAGGACAATCATTCGCAGCAGATAACCAAATTGAAGCCGCTGTCCTAATTCAATTGGGCATTGCAGAAACACATACCCATCAAGTTGATAAAGCCCTATTGCATTTTGAAATGGCTATAGAAAAACAAGCTAAAAATGCATTAGCCTATGAGGCCATGGGTGATGCTTACATGATAAATAACAATAAAACAAAAGCACTAGAATGCTGGAAAACAGCAGTTGCTTTAGGCAATAACCACCCAAAATTACTTCGCAAAATAAAAGATGAATCGTATATTGAATAAACTGCTCATTGGTATCGTAAGCCTGTTGCTTTCACAAACAGCTTGTAAAGCCAAAAAACAAGCTGTAGCACCTCCACCAGTGGTTAAGAAAGATACTACTGCAATTACTGCTTATGATTTACTAAAATCTACCATCAAACCTTGGACCTACTTCTCAAGTAAAATCAATGCAGACTATACCGATGGCAACAAAAATATTAGCGTAAGCATAACCTTAAGGATGTACAAAGATTCTTTGGTATGGGTATCAGCTGGCATGTTTGGTATAGAAGGCTTTAGAGCATTGATCAATAAAGATTCTGTGGTCATTTTAAACAAACTTGAAAAGAATTATGCCATCATCAAAACAAAAGAGTTCAGTGGCATTACCTCTACACCACTTACGGTTGAACAAATTCAAAATATTGTAATCGCCAAACCAGTATTTGACCTTCAACAATACCAAATCAAAACCAATACTATAGAGCGTTTATCAATAATGAGTGACCAAATCAAATTGGGTTTGTTGCACCATTACAAACCAAGCACTTTAACCATGGATTCTGCCTACTTATCTGACAAGAAAAACCCTGGTAATTGGGCGCGCATAGCGTATTCAGAATACATGCAAATTTTAGAACATGCTTTCCCCTTAAAGGCCATCATTGAAACCCATTCAATAGAACAAAAAAGCAATAGTGTTCAACTGAATTATACAGATGTTGATTTCATTTCTCCTATAACTTTCCCTTTAACCATACCTTCGTCTTATGCTAAAGCAAAGTAAGTTCATAGGGCTTATGGTCTTTTTATTATGCGCCAATTGGGCATATGGTCAAACGCGTAAAGAGCTTGAAAAACAAAGACGTAAGACTGAAGAAGAGATTGCAGTTACCAAAAAGATTTTAAAAGAAACCAAGGCAAAAAAACAAGAAAGTATACGTGCAATTACCACCATTGCCAGATTAATTGAGAAGCGTGAAGAGCTCATTCAGACTATTAATCAAGAGATAGTGTATGTCAATAACGATGTCGATAAAAAGAAAAACGACATAGAATCCTTAAACATACAAATCAACGAAGAAAAGAAAAACTACGCCAATGCCTTGGTGCAAGCCTATAAGAATAAAAAAGTATATAACCATTCGCTCTACTTTTTTGCTGCACAGTCGTTTAATCAATTGGTACAACGCATGAAGTTCAATAGTTATTTGAATGCTGCTCAAGAAAAATTTCTGTTCAGAATACATCAAAAACGCGAACAACTAGAATTAGCCCTCGATGAATTGTTAGGTCTTAAAACAGCCAAAGAGGCATTAGCCAAAAACAAACAAAACGAGGTTAAAGAATTAGAACAAGACAAATCGGCCAAAAATAAGGTTGTAGTAGCTTTAACTGGTAAAGAAGCAGAATTAAAACGCAATCTTGAAAAACAGAAAAAAGCTAAGGAAAACTTAAATGCTCAAATCAATGCCATTATTGCCAGAGAAATAGCGGCTGAACGAAAAAAGGCTCAAGAGCAACAAAAAACCCAGACCAATACCAACAATACAAAAAGCGACCCTAAAAAGACAAGTACCCAAACACCAAGTGTAACGCCTGAAGTCAAAAGCCTCAGTGATAATTTTGCCGCAAACAAGGGCAAATTGCCTTGGCCAGTCGAAAAAGGTTTTATAAGCGAGCGATTTGGTACCCATGCCCACGAAAAGCTTGATCAAATAACTGTTCAGAACAATGGTATTGATATTCAAGCCAGTGCAGGGGCTAAAGCCAGATGTATTCACAAAGGCACTGTTACGGCAGTGATCAGCATTCCTGGTATGGGAAAAGCGGTCATTATTAACCATGGTGAATACTACACTGTATACTCTAAATTGAAAGATGTAACAGTTGGTCAAGGTCAAAGTGTTGCCTTTAAGCAAACCATTGGTAGCATTGGAGAAGACGACGATGGTGCAACAGAAATACACCTCGAAATTTGGTACAATCAAGACAAACAAAATCCAGAAGCTTGGTTAGCAAAATAATATGCCAACACAACACATTCAAACCATTGCAATAACAGGAGCTGGCACCATGGGTGCAGGTATAGCTTTAGTCTGTGCTCAAGCCAATAGGCAAGTAATCCTTTTTGACCTACAAGACTCAGTGCTTGATAAGGCTAAAATCAACAATCAAAAAATACTACAAAAGCAAGTTGATGCCGGTAAATTGGCAGTAGAACAAATGCATAGTATACTTGATCAAATCGTTTATACAACGGATGTTAATCAAGTAAAAGCAGAACTGATCATTGAAGCCATAGTTGAAAAATTGCCCATTAAACAGGGCTTATTTAAACAGCTCATGGAAATCAATGGTGCAGATTGTATTTATGCTACCAATACGTCTTCCATTCCCATCACTCAAATTGCAGCTGGTTTAGCCTTTCCTGAACAGGTTATTGGTATTCACTTTTTCAATCCGGCCCACATTATGAAATTGGTAGAGGTTATTAAAGGTGCTAAAACCAATGCAGCCATTGTAGAACGCGTCTTATCATTCGTGCAAGCCATTGGTAAAACAGGTGTTGTAGCAGCAGATGCTCCAGGATTTATAGTGAACAGAATAGCCAGATTGTACTACGTTGAGTCCCTTAAATTGTTAGAAGAAGGTGTTGCAGACATAGAGACCATTGACCGCATTATGGAATCAAGTGGTTTCAAAATGGGTCCTTTTAAGTTGATGGATTTAATAGGCGTTGACACCAATTATTCAGTAACAGAAAGTCAATACCAATTGTTTAACTTTGAGCCTAGGTTTAGACCAAGCAGAATTCAAAAACAAAAAGTGGATGCAGGTTTGCATGGTCGCAAAACAAAAGCCGGATTTTACAATTATGATCAATAAATATGCGCTTATCTTGGTTTTATTTCTAGCGCTAAGTGCTTGTAAAAAAAATCAACAAACAACCGATCCTATTCCGGATGTACCAGTCAATGTAACCATTAACATGGCATTGCCTAAATACAGTCATCTGTTAAATGCTAATACATTTGTTTATGAAGAAGGTGGGGTTAAGGGAATTGCTATTGTTCACTACAAAGATGAGGAGTACTACGCATTTGACCGTTGTTGCACATTTGAGTCTTCCAAATCTTGCGCCCAAATAGAGGTTGACAGCAATTTCATGATATTTCGATGTGGCCAAACAACTTCCACGGGCTTTCAAAAGTGTTGTGATTCTAAATTCTTGTTTGATGGCTCAGTTTTTAGTGGTCCAGCAGTCTTCGGATTGAAAATGTATGCTTTGAACAAACAAGGCAGTTTAATTACTATAACAAATTAAAAAAAATCGAAAAAAATTCTTTTAAAAGCAAAGTATTTTTATATATTTGTCCGATTATAACACTATTTTACATTAAAAATCAGCTTATGATGAAGAAAAAATTACTAGTCACTATCATTGCATTCTTATCAGTTTTTCAAGCTTTTGCGCAAACTGCTGACAGAAGATTGGGAATCGAACTTAACGGAGGAATCAATGAATACCAAGGAGATTTAGGGTCTGCCTTGTTTTTTGCTAGAAAACCAAATTACCAAGGTATTGGTGGTTCAGTTAGCTACTACTTAAGTCCTAGCTTTGACTTGACATTCTTTGGTTCTGGTGGTGATGTTGGTTTTTACACTGACCTTCCATACGTTGATCCTGAATTTACAACTGTGTTTTTTAGAGCAAATATTGCAACCTTAAACGGTGGTATCAGATACAAAATTTTAAAAGATAAGCCTTTTACGCCATACCTTATGTTAGGTATAGGTGGTGCTTATATCCACAGCAAAAGCAACAAACATCCTAATGCTTTAACTGATGGTGCTGGTAATGCTGCTGCAGGATTTGGTTTTCAATTCAATCTGAATGAAAAACTATCTTTAAGAGTACAATCAATGTATAATTATACATTTAACGATATTTGGGATGGTGAGCCATATACATATATGACCCACACCAGAAACAAAAACAATGATTTGATTGCTTTCCACTCTGTAGGTTTCGTATACAACATGCAATATGGTTCATCTAGCATGAGCGGTGGCCCAAGCCAAAAAGACAAAGACAAAGACGGTGTGCCAGATGCTTTGGACAAATGCCCAAAAACTCAACCTTGGCAATTACCTGTTAACGACGAAGGTTGTCCTAAAGATTCTGACTTGGATTCAATTCCTGATTACCAAGACTCTTGCCCTTCTCAGTTCGGCTTACGCAAATTCAATGGTTGCCCTGATTCTGACGGTGATGGTGTAATTGATAGCAAAGACCGTTGCCCTCAAAAAGCTGGCCCTGCTTCAGCTCAAGGTTGCCCTGACACAGATGGTGATGGTATCATTGATGCTGATGACCAATGTCCAGGTGTTAAAGGAACTGCCCAATTCAATGGTTGCCCAGATTCTGACGGTGATGGCATCGAAGATAGAAAAGATAAGTGCCCTGGTGTTGCTGGTACCAAAGATGGTGAAGGTTGCCCAGACTCAGACGGTGATGGTATTTACGACAACGCTGACGTTTGTCCTAACGTTGCTGGTATAGCTGCCAACAAAGGTTGCCCAGAAATCAAGAAAGAAGACGTTAAGAAAATCAACGTTGCTGCTAGAGGTATTAACTTTGAAACTAAAGAAGCTAAAATCACACCTGATTCATACAAAAACCTTGACGAATTGGTTAAATTATTAAACCAATACCCAGAAGCCAATGTGCAAATAGATGGCCACACTGACAATGTAGGTGAATCAGCCAAGAACATGGTATTGTCTCAAAGCCGTTGTGATGCTGTAGTTGCCTACTTAATCAACAAAGGTGTAGCTGCAGGCAGAATGAAAGCTGTTGGTCACGGTGATACCCAACCAATCGCTGACAACAGCACAGACAAAGGTAGAAAAGAAAACAGACGTGTAGACTTCAGATTGTACTACTAGTCCTATTCTATAAAATAGTTAAAAGCCACTCCTAGGAGTGGCTTTTTTTATGCTGCAGCCCAATCATACTAGCAATAGAGATTGTATCGCTAATAAGCTTAATTGGTCTTTCAAAAGCTACATTAAGATGGGAAGCTGTGTTGGTTATTAGAATGCATTATTTCCCTAATTGTAAGGATATATCTGTGCTGATCAGATAAAGCACTAACATGAAGACACAAAGTCTGTTCTAATGCGCGTAAAAGGGCAAAAAAAATCCCGTTAAACAGACAGGCTGATCAACGGGATCTAAAAATAAAAAAGGTTTAAAGCTTATTTAGCGCTGCCTTCTGGCTTCTTTTTGCAGCACTCTTTACCTTCAGCTTTGTCTTTGTTACAAGATTGAGCTTTAGACTCTTCTTTTTTGCAACAAGATTTCTTAGCACATTGTTTGGCTGGAGCAGCAGCTGGAGCAGCTTTAGTAGTATCAACAGCTACAGTGGCTGGTTTTGACAATTCTACTGCTGTTTTAGGTTTAGTAGTAGTAACAGTACCTGCTGCAGCACTTTGAGCATTGGCGGCGAATGTAAAGCCAGCCAAAAATGCAAAACTTAATAATAAATGTTTCATATAATATATGGGTTAATGTTATTCTATCAATAATTAGACCAAAGTAGCCACAACCGTTTCGCCACCTCTGGTTTTTTGTTGCAATTGCACTTCAATCTTTGCGGATAATGGTAAATACAAATCGATTCTTGAACCAAATTTAATGAAACCCATTTCAGAACCTTGTTCTACCATCTCACCTTCTTTTACATAATAGACGATTCTTTTGGCCAAAGCCCCCGCAACCTGTCTAAATAAAACTTCTGCTTTAGAATTAGCAATCACTACAGTGGTTCTCTCATTCTCAGTAGAAGACTTTGGGTGCCATGCCACCAAATACTTACCTGGGTGGTATTTAGCGTATTTTACAATACCTGCAATTGGATTTCTGTTGACATGCACATTCACAGGACTCATAAAAATACTAACTTGTCTGCGTTTGTCTTTAAAGTACTCTGGCTCCTCAACCTCTTCAATCACCACAACTTTTCCATCAGCTGGAGCAATCACATGATGCTCATTAATGATGGTATTTCTAAATGGATTTCTAAAAAATTGAACGATGAGTATAAAGAAAATCAAAGAAAGGCTCAATACAATTTTAAAAACTATGTGTTGATCGCCTACAAATGATTGTACCAACAAGTTAAGACCTGCTAAAATGAGCAGGGTAACTAAAATGATTTTATAACCTTCTCTGTGAATTAACATTAATAAACGCCTCTAAATTTTTGGGTTGAAGCCACTCTGTCAATAGACACTATATAAGCAGCTGTTCTCATGCTAACTTTGTGATTGGTTCCCGCTTCATAAACTGTTTCAAACGCACTCATCATAACAGCATCTGCTTTTGAATTAACATCCTCTTCAGACCAGAAATAACCCATTCTGTTTTGTACCCATTCGAAATAAGAAACGGTTACACCACCAGCATTAGCTAAAATATCTGGCACTACAATAATGCCTTTGTCGTTTAAGATTTTATCAGCGTTAGCACTTGTCGGGCCATTAGCACCTTCAACAATTAATTTGGCTTTGATGTTAGCGGCATTGGCATCAGTAATTTGATCTTCCATTGCTGCTGGCACTAAGATATCACATTCAAGTTCTAACAACTCAGCATTGCTAATGTTTTTGCCACCTGGGAAACCACCCAAATTGCCGTTGGCTTTTGTATATGCCATAGCCTCTGCTACTTTAATGCCTTCTGGATTGTAGTAACCGCCTGTAACATCAGAAATACCAACTATTTTAACGCCTAGTTGTTCAATCAATTTGGCTGAAATAGAACCAACATTACCAAAACCTTGAACCACACAAGTACAAGCTTCTGGCTTAAGGCCCATTTTAGATAAGGCTGAACGGGTGCATACCATTACGCCTCTACCAGTGGCTTCAACTCTACCTAAAGAGCCGCCCATTGAAATTGGTTTACCAGTAATTACCGCAGGGGTATAAGCCCCTTTAATTTTAGAAAATTCATCAACGATCCAAGCCATTTCTTGCTGACCAGTATTCATATCTGGAGCTGGAATGTCTTTATCCGGACCAAAAATATCGCTCATAGCTGAGGCGTAAGCTCTTGTTAAGCGCTCTAATTCGCCTTTGCTCATTGATTTAGGATCGCATTTGATGCCACCTTTACCACCACCGTATGGGATACCCACTACTGCAGTTTTCCAAGTCATCCATGCAGCCAAGGCTTTTACCTCATCCAATGACACATCCATTGAATATCTGATACCGCCCTTTGAAGGACCTAAAGTTGTACTGTGTTGAACTCTATGGCCTTCAAATACTTGAATTTTACCATTGTCCATCATAACTGGTAAATGAACGGTTACGATTCTTGCTGGATACTTCAAAGTATTGTATACTGAATCATCTAAATTAAGAATCTTTGCCGCTTCATCAAATCTCTTCATCATTGAATCCAAAGGATTCAAATTACTGTGAATGGTTGCGTTACTCATTGCTTAAATAATTTATAATATAAGTCGTAAAGGGATGCAAATTTAAGCTTTTCGAGCATTTAACAAACATATTTTATCATCAAGGGCTGCATCATGTCCTAAATCAGTTATTTACATTGATTCCGGAGCAATTTTAGTATAGGTCCGAAGAATGTAATATTTTTGCAGACTTATACGGTATATGGCTAATTACGATTTTAGGAGCATTGAAAAAACATGGCAAGCCTATTGGGCTCAACACCAAACTTTTAAAGCAGAGAACCAATCCTCCAAACCAAAATACTATGTTTTGGATATGTTTCCTTATCCATCAGGTGCCGGCTTGCATGTGGGCCACCCATTGGGCTATATAGCTAGTGATATTGTTTCAAGATACAAAAGACACAAAGGATTCAATGTGTTGCATCCTATGGGTTATGATGCCTTTGGTTTACCGGCAGAACAATACGCCATTCAAACTGGCAAACACCCAGCATTAACTACAGACGAAAACATCATCAGATACAGAGAACAGCTCGATCGCATTGGTTTTTCTTTTGATTGGAGCCGATCTGTTAAAACTTGCGACCCGCAATACTACAAATGGACTCAGTGGATATTCATTCAGTTGTTTAACAGCTGGTACAATCCTAAAAGTAATAAGGCTGAAGCCGTTGAAACCCTCATTGAAGACTTTTCAAAGCATGGTTGTAAGAATGACTTACACACCTTTACTGCTTCAGAATGGCTTGGTTTTAACGCGCAGGAACAGTCTACTATTTTATTGCAATACCGCTTAGCCTTTTTAAGTGAAGCCATGGTGAATTGGTGTCCTGCATTAGGCACTGTTTTAGCCAATGACGAAGTTAAAGATGGGGTGAGTGAGAGAGGTGGTTATCCGGTCGAAAGAAAACTCATGACCCAATGGAGTTTAAGGATTTCTGCTTATGCTGAACGTTTGTTACAAGGATTAGAGAGTATTGATTGGTCTGACAGCATTAAAGAAGCACAACGCAATTGGATTGGCAAAAGCGAAGGTGCTTCTTTGCACTTCAAAGTACAAGGGCAAGATCAAGCTTTAGAAGTTTTCACTACCAGGCCCGACACCATATTTGGTGTCAGCTATTTGGCGATTGCTCCGGAGCATGAAGCCTTGCAAAATCTATGTGTTGGAGAACACAGAGCAGCCGCTTTAGACTACGCAGAAAAAGCCAAAAACAGATCAGAACGCGAAAGACAAGCTGAAGTCAAGAACATTACTGGTGCCTTTACAGGTTCATATTGCCTACATCCTTTTACCAATACTCCAGTGCCTATTTGGATTGCTGATTATGTACTAGGTGGATACGGCACAGGTGCAGTTATGGCGGTACCTGCTCACGACACTAGAGATTACGCTTTTGCTAAACATTTTAACTTACCCATTATTGAAGTAGTTCAAGGTGGTAATATCGAAGAAGCCTGTTACGATGCCAAAGATGGCATACTTTGCCAGTCAGACTTTTTGAATGGTTTAGAGGTTAAAACAGCCATCAAAAAGGCCATTCAAGCCATTGAAGAAAAAGGTTTAGGAAAAGGTAAAATCAATTACAGACTTAGAGATGCCGTTTTTGGCAGACAACGTTATTGGGGAGAGCCAATACCAATCTATTACGAAAACGGTATTCCTAAAACCATTGATGCCAATGATTTACCTTTAGTATTACCTGAGATAGATAAATATTTACCTACAGAAACAGGTGAACCCCCATTAGCCAGAGCCAACAATTGGCAGTACAAAGGCCATCCGGTAGAAACCACCACTATGCCTGGTTGGGCTGGTTCATCATGGTATTTTTTAAGGTATATGGACAATAACAATCCGAGCCAATTGGCCGGTGCTGATGCCTTGAACTATTGGCAATCAATTGATTTGTATATCGGTGGAAGTGAACATGCCACAGGGCATTTATTATACTTTAGATTTTGGACTAAATGCTTATACGACTTAGGCCTCATTCCTATTGACGAACCAGCACAAAAGTTGATTAATCAAGGAATGATTCAGGGTACTTCTTGTTTGGTATACAGAGTCAATAATACCCAACAATTTGTGTCTTATGGCTTAAAAAATCAATACGAAACCACGCCTATTCACATTGATATTAAATTGGTCAACGGATCTAATGAAGTGGATTTGCCAGCCCTTAAATTATGGCGACCGGCTGAATTTGAACAAGCTGAATTCATATTAGAAAATGGCAAATTCATTTGTGGCAATGAGGTTGGTAAAATGTCAAAACGCTGGCACAATGTGGTTAATCCGGATGATGTTTGCAACGATTATGGCGCAGACACATTGAGGTTATACGAAATGTTCCTAGGCCCATTGCAAGATGCTAAACCTTGGAGCACCCAAGGCATTGAGGGTGTATTGCGTTTCTTAAGAAAATTTTGGAGGTTATTTCACAACAATACAAATGAATCATTTGAATTGAGCCAAGAAGCAGCAAGCAAAGCCGAATTAAAAACACTACACAAAACCATTAAAAAAATCAGCGATGATATCGATCATTTCTCTTTCAACACATCGGTAAGCGCCTTCATGGTTTGTGTGAATGAACTTCAAGATTTAAAATGCAATAAGCGCGAAGTATTAGAGCCACTTGTGGTATTGATTTCGCCTTTTGCCCCTCACATTGCTGAAGAGCTTTGGCAATTATGTGGTCATAATGAAAGCATAAGCCAAGCCACTTGGCCAACATTTAATGCCGAACACTTAATCGAAAACGATTTTAATTACCCAGTATCTTTTAATGGTAAAGTGCGTTTTAATTTGAATTTTGCCTTAGACATAGAGCCTTCAACAATTGAAAAAGCAGTTATGGACAATGAGCAAACCATTAAATACCTTGAGGGCAAGACGCCTAAAAAAGTAATCGTGGTTAAAGGCAGAATCATCAACATTGTGGTGTAGTCTTCGCCCAACAGTATTGCTATTTTTTTAGTAATATTGAAGCATGTTAAAACACAGCTTGTTTTTTGTGGCAGCAATAAGCTTATTTGCTTGCGCTAAAAAAATACATACACCGTTCTCTTCAGAAGGCAATGAAAAAGAAGCCTTACAGGCGTATTATAAGAAGTTGTTAGCAGACCCAAAGACTGCTCAAATACCCGCACAAATTCGCTTAAAAGAATTGGCGTTTGCTCAAACTTTACCAGCATTCTATAGTATTAAACGCGCTGATGATATTTGGAAATTAAGAGGGCCGAACAACCAAGGTGGACGCACCAGAGCTTTGGCATATGATGTTCAAAATACTTCTGTGCTTTTGGCTGGTTCTGCAACTGGTGGTATTTATAAATCTACTGATGGCGGCAACCACTGGTTTAAAACCGTTTGTCCTGCCAATGCCATCACCTGTATAGTACAAGATTGCAGAGCGGGCAAAACCAACATTTGGTATGCAGGTACGGGTGAATTGTCTGGCTCTAGTGGCACTGCTACAGGTGCCTATTATTTGGGCATGGGCATATTAAAAAGTACAGATGGTGGTGAGCATTGGTCAATACTAAGTGCTACTGCTGGCTTAAGTTCCACTGCATTTGACAGCGATTTTGATGGGGTTTGGAACATTGTTTTAGACAGTACCAATCACACACAAGACGAATTATATGCAGCCACTTATGGTGGTATATGGAAATCGTTAGATGGTGGTAATACTTGGAAGAAAAAACGTTCAGGTGCTTTACCAAATTACTCCTACTATACCGATGTTGCCATTGATAAAAATGGTGTTGTGTATGGAACGCTCAGCAGCGAGAGTACTCAAAAAGGCATTTGGCGTAGTATAGATGGTGAAGCTTGGGTGAGCATTTTACCCTCTGGTTTTCCTGCAGCTTATGGGAGAATTTGTATAGGCATAGCCCCTTCAGATCCCAATCAAGTACACTTTGTGGCAACCAATACCACTAATGCAGGTTTTGTGAGTACGAATTTTCAAGGCACTAAGGAGTGGAATAGCCTTTGGAAATATGATTACTTAAGTGGAAATGGCAGCGGAACTGGTGGCCGTTGGATCAATAAGAGTCAAAATTTACCAGCAAAAGGCGGCGACTTTGGTTATTACAGCACACAAGGTGGCTATGATTTATTCATCAGAATTCACCCGAATGATACTAATTTAGTATTCATTGGCGCTACCAATTTATGGCGCAGCCGCGATGCTTTTAGAAGCAATACCAAAACAGATTGGATTGGCGGTTATGCTGTAAATACTTTCAGGCCAGATTTTAAGTTGTACCCCAACCACCATCCTGATAATCACAATATGGTGTTTTTACCAGATTTAAGTGCCTGTTTAAGCAGTCATGATGGGGGCATCAGTTACACCAACAATGTTTTAGCTGATTCTGTAATTTGGAGCTTTAAAAACAATGATTACATCAGTTCTCAATTTTATACGATAGCGCTTGATCACGGAATTGCAAACGATCATAAAATCATTGGTGGTTTGCAAGACAACGGCACACAATTCATGAATGGCTATGGCAAAGGTGCTTGGGAAATGAGCTTTAATGGCGATGGCTCTTATTGCCAATTTTTTGATAGTAGTTCTGAGTTATTAGTAAGTGCTCAACAAGGTCGCATAGCGCATGTTAGTATCAATGCCATTGGCGTATCAACAGCTTTTGCTAGAATTGATCCTTTACAATTGAACCGAGATGATTACGATTTTATCAATCCCTTTACACTTGACCCTAACAATCAAAACCGTCTGTATTTACCTACTAAAAAATTCATTTACAGAAATCTTGATGTCAAAAGCAAGCCATTGGGTGCAAGCTTTGACAGCTCACGTTGGGACACTCCACTCTGGGAAAAAATGAGCAATTGTACCCCATTAACAGGACAAGAATTTTCAAGTATTGCTATGTCTAAAGCACAAGCGAATACACTGTATTTTGGAACTGATAAAGGCCGTTTGTACAAACTGTATAACGCCCATAATGGTCAATCTGTGCCTAAAGACATTACCGGCAGTAATTTTAGCACTGGCAACATCAATTGCATCGCGCTTGATCCTTCTGATAGCAACAGCATCACGGTAGTATTTTCAAATTATAACATCATCAGTCTTTATCATTCTGACGATGCCGGGAATACTTGGACTAATGTTTCAGGCAACCTTGAAGAAAATCCAAATGGCAGTGGTAGTGGGCCAAGTTGCCGTTGGGCCAATGTAGTGACGCTTAATAATGGCCGCAAAGCTTGGTTTATTGGTACAAGTGTGGGCTTGTATTCTACTGATACATTGAATGGCATTAACACCAGATGGATACAACAATCACCGAATGGTATTGCTAACAATATTGTGACTATGATTGATGTGCGCAGCAAAGACAATTGCATTGCAGTAGCTACTCATGGCAATGGTGCTTATTCAGCGAACATTGCGCAATCTTGGCAAATTTCTGATCTTGAAACTGAAACCAAAACGACCTTTAGCATTTACCCCAACCCTAGTCAAGACGGCATTTGTAAGTTAGCATTATCTCAAGCCATTAGCCCAGATTTTGATATTGAATTAATGAATGTGCTTGGTCAAACAATGGCCAAACCAAAATGGACCAACCTAAACAATCAAACTGTACAACTTGAATTACCAAGCATTGAAAAGGGTCAATACATCATCCAGATTAAAAATCAAAATCAAGTGATGAGTCAATTCCTATTCATCCGCTAGACATCAATTTTATCTATTTGACTGTGCATATTTCAATATAGGATACTCCTCAACATTGCTGTATTTTTGCAGCTGTTCAATGAGTCTATTATTCAAATACTTAAAGCTACAATGGCCGATACTGCTCTTAGCCTTGTTGCTGGCTGCTATCAATCAATCCTTCTCATTGTTAGATCCTCAAATTACGGGTCGCATTGTTGATGAAATCATTAATCAACACGACCATCTAACACAAGCTGAATTTTTAAAGCATGCACTGTATTTAGTGGGTCTATCTATTGGCGTTACCATGGTTAGTAGAATAGCCAAAAACTTTCAGGACTATTACACCAATGTGATTGTATTGAGAATAGGTGCTCAGATTTTTTCAGATGGATTAAAACATTCCCTTGAATTGCCTTTCCAGGTTTTTGAAGATCAAAGAAGTGGTGAAACCTTATCAATACTTGAAAAAGTTAGAACAGATACCGAAAAATTAATCACTGCCTTAATTGGCATTTTGTTTACTTCAATAGTAGGCATGGTCTTCGTTATGATATTTACTTTGACCGTTAGTTTTAAAGTGGCTGCTGTGTATTTAGGGGCGATTATCGTGATAGGCCTTACAAGTTCCTTGTTGAGTAAAAAAATCAAGGTCATGCAAAGAAATATAGTGGGAGAAACCACCGCTATGGCCGGCAGTACTACTGAAAGTTTGAGAAATATTGAATTGGTAAAAAGTTTGGGTTTAGCCAATCAAGAAATCAATAGATTGAACAATACCACCACTAAGATCTTAGGCCTTGAATTAAAAAAGGTTAAATACATTAGAAGTTTAGCGTTTTTGCAAGGTACAACTGTTCAATTCACCCGTAGTGTTATGATAGTGGTATTGTTATATTTGATCTTTAATAACACGCTTTCTGCAGGTCAATACTTTACCTTTTTATTTTACTCTTTCTTCTTGTTTAATCCTCTGCAAGAATTTGGCAATATCATTTTGATCCACAGAGAAGCAGAAGTGTCTTTAGACAATTTCAAAAAATTGCTGGATACACCGCTTGATCAAAAACCTCAAACCCCAAAACATGTTAATGAGTTGAATGATTTTGAATTCAAACATGTGTCTTTCCAACACAAATCAGCTTCAAGTAAAGCATTAGTCGATGTAAGTTTTAAAGTCAATAAGGGTGAAACCATTGCCTTTGTTGGGCCTTCAGGTTCGGGAAAAACCACTTTGGTGAAATTATTAGTGGGGCTATACCAAGCACAAGAAGGCAATATTTTATACTCTGGCATTGAGGCCAATGAGATTGATTTAGATGCCCTTCGCGAGAAGATTGGCTTTGTAACCCAAGATACTCAATTGTTTTCTGGTTCTATCAAAGAAAATATGTTGTTTGTTAAACCTGATGCCAGTGATGCAGACATTCAAAATGCACTTGATAAAGCCAGTTGTCAGAATCTGTTAAAGCGCGCAGATAAAGGCATTGATACCATTATTGGTGAAGGAGGTGTTAAACTAAGCGGTGGCGAAAAACAAAGGCTTTCAATAGCCAGGGCTTTGCTCAGAAAACCATCTTTATTGGTATTTGATGAAGCCACCTCTGCCTTGGATAGTCTAACCGAAGACGATATTACGCAGACCATTAAACAAATCAATCAAGACTATTCTGCCATTACCATCTTAATAGCGCACAGACTAAGCACGATTATGCATGCCAACAGAATCTATGTTTTGGAGCAAGGCAAAATCGTTGAACATGGTCAACACGCAGAATTAATTGCTGAAAAAGGTTTGTATTACGCCATGTGGCGTCAACAAATTGGAGAGCGTAAGTAATTAATACGCTTTAGCAAACAATACCCTTTGAGTAGAATCTGCGCCTGTTAAAATGCACTTGCCAGCTTTTTGAGTATTATTAAGTGGAATACATCTAATAGTGGCCTTGGTCATCTCTTTGATTTTTTCTTCTGTAGCTGAAGTGCCATCCCAATGGGCTGATACAAATCCGCCTTTTTGATCGAGGGCTTCAACAAATTCATCCCAAGTATTTACAGTATGAATATGGCTATCTCTGTATTGTTTAGCCTTTTCAAATATATTGGTTTGAATGTCTTTCAATAATGCTTGCACTTGTGTATCAATACCGGCAATTTGTTTCACCATTTTTTCTTTGGTATCTCTTCTCGCCAACTCAACGGTGCCATTTTCAATATCTCTAGGGCCTATAGCTATTCTCAAAGGCACACCTTTCAATTCCCATTCTGCAAACTTATATCCTGGTTTGTGGGTATCGCGGTTATCAAACTTCACAGCAATATTTAAAGCCTCTAATTGTTGTTTGATTTTAAGCGCTTCTTGACTAACTTTTTCAAGCTCTTCTTCTGAACGGTAAATCGGTACAATAACCACTTGAATAGGTGCTAAGCTTGGAGGTAATACCAAACCTTCATCATCGCTATGAGCCATAATTAATGCGCCAATTAAACGGGTTGATACGCCCCAACTAGTAGCCCATACATGTTCCAATTTGCCTTCTTTGCTTTGGAATTTTACATCAAAAGCTTTGGCAAAATTCTGACCTAAAAAGTGCGAAGTGCCCATTTGAAGTGCCTTACCATCTTGCATTAAACCTTCAATACAATAGGTTTCAACTGCACCGGCAAAACGTTCGTTTTCAGTTTTAACCCCTTTGATCACTGGAACTGCTAAAAATTGTTCCGCGAAATCAGCATATACATCAAGCATTTGCTTGGTTTCTGCTATCGCTTCTTCAGAACTAGCGTGCGCTGTATGACCTTCTTGCCATAAGAACTCAGAGGTTCTTAAAAACAAACGCGTGCGCATTTCCCAACGCATCACATTGGCCCATTGATTGATCAATATTGGTAGATCTCTGTATGATTGAATCCAACCTTTGTAAGTGTTCCAAATAATGGCCTCACTAGTGGGTCTAATAATCAATTCTTCTTCAAGTTTTGCTTCGGGATCAACAATGATTTTTCTATCGTCATCAACCTTTAATCTGTAGTGGGTGACTACGGCGCATTCTTTAGCAAAACCTTCTGCATTTTTCTCTTCTTTTTCAAAAAAAGACTTTGGAATCAGCAAAGGAAAGTAAGCATTAACGTGGCCAGTTTGCTTGAATTTTTTATCCAATTCAGCTTGCATTTTCTCCCAGATAGCATAACCATATGGCTTAATAACCATGCAACCTTTAACATCGGCATGCTCTGCCATGTCTGCATGTTTCACCAAGTTGTTATACCATTCGCTGTAATTATCGCTGCGCTTTACTTTTTCGTAGGCCATAGTCCAATGCTTGTTCTTTAAATTTATTGCAAAGGTATCTAAATACTGAGTATTGTGCATAATAAAAAACAATTCCGTGACAGATTCTATGGCTCTTAGCTAAAAATTTTATCTATTTTTGCAAGGCTTATGAATCCAACCGATAAATATGCCGAAAGAGGCGTTTCGTCTCAGAAAGAAGATGTTCACAAAGCGATTGCGCACATCGATAAAGGTTTATTCCCTCAAGCTTTTTGTAAAATCATTCCCGATGTATTGGGTCAAGACGATGCGTATTGCAATGTTATTCATGCTGACGGCGCTGGTACTAAAAGCAGTTTAGCCTACATGTATTGGAAAGAAACTGGCGATTTATCTGTGTGGAGAGGCATAGCACAAGATGCTATCGTCATGAATATTGACGACTTATTGTGCGTTGGCATTACCGATCAATTTTTATTGTCAAGCACTATAGGTAGAAACAAAAAACGCATACCTGGCGAGGTGATAGCTGAGATCATCAATGGCACCGAAGCTTTTATTGACAACCTTAGAAGTTATGGCATCAATATCATCAGCGGTGGTGGCGAAACAGCTGATGTTGGAGATTTGGTTAAAACCGTTATAGTTGATAGTACTGTTACGGCAAGAGCTAAACGCAGTGACATTATTTCCAACCATACCATACAAGCTGGCGATGTGATTGTTGGATTGGCTTCATACGGACAAGCCAAATACGAAACCACCTACAATGGTGGTATGGGCAGCAATGGTTTAACCAGTGCTAGACACGATGTGTTTAATGCAGTTTACCGCAGTAAATACCCAGAGTCTTACGACGATTTATTAAAGCCAGAATTGGCATATACAGGCCAATTGCATTTGACCGATGCGGTAGCTGATTGCCCCATTAATGCCGGGCAAATGGTGTTATCGCCAACCAGAACTTACGCCCCAATAATTAAAGCCATATTAGAACATCACAGAGCAGATATTCATGGTATGGTGCATTGCACAGGCGGCGCTCAAACCAAAGTATTGCATTTTGTAAAATCGCCTTTGAACATCATCAAAGACCAATTGTTTCCTACTCCAGTGTTGTTTAAAACCATTCAAGCTCAGAGTCAAACTTCTTGGGAAGAAATGTACAAAGTTTTCAATATGGGCCATAGAATGGAAATCTATATCAGCGCGGAAAAAGCCCAAGATATTATTGCTATAAGCCAATCCTTTGGTGTAGATGCTCAAATCATTGGCAGGGTTGAAGCACACAGTACCAAACAAGTCAATATTATTGGCGAAAATGGCCACTATACTTACTACTAATTCAAAATCATTTAACATGTTTAAATCACTATTAACCATCGTTTTTTTATCAAGCTTAAGCTGCATGCAAGCGCAAGACTCGATTAATAAAGAGCCGCACTTAGCCAATATCAGACAATTAACTTTTGGTGGCGACAATGCTGAGGCCTACTTTAGCCCTGATGGCAAAATGGTCAGCTTTCAGTCTAATAATCCAAAATGGGGTTTAAAATGCGATCAGATATTTTCTATGAACATCGCTAAGGCGCTGAGAAAAAAAGAACAATACAAACCAAAACTCATCAGCACAGGTAAAGGTAAAACCACTTGCTCTTATTTCATGCCAGATAATAAATCCATATTATTTGCTAGTACCCACCAAGCAATGGATACCTGTCCATATGTGGCCCCATACAATCCGAAAGCCAAATACACTTGGTCTTTACATCCTGAGTTCGATGTGTTTGTAGCCAACGCAAAAGGTAAAATCATCAAACAGCTAACAGATAGCAATGGCTATGATGCTGAAGCTACGGTAAGTCCTAAGGGTGATAAAATTGTATTTACCAGCACCAGAAGCGGTGATATTGAGTTGTGGATCATGAACATTGATGGCAGTGGTTTAAAACAAATTACCAATGCCTTGGGTTATGATGGCGGCGCTTTCTTTTCGCCAGATGGTTCAAAATTGATTTTTAGAGCTTCGAGACCTCAAACCATGCAAGAGTATACAGAGTACAAAGAACTGCTCGCTAAAGGCTTGGTAGCCCCTAATAACATGGAATTGTTTGTATGTGATACCAATGGTGCCAACATGAAACAAATCACGTACTTAGGAAAAGCCAATTGGGCGCCTTTCTTTCACCCTGCTGGTAATAAAATCATTTTTTCTAGCAACCACGCTTCTCCAAGAGGCTATCAATTCCAATTGTACATGGTTGATATAGACGGCAACAATTTAACTCAAATCACGGATGAGAGTAATTTTAATGCGTTTCCGATGTTTAGTCCTGATGGTAAGCAATTGATTTTTAGTAGCAACAGAAACAACGGTGGCACTAGAGATACCAATTTGTTTATTGCAGATTGGGTGGAATAAACCACTACAATACAAACAACAACAAAATTCCTAATAGGATTCTGTACCAAGCAAAGGGTTTAAAACCATATTGCTTTAACGCCGCTACGAAAGTTTTGATGGCCAATAAGGCTACAATGAAAGCCACAACGTTGCCAATTAAAAACAATAGGATATGCGTTTGATCTTGCATGATCATTTGATAGCCTTTTACACTGCCTTTGACGGATTGCCAATCCTTCAATAAAACCGAATAGGCCGTAACCGCTAACATGGTAGGAACAGCCAAAAAGAAAGAAAATTCAGCTGCTAAGGAGCGGGTCATCTTTTGTTGCATACCGCCAATAATTGAAGCTGCTGCACGACTAACACCAGGCATTAAGGCTATGCATTGCCAAAACCCAACAGCTATTCCTTGTTTATAATTTAAATCTTGAATTTGATCCGTTTTACCTGATTTAAATAAGCGATCTACAAAGAGTAAAATCACGCCACCAACAATCAATACAATAGCAATAGGAACTGGTTTTTCTAAAACAGATTCAATAACATCATCAAAAAAATAACCAGACAGCAAAGCTGGAATAACCGCAAGGGCTAACTTGAAGTATAAGCTTATATTTTGTCGATTAAAAAACGTATTTCTGTAGGCAAAAACAACTGCTAATATGGCTCCAAATTGAATAGATACTTGGAACATTTTCACAAAACCATCCTTCTCAATACCCATCAATGAACTGGTAAAGATCATGTGAGCCGTCGAAGAGACCGGAAGGAACTCTGTTAGGCCTTCAATAATGGCTATAAGTATGGCTTGAAGATAATCCAATTACTCCTCTTGACTAGGGGTTTCAGACTTTGGATTGTACAATATCGAAACAACACCAAGGGCAAATCCTGCCAACACAATCAAGGGTGCTACTGTGATCTTATTAGGTGCATCAAAGGCTTGACCTTTGCCGCTTCCCATGACTATGAAGCCAATTACAACAATGATGAAGCTAATGGCCAACAACATGTAATTTTGTTTCTTGAATACCATGAGTGGTTTTACTTCCTTTTTCTCAATGGTTTTGCTAGGCTTAGTAATCGGTTTTTTTGAAGACATGTTATGGATTAATAAAGTTGATCTATTTTAAGTTTAAGGTATCTTTTGGTTGAAAAATAAACGCTGATGAGCGCAATTAATACAGCCAAAGCTAATAAAATTCCAGACAATGACAAATAATCGTCCATGAACAATTGCCAATTGTTCTCTTGTAAATACTTTTCGGTGGTATACACAACGCCAAACAACATGCCCAAAGACAATACCACAGACAATACCGCATACAACAAATACATGCCTAAAAATGGCCTGATAATGAACCAATCCGAGGCACCAACATATTGCATGCTCTTAATTAAGAAACGTCGCGCGAACATATTGATCCTAACGGTGCTATTGATGAGCGCCAAGGCAATTAATAACAGTATGCCCGCCAAAGCCATTAACACCAATTTAACGGTTTCAAAGTTCTGATTGATTTTACTCAACAAGTTTTTGCCCAAATCATCTTTAGCATAGCGGATATCATCAATGTTGGGCATTGATCTTAGCTGTTGTTCCACCACTTGCATTTTAGCTTCGGTAGCATAGGTTGCGTTGATGTTGATTTCTAAAGAATGGGGAATGGGATTATAGCCTAATGTTTTGATGAAATCATTGCCTAAGCGCGCTATCTCTTTTCTAGCAGCAATGTCTCTGTCAATAAAACTAGTGGATTTAACAAAGGGCAAATGGTTGATTTCACTTTGAATTTGTTTGGCTTTATCGGTATCTGTAGAGTCTGTGTAAAACACATAAACCTCAAAATTATTTTGATAAAAATTAGCTAAGTGTTTTGCATAAATAGACACCAAACCCAATAAACCAACTATGAATAAGACCAAAGTCATACTGATAATGGTTGGCCAAAAGGAGGTTCTTTTTTTATATAATTTTTCGTTGCTCAAACTTTAACAAATATAAGGTTAATATGCTTTAAACTGCTACAGGCGCTTTAATGGCCGGATGTGGATTGTAATTCTCTAAAGTAAAGTCTTCGTATTTGAAGTCATAAATAGACTTAACATCTGGATTGATGCGCATGCTTGGGTAAGCATTTGGTGTTCTCGACAATTGCAATTCCACTTGTTCAAAGTGATTAGTATACACGTGGGCATCACCGAAAGTGTGCACAAAATCACCATACTTTAAACCACATACTTGCGCCAGCATCATCGTCAACAAGGCATAAGAAGCAATGTTGAAAGGAACTCCTAAGAAAATATCTGCGCTTCTTTGATAAAGTTGGCAAGATAGTTTGCCGTCTGCCACATAAAATTGAAACAAACAATGACAAGGCGCTAAGGCCATCTTAGGCAAATCAGCAGGATTCCACGCTGAGACTATCATTCTGCGGCTATCAGGATTGTTTTTTATGGTTTTAACCACTTCTTCAATTTGATCAATGACTTGACCATCTGGTGCCGCCCAACTTCTCCATTGTTTGCCATAAACAGGTCCTAAATCGCCATTGGCATCAGCCCATTCATCCCAAATACTAACACCATTTTCTTTAAGATAGGCAATATTGGTTTCGCCTTTTAAAAACCATAACAACTCATGTATGATGGATTTCAAATGTACCTTCTTGCTGGTAATCAAAGGGAAGCCTTGATTTAAATCAAAACGCATCTGATACCCAAAAACACTTTTTGTACCCGTGCCTGTGCGGTCGCTCTTGAGCGTTCCGTTTTCATACACATGTTTTAAAAAGGTCTCGTATTGATTGTACATGATTCAAAATTAAATCAAATCTGCTGATTTGATGGCAAAGAGTTTTTCACATTTGGGTTAAAAAAAATGCCCTTTCGGGCATCTCTTTGATTTTGTAATGGTCTATTGCCAGAATTGGTCTTTGTATAACTCATCTGCTGAACCCACTTTACGACAATTCATTTCGTGATCAGTGTTCCAATTCATTTTCCAATAAGTTTTAAAGCCTCCTGCACTTGGCACGATTTCAAGGGTATCAGAGTTATTAACCCATCTCCAAGTACCAGTGTTAGAATACACATTATTACCCCTAAAATCATGAATGATTGACCCGCCTTGGTTGTACCAAGCTTTAGAAGTTAATGTTGATTTGTTAAGGGTTTTTGCAGCCGAATCTTCGCTCGATTTTTTGCAAGAAACCATGCTGCCGGCCAATAAAACAAAGGCAGTTACAGCTAGTAATTTAAATAATTTCATAATAGAAAAAGTATATTGTTAAAGCGAAAATAGTCCCTTAGGGTTTACGCCTAACAAGTAAATTAAACACAGCTGTGGATATCCAAATTATCCAGGTAATCTGCTAATAGATTTTTCAAGCAATTTGATTTGCTCAACAATCTCTTTTGACTTTGGATTTAACGCTTTGGCTTTTTTGAAATAAGCTTTGCCCACTTTGAATTGTTGTCTTTGCATTTCAATAGAGCACAATTGAAGGTATACGCCCGCTAAGCTTTCTTTGTCAGGAATACCCGCTTGAATAGCCGCTAATAAATTGGCACGACCTTCTTTAATCTTACCTTGTCGCATTTGAATAAAGCCCAACTGCATTAGGTTGGTGCCTTCCATATCGCCGGCTAAAGTAGACTTGGTTTTTAAACTCTTTCTGATATTGTCTTCAGCAGTGCTTAAATCATTGGTGGCCATAGACATTGTGCTTTGTAGCATATAGTATGCAGAGCGCACAGGTTTGATGAGCCAATTAGGGCGTTTGATTTTTTGAATATAGGTTGTAGCCAAATCCACATTGCCAGCCTCAACAGCATCTTTTACCAAACGCATGGTGCCAATCATGTAATGCAGCAACACAGATACGAAAGCCAAAATGTAAAGTATCCAGGCCAATATCACATCAGCATAAAGATGAGACAAAACGCCAGCAACAACTAAGCCTAAAGCAAAGTACAATCTGTAAAGGATATATAATCTTAAAAGTTTCATGTAAACAGGAATTATAGGGAATTAAACGGTTTCTGAAGGCAGTTGTTCTGTTATTTCAGAACTGTTTGATTTAGGGAAAAATTGTTTTTGAAAAACGACTATAGCAATTACGCCAATACTAATTGCAGCATCAGCTAAATTAAATACAGGACTGAAAAAGATAAACTCTTCGCCAGGTTTGATGGGCGACCATTCAGGATAATGTGTTTCAATGACTGGGAAATAGAGCATGTCAACCACCCAACCCAATAAGTACCCACCCTGATAATCATTCATATCTTGGTACCATACACCATAAAATGTACAGTCTATAATGTTGCCTATAGCACCGCCTAAAATCAAAGCGACACAAATGATGAACCAAATATTAGCCCCATTTCTTATGCTTTTAATCAAATACCATAAGCCAAACACTGATACGCCAATACGCAAAATGGATAGGGCGTATTTACCAATGACACCAAAAAATTTCATGCCGAATGCCATGCCTTCATTTTCTGTAAAATGTAAATAGAACCAATCTTTAAAAATCACTTTTTCGGTGTGCAGTACCATGTGATGCTTTACCCAATATTTTAGGTATTGGTCAATAAATACCACCAAAAACAAGACTAAGAATGGAAGTACCCATTTGGAAGCAGAAATGGTTTTCTGTTCAGGGATCAATGAAGTATTGTCAGTTGCTTCGCTATTCAAAATGATATACTATTTGTATTGTTTTAATTTAGCTTCCATGCTCAAAGTTGCATGAGGTACAGCCATTAATCTTTCTTTCTGAATCAACTTGCCAGTTACTCTACAAATACCATAGGTTTTGTTTTCAATTCTGATCAAGGCGTTTTCAAGATTGTCAATGAATTTCTTTTGTCTAGCAGCCAATTGGTTCAAATTCTCTTTTTCAAATGTGCTGGCGCCGTCATCTAAAGTTAAGTACTGATTAGATGTGTTGCCATCGCCATTTTCGTTAGGGTTTTGTAGAGACTTCTGCATTTTGCTAAACTCGTCTTTGGCAATTTCTAATTTGCCTAAAATAAGTTTCTTAAACTCTTGAAGATCTTTGTCGCTGTAGCGCGTTTTTTCTTTTTCTTCAATTTTTTTCTTAGCCATTTTTTTCCAATTTAATTGTACAATTTATGCCTTCTATATCAAGTAAAGTAGCGTTTTGCAAACCTTGTTCTAGTCGAAGGCTATCTGCTAGAATTTCGTTGCAAATATAAGTTTTATACTGTTCTAAAGCGTTCCAAGTGTTAGCATTAGTGTCTATGCTTACTAAAATGCGGTCAGTCACATCAAGGCCTTGGTCTTTGCGGGCATTTTGAAGTCTATTAACCAATTCTCTGGCCAATCCTTCGTTTTTCAAATCATCTGTAAGTGTGATATCCAATGCCACGGTTAAACCGGCATAGCTGCTCACTAGCCAACCAGGAATATCTTGAGCTTGAATTTCAACGTCTTGCAACTGAAGTTCGAATTGCACATTGTCTAAATCTAAAACCAATGAACCATTCAATTCTAAACTGCGAATATCCGCTTGACTCAATGTGGCCACCTTGCTAGAAAGCGCTTTCATGTGGGCACCAATTTTAGGCCCTAGGGCTTTGAAATTTGGCTTTACGCCTTTCACAATAACGGCATTATCGGCCTCTAAAAAGGCAACTTCCTTCACATTCACTTCAGAAAGTATCAAATCTTGAATATGGTCTAAACGTTGTTTAAACGCTTCGTCAAGCACAGGCACCATGATTTTTTGCAAGGGCTGTCTAACTCTGATATTTTGTTTTTTTCTCAAACCAAGTACCATACTGCTAATGTCTTGAGCCAATTGCATGGTGGTTTCCAATTCTGTATCAATCAATGCTTGATCAATACTTGGGAAATGGGTCAAATGCACAGAGCTATGGTATTGATCTAATTTTAAACTGTGGTGCAACCAATCTGAGAAGAAAGGCGCAAATGGACTCATTAATTGAGAAACTTTAGAAATACAAGCAAACAAAGTATCGTAAGCGGCTTGTTTATCTTCATTCATCTCACCTTTCCAAAAACGTCTTCTTGATAAACGCACATACCAATTGCTCAAATCATCGCATACGAATGTCTCTATAGCTCTTGCTGCAGGCGTTGGATCATAATCATCCATGTGTTTTGCAACCAATAAACACAATGAATTTAATTTGGATAAAATCCATCTATCCAATTCGCTTAAACGCGCAAACTCAACTTTGCTATCAGGGTTGAATTGATAGTTGTCAATATTGGCGTAAATAGCAAAAAAGGAGTATGTATTATAAAGGGTTCCAAAGAATTTTCTTTGGGTTTCAGCTATCCCTTCTAAGTCAAATTTAAGGTTGTCCCATGGATCAGAATTGGTAATCATATACCATCTGGTAGCATCAGCGCCATAGGTTGAAAGGGTCTTGAATGGATCAATTGCATTGCCTAAACGCTTGCTCATTTTGTTGCCATTCTTATCGAGCACCAAACCGTTTGCCACTACATTTTTATAGGCCACAGAATCAAATAACATGGTACCTAAAGCGTGTAGAGTAAAGAACCAACCTCTGGTTTGGTCAACACCTTCGGCTATAAAATCTGCTGGAAAATTTTGAGCCCAAAGCGCTTTGTTTTCTAGGCCCCATTGCGCATAAGGCATGGCTCCGCTATCAAACCAAACGTCAATTAAATCTGATTCTCTGCGCATAGCCTTACCTGAAGCTGACACCAAAATGATATCGTCTACAAATGGTTTATGCAAATCAAACTCAGGGCTATTAACATCTTGTTGCAACCCTAATGCAGCATTGGCTTTTGCAACTTCAACTTGCAATTCTTCAAAAGAACCGATGCACAATTCTTCGCTGGCATCTTCTGTTCTCCAAATTGGCAATGGCGTACCCCAATAACGGCTTCTGCTTAAATTCCAATCGACTAAGTTTTCGAGCCAATTACCAAATCTGCCTTCACCAGTTGACGCAGGGCGCCATTGTATGGTTTTATTCAATTCAACCATTCTATCTTTAACCGCTGTGGTCTTGATGAACCAACTCTCAAGCGGGTAATACAAAATGGGTTTATCAGTTCTCCAACAGTGCGGGTAACTGTGTTCGTATTTCTCTTTTTTGAAGAGCTTATGCTCTTGTTGTAATTTTAAAACAATGCGCTCATCAACACTCAAATAACTCAATTTACTGGTGTCTTTAATGAAGCCTTTGAGTTGTTCTTTTTGCACTTCTAGTGCTGCAGTTTTTTCTGCATCTGTTAGGTAGGATTCCTTCACGTATTCATCGCCATACAGAAACACATTATCAGCTATGCCCGCTAAAAACTTACCACGCTTATCAACCATGGTGAGTGCCCCTATGCCGTTTTGTTTAGCGACTCTAAAGTCATCTGCACCAAAACTCGGCGCTATGTGCACTATACCTGTACCATCTTCAGTGGTCACAAAATCACCCACAATAACTTTAAAGGCATCTCCATCAATCTGGTTTTTAGCATTGGCTTCAAAACTCAATAATTGTTGGTAAGACCATCCTGCTAAATCGCTGCCTTTGAGCGAACCCAAAACTTGATATGGAATCAATTTGTCGCCAGGTTTGTAATCATCAAAAGGGATTTCAGCGGCAGCGGCATTGAAGTGTTTACCCAGTAAGGCTTCTGCCAAAACCACTAAAACTGCTTGATTAGAATACGCGTTATAGGTTTTAACACAAACGTATTGAATGTTTTTACCAACTGCTAAAGCAGTATTGCTAGGCAAGGTCCATGGTGTAGTTGTCCAAGCCAAACAATACAAGGGTAAAGTAGAGTCGCTGTCTTTCAATTGAAAGGCTTTAATGGCCTTATTTTTTGAATCAGCATCCAACTCAAATTGAGCCACCGCAGTGGTGTCTTTTACATTTTTATAAGTGCCTGGTTGATTCAACTCGTGTGACGATAAACCAGTACCAGCTGCAGGACTAAAGGGTTGAATGGTAAACCCTTTGTACAAATAGCCTTTTTTGTGAAGCTCTTTAAGTAAATACCAAAGGGTTTCAACATAGGATTTGTGATAAGTCACATAAGGGTGATCTAAATCCACCCAATACCCCATTTGCATGGTAAGCTCATCCCACTTGTCTTTAAACTCCATAACATCTTTTTTGCATTCAATGTTATAGTCTTTTACACTTATGGTTTTGCCAATATCTTCTTTGGTAATGCCGAGTCGTTTTTCAACTTGTAACTCAATAGGTAAACCGTGGGTATCCCATCCGCCTTTTCTGTCTACTCTATAACCTTGTAGTGTTTTGTATCGACAAAAAATATCTTTAATGGCCCTTGACATGACGTGGTGAATGCCTGGCATACCATTGGCACTAGGCGGTCCTTCATAAAAAACAAAACGGTTGTCATTTGGTCTTTGCTCTATGCTTTTTTGAAACGTTTTATCGGTTTCCCAAAAGCGCTTCACTTCCTCTTCGAGCACTGGCCACTGAACATGTTTAAGGGTACGGTACATACTGCGTTGCTAAAACGTGCGAAGATAATGAATATTCATTGAAAACATTGCACAGCAAGCGAGTTATATTCGATTGACTATGAGTGGTTTAGAAAATTTAGTTGAAGGACTATCAGATCAATAGCCGTATTTGTCTTTCCAACGTTTCTTTAAAAACGCCCGCATTTCATGTTCTCTTGGATTATCACCTGGCTGATAAAACTTAGCACCGGCAATGGTTTGAGGAAGAAATTCTAATTCAACAAAATTACCTGGATGCGCATGCGCATAAGCATAATCTTCGCCATAATTGAGTGTCTTCATAAGCTTATTGGCAGGGTTGCGCAAATGCAAAGGAACCGGCAATGCACCCGTTTTTCTAACCAATGCCATTGCGTCTTCAAGTGCCATGTAGGAGGCATTGCTCTTAGGACTTGCGGCCAAATAAACCGCGCATTGAGACAATAAAATTCTGCCTTCTGGCATGCCTATACTTTGAATGGCTGTTAGGGTATTGGTAGCTAAAACCAATGCAGTAGGATTCGCATTGCCTATATCTTCTGAGGCTAAAATCACCATTCTTCTTGCGATGAATTCTGGGTTCTCACCGCCTTCTATCATTCTGGCCAAATAATACACTGCGGCATTGGGGTCACTACCTCTCATACTTTTGATGAAAGCTGAAATAACGTTGTAGTGTTCTTCACCTGCTTTATCGTATACAATTTGTTGGTTTTGTAAAGCCTTTATTACCGCTGCATCGTCAATCAATACAGGGGCTTCTTTTTGCATGGCCAACATATCAATGATGTTCAATAAGCGACGGCCATCGCCTCCGCAAAACTGAATCAATGCGGCATGTTCAACGAGTTTGACTTGTTTGTCTATGAGTGCCTGATCAACCGCTATAGCATGCTCAGCCATTTGGATCAATTGATCATTGTCTAAGGCTTTTAACACATATACTTGACACCTTGACAACAAGGCATTATTGACTTCAAAACCAGGGTTTTCTGTAGTGGCACCAATGAGTAAAATATTGCCAGATTCTACAGCACCCAACAAAGCATCTTGTTGACTTTTATTGAAGCGATGAATTTCATCTAAAAACAATAATATTCTACCTTGTACTTTAGCCTCTTGTATGATTTTTCTAACATCGGCAACCCCTGCACTTATGGCACTTAATTGCACAAAAGGCAACTGCAAAGACTCTCCTATTATTTTAGCTAGAGTGGTTTTGCCTACACCCGGTGGGCCCCAAAATAACATACTGGGTATTTGCCCAGATGTAATATATTTTCTTAAAGGTGCATCTGGTCCGGTTAAATGTTCTTGACCAAAAAAATCACTTAAATTTTTAGGGCGAACACGTTCAGCTAAAGGCACCATTTGCATGAAGCAAAGGTAAAAAACTCAGGTGAATAATTGCTTATCTGAGCAATAAAAAACTGGTGTTAGAATAATGCCAACGGCCTTTAAAATCTCTCACTTTAAAGACTACGCCATACATGCCTTCCATCACTGGCTCATTCATGTATTTACCATCCCATGGCTGACTTGAATCTGTTTGGTATACAATTTCACCCCAGCGGTTAAATATGGTCATCGCAAATTGTTTGTAACCAATACCACCCGGAGCATACACATCATTGGTGCCATCGTCATTAGGCGAAAATGCAGTTGGTGCATTAAATACAAATAAATACCTAATCACAATTGGTTTGCTTACAGTGTCTCTGCAGCCATATCGGTTGGCAACAAACTGTTGTATAATGAAGGTGCCACTATCAGGATAACTGTTGATCAAATTGCGCATATTAGAGCTATGACCATCACCTAAATTATAGCGAACTGTATCTGCGCCTGTACTTTGGTCAATGATCTGAATTTCTGGGTTAACAACAGTGCCCCCTTGACTTGGATCGGTAATGAAATCAGCATTAGGCACAGGATAAACATGCAGCATTTTTACTGTGTCGTACTCACAATTATAACTGCTCAAAACTTTTAATCTAACTTTAAAAGAATCAGGGCGTTGATAGGTGTGCCAAGGGTCTTTGATTTTAGCTGAATCCCCATCTCCGAAATTCCAAGTATATTTAGCTATTGTAGCGTTAGGTATAAGTGTTTGATCAAACAATAAAGTAGGGTCGCCATAACAAACATTGTTGAATCTAAAATCAACTAGCACTGGCGGATAACTTTGTATGGTCTTGCTAACCGAATCTTTACAATTAAAATTGCTGCTGGCGATTAGTTTTACAGTGTAAAAACCTGAACCAGGAAAAGTATGAAATGGATGCGCAAGCGTTGAAGTGGTGTTGTCGCCAAATTGCCACAGTTGCCCCAAAATATTGCCTTTGCTAATACTGATGGCAGATCTGAATTTAAATTGATTGTCTACACACTGGTTAGAATCAATTAAACTGATTTTTGGCAAAGGATAAATTTCAACCGGCATACTGGTATCATACACACAAGCAAAAGCTGAAGTAACGATTTGCCTAATACTGTAATTGCCAGCTAAAGAGTAATGATAGCTTGGATGCTGTTGTTTAATGGAATCTGTTATACTAAACTGATACAACCATTTTTGAATAGTGTTACCATTGCTTTGAGTTAAGTCAGTAATTCTAACACTGTCAGACACACAAACATTGATCAATTTAAAATTAGGTTTAAGCTTAGGATACACCACAGTGATTTTGTCTATGGTATCATAACAGGCATGGTTGGATTGAACCACCAAACGGACTTTAAACGTATCGCCAAGCAAAAATTTATGCGTGAAATTAGGGGTACTGAATTGACTACCATCGCTTAGTGTATAATGCCAAGTACTCAAAGTGCCCTTGTTAATCCATGATAAATCCTGACAAAAACTACTTTGTTTTTCACAGACATTTGGCAAATTAAAATTCGCATTGGGCAAGGTATACACTTCAGTAGTTTGTATGATTGAATCTGAACAGCCAAAAGCCGTTGCCACTTTTAATTGTATATTGTATACAGTATCTTGACTGAACAAATAATGCTTGTTCCAAGTGTAACTGGTATCTGAATTGACTTGCCAACGCGAATACACAATACTATCTGCTGTAATTGATGAGGTATTATTAGTGAAAATGCTATCGCCTAAACAAGCCGTATTTACGCTAAACTGAGCCTTTGGTTTGGCATAGACTTGAACTGATTTTTGTATGGTATCAAAACAATTATGACCTGACTTGACTATCAATTGTAAGGTATGGGTATCAGCAGTCAAATAGAGATGTTTAAAATCCTTACTATTGCTATTGTAGCCGTCTGAAGATTGCCATTGGTATTGTTGAATGTTACCACTTAAAATCTTGCTGGCGTCAAGGGCATTTAAACTATCTGTTAAACATATATTTTTGAAGCTAAAATCAGCCTTAGGATTAGGGTAGACAAAGACTGTTTTTTTGCTGGTATCAGCACAACCAAAATTGGTTTTTACCACCAACTGAAGTGGGATAGTTGAAGGATGTGATAATTTAAACCCTAAAGCATGCACATTTAAAGTGTCTAAATTTGGAGCGGTCCAACGGGTGTATGTTATGCTGTCTCCTATAACAGTTGAAGAATCCTTTACTTGTATAGAATCTCTCTCACAGGTTGACAAAAAACCAAAAGCACTTTTTGGATAAGGCTTCACTATTATTTTTATGGAATCTGTGGCTGTACATTTTTTCATGTCCGTAATAGTCGCTTTGTAGACTATATTTTTTAATGCCTTAGCCGTTATTGTAAAGCCTGTACTGTCATTCAAATTCAAGCCTGGTGTCCACTTTATTCTTGGAAAACCTGTACCATCTCTACTGTAGGCTTTAAATGTGATTTTTTGATTCACACAAACTGAAGTATCATGAAGATTCAAATACAATTTAGGCGGCCAATATACCGCTACACTAGTCGTGTCTTTGCTTGAACATTGCCCCCTATAGGTGGTTAAAACATAGGATTGAAACACCACATTGGTATCTGTATTAATTAAACTAAATTTAGTTTGAGCCAAGGTATCATTGTTGAGATTTAAGCTAGGTTGCCACAAGTATTTAAATCCATTGGTTTGAGTAAGTCCTAAACTCACTGTATCGCCACTGCAAATGGACTTCGCTGCACCGGCATTTTTTAATCTAGGAATTGGAAACTTGGCAAAACTAAAATTACAAGAACATGTAGCTGAATCTATCATTACAAATAATGCACAGGATAAACCTGCTTTTATACGCACTGTTTTAGTAATTAATTGACTGCCGTTTTTGGCTAAATTTAATCGCAGTGTATCCGTATAAGCTACCTTGTCTTTGGCATCCGCTGTACCAGAACTATTTTGATCATAAACATATTTAACCAACACAGGTTTGCTACTTTTAAGCGGGCTGCCTGTATTTTTAACAAAATATTGAAGCGCGATGGTTTCTGAATCTGATCCTATGCTTTGCAATTGAGCACTTAATCCATAAAACGATAAACTACTCTTTAGCACAGGTACCTTTAATAATTGATTACCTGTTACTACATTGATTTTACATTTTGAATTATCCGCAACACAGGTAACTTCTTGCTTCACAGCCGCCTGACTGTATAAATCTGCTGTACCGCAATTCAATTGCTTGCCATCAGCGCTGTACTTGAACTTAAATTCAATACTGTCGCCTGGTTGGATATCACTTGGCAAGCTGAATTCAACTTCTGTGGCACCATTGATATTGCGCTTTTTAGTTAATGCATTATTAGGTGCGTTGTAAATGCCTTGGAATTGCGCAGAGTCATATGTCATGCCTGGCAATAAAACCATTTGATATTTGTCTTCAATGCCCGTTTTAGAAGGCCCTAAGTTGATGATTTTAACCGAATAATTACTTGGTTTCTCGCAAGGAAAAATGGTATCAGAACTGGTCTTTAACAAAGTATAATATGGCCTTACAACACCTTTAATATTCAATGGATTGCTGATAGATGGATAACTCAAAATAGGATCGCCACATTTGATGTTTCCGCTTGCGCTTGCTCGAATATAATTACCACTAGAATAATCACAATTGGTTTTAACCCTGAAGAAAATAACCACTTTGTTTTTACTGGTATCTGAAACGCCTTTTAATCCATTGGCTATAGTAGTATTTAATGCCGGTAAATTCCATTCATACAAAGTACCACTTTTTAAACTTGGCAATGGAATATTGACCTTACTTCCCTTAAACGGATAGCGCATGTAACAAGAGCCCGGCACTATACTCATGCCAATGGGTAAATTGATTTGCGCTCTGGTATTATAACCAGGTGTTGCGCCAGTATTTTCAAGTAAAAAAGTATAAGGATTATTGGCGCATAAATCTGATGTTTTAACTGAATCTAAAAGGGTGGTTTGAAATTGGGTATTTTGTGGCTCAATGTACAAAGCAATTCGCTCCTTGAAACAATTGTAAGAGGCTAAATCCTTAGGATATCCTTGACAATTCCATCCAGTGTAGAGTATTACACTGTCTTTAAAACAAGTGTTATAAATGGCCCTTACCTTGAACTTTCGAGTTTGATTAAATGGAATGGTGCCAAGTCTATAAACAGCATTGGTTTGAGGTATCAAGGTATCTTTCGCAGCATCTTTAATTTGAACCACTTTTACAGCTCCTGTATTATCAGGCGAAAACCATGAATTGATATTGCTAAAAGACGAAGAATAATTGGTGTAAACCAGCTCCCATTCTGCTGTATCTTGAGTAGCATAAACAGTAGGTATACTTGGTTTAATGACCGTAACTGGTTTATTGTAATTGATGTAATCTGGAGTAGCTCCAAACACAGTATCATAGCCATTGCCTAGCGTATTTTTGCGCTCAAAAATAAAATCATATTTAACAGGAATATTGGCAGTAGTTTGCAATTCACAAGAAGGTTCTATAAAGGCTTGAAAATAGCCTTGAAAGGCATCGTCGCTGAAATTGATTTTGCCACCGGAATCAACATAGTGTTTAGACACATCATACACCAAAGGATTGGCATTGTTGTTCTTGGCCAATAAAGAATCTTTGATCTCAAGTGTTGTTTTATTAGAGCCTGAAGTTCTGTATTGTCCGAAAAGGGCTTTTTTTAGTTTTATGCCATTGGGTAAGTAAAATCTGACTGCTTTTAAGCGTGCAAAATGACGGTATTCGTATGGAAAATAATTATTCCCAGCATAGTTTGAACAACACGCGCCAATACCCATGTAATAGGAATTGCTTATCGTAATCTGATTACACGAATTGATTTGAACATTATCTGAGCAGCAACCTGCAAAATAATATCCAGCCAAGATCATTTGTCCGCTAAACGTATCGCATTGGAACTTATTGACAGAGGTGGTTGGATTGGTTATTGGACTGGTATAAAATAAATTGTTAAAGAGGAGGTTTTGGGTGGCGTTGGCAATGTTTTTACTCACTCTGAATTTAACTTTAACAATCAGGCTATCGTCAATATTGTATCTGAAAGAGGTGGATACACAAGCCAGCATTGAATCTGTGCTTAAATCGATTTTGAAGGTTGCATTGTTGCCGCTAATGGTCTTGAACCGCTTGATATTAGAACAATTGGTAGACAAAGTTACGCCCCTTCTCCATACCAATAATTGAACACCTACTACATCCAAATTTTTTCCATTTGTGATATTGGATTCTATGTATAAGTTTCTCCAACTGGTGTAGGCTGATGATCTTAAAATTTTACCAGTGTATACTGCTTGAATGGTGTCTCCAAAAAAACAACGCTCCTCTCTAACTTTGAGAGTATCGATAGTGCCGGTTAAATCCGCCTTGCCATCATTATTGTTATCTGGGCGACCAAAATTAATTCTTTGTACTGAAAAATTTCTGAATTTTAAACCACCTGCACAAGAATTGATGCAATGTACTTTAACCTGTAAAGATTGGCAGCTCAGCATCAACCATTCTCTTGGACTACAAGCCTTGTCTGGACTATAACGGAATTGCGCCTTTACTGTTTGAAAGCCATTAGAGCCTGTTTTTGAACAATCAGCAGTTAAGTAATACACCAATTCAGAGTTGGTCAAACTAATAGGAACAGGGTGGGGAAAATAGCCTCTTAAGGTATCGCCTTTTAGCGCTATACTATCAGGACTCCAAGTACCTGTTAAATCTGCATTTATAAAATATAATTCGCTTTTGAGTTTGCTATGAGTTAAACCTTTAGGTAGAATCAAATCGACTACATAACTGGCAGTTGATGTTCTAGGAAACATACTGACAGAGCTGAATAATGTCCTGAATTCTCCTTTTTGTTTATTAATTAAATCTGTTGGTATAAATGATGAAGCTGTGGCATAGTGTTGATCATACACCTTACCCCAAGCCCATGGCACAGTTTTAAGATTATTACATTGGTCTTTATAATCGGCATAATAAGCCCAACTGTTAATCACCATGCTTGCATTAGAACAAGGTGGTGCTGTACAACTGTTGGTATTCCATTTCAAATACAAAGTATCATTGGGTTTTAAATTGGGTGCTTTTAATCTAAAATAGCCAATTGGGTATACCCCAATACAACCATAATAGCCTAGATTATATGAACCGGTAACACTGTCTTTAGCTACTCTTACCCAAGTGCCCTTATATCCAACCTTGATTCTAACTGAGGCAGTATCAAAAGTAGAAAAGACATAGGCATAGTTCAATGATATAGCTACACGTGGATTAATAGCATCCATGTTGCCAACATTGACATATCTAACTTCTGAACTAAAGGTATTATTATTGAAACAGGTAGGTGTAACCGGGAAAGGCAATGCCTTTAATATTGGTGACTTGTTGCTAATACTTACTGAACCGTTTGATTTACTAATTAAACATGATTTTACATTACAGCCCCAGCTTAATTCATAATTTGTAGTTAAGTACCTGCAACCTTTTATTAGAGAAGAATCATTTATGGTAATGGTTTCATTTTGATCTAAAAACGTATCTAGGTTACCTACAGATTTAAATTGATTACCAGACAATAAGGTGTATACCGTGTCACCTTTAAATGTGTTGCTACCCTTATTGACAAAAAATGTCTGAATATCCTTTCCGTTTATGCGTTTTAAAATGATTTGACGAAGAGGACCTTTACCATAATTACCAACGGTGATTTGTCTTTCGAACTTAGTGCCAATATCGCCAGTATAACTTAAGTTCACAATAGTGCCAAACTGTGCAGAAGGTACTCTAACTGAAAAAGGAATAGATGAGCCTACATCATAGTTTCCGGTGTAGTTAATTCTTACGGGTATTGATGGTGTATTTGAGCTTAAGTAGGATAAAAGGTCACAATCTGCAGTTAACAAGAGTCTGCATTTAAAATTTTTGGCGATGGCCAAATTTGGAGCTGAAAATTCGGGTTGATTAGTGTTACTTACATTGCTCTCCGAAACCGATCCTCCTGTTATAGAATTCTTAACATAACGAATACCGGGAGGTAAATTCAGTTTAATGATTAAGTTATTAACGGTGCCACTTGAAATGTTATACACTTCGAGAAAGGCTGAATCATTGACACCACAAATCGATAATTTACTTGGGCCTGTAGCTTGAATAGACAAACGATTGCCTTGGGCATGAAGTAAAGACGACATACCAAAAAAGAGAACTAAAAGTTGACATATAAGCTTACGGCTCATGAATAACTTAACAAATATAAGGGAATGTAAAACATTGCAAAAGATTGATTTTTGGAAACTTTAAATATCTTTGCCTAGCATATGAATACAAGAGACGAACAAATTTTTGATTTAATTCAAAAAGAACAAGCCAGACAAGAACATGGTATAGAGTTGATTGCTTCTGAAAATTTTGTTTCTAAACAGGTTATGGAAGCAATGGGCAGTGTTTTAACCAACAAATATGCCGAAGGGTTGCCGGGTAAACGTTATTATGGTGGATGTGAAGTGGTAGACCAAATCGAGCAATTAGCCATTGACCGTCTTAAACAACTTTTTGGTGCAGAATGGGCTAATGTTCAACCACATAGTGGAGCACAAGCCAATGCTGCAGTAATGTTAGCTTGCTTGAACCCAGGCGATAAAATTCTAGGATTCGATTTAAGTCATGGTGGGCATTTGACACATGGTTCACCTGTAAATTTTTCAGGAAAATTATACAAACCTAGTTTCTATGGTGTAGAAGAATCTACCGGAACTATTGATTTTGATAAAGTGGCTCAAATTGCTGAAAGAGAGCAACCTAAATTAATAATATGTGGCGCTTCATCTTATAGTAGAGATTGGGATTATGCTAAATTAAGACAGATAGCCGACAAAGTTGGTGCTGTATTATTAGCAGATATATCTCATCCAGCAGGATTAATAGCTGCAGGTTTATTAAACAATCCGCTTCCGCATTGTCACATTGTTACATCAACTACACATAAGACATTAAGAGGTCCAAGAGGTGGTGTGATTATGATGGGTAAAGACTTTGAAAATCCATGGGGTCAAACAACGCCTAAAGGTGAACCTAAAATGATGAGTGCTGTATTAGATGGTGCTGTATTCCCAGGAACCCAAGGTGGTCCGTTAGAACATGTAATTGCTGCTAAAGCAGTTGCCTTTGGTGAAGCATTAAGTGAGGACTATAAAACCTATATGCAACAAGTTAAAGCCAATGCTGCTGCATTAGCCAAGAGCATGGTTGACTTGGGCTACAAAATCATATCAGGTGGAACTGAGAATCATTTAATGTTGATCGATTTAAGACCTAAAGGCGATGAGATAACAGGTAAATTAGCAGAAAACACTTTAGTGAAATGCGATATTACCATCAATAAAAATACTGTGCCTTTTGAAACGCGTTCACCGTTTGTAACCTCAGGTATTCGTTTAGGTACGCCTGCAATTACTTCTAGAGGTATGAAAGAAGAACACATGCCAAAAATTGCCCAATTAATTGATAAGGCTTTAATGAACCACAACAATGAAGTTGTGTTAACGGAAATCAGAAACGAAGTTAACGCCTGGATGAAATCTTTTCCTTTATATTAAGGCTTTAAAAAATGTAAAGTATACCTAACCCACCTTACGGTGGGTTTTTTTATGTCTTAGAGAAACTAAGGGCATAAAAAAAGGGTGATGGATAACCATCACCCTTTTCTATAATTACTTAAGGATTATTGCAATACTACTCGCTTAGTTACTACTGTACCTTCAGAGATCAACTTGATGGTGTAAACACCTGTTGCGTTTCCGCTTAAGTTGATTTCGAATTTACTTGCAGCTTCGCTATAGTTTTGGTTCATTACCATTTGACCCATTGCATTGTATACTTCAACTTTTGCAGTTTGTGCCATTGATCCTTTAAGATCTAATGTTACAACACCTGAAGTTGGGTTAGGGTATACATTTACAGTTT
>JACCDP010421116.1_pt1 | contig 51471 bp, 50 predicted proteins | sample 7445841 | NCBI WGS metagenome assembly JACCDP01 (sample SAMN15323441, study PRJNA562643) | freshwater metagenome | isolation source: river surface water | place: USA:Blue River Watershed | collected 2017-08-17 | reverse complement strand
GGAAATAATCCATTCGGAACTGCAATGCCACGTCCGCCACAGAGAGCGCCACGTCCAGCCGGAAATAATCCATTTGGTTCTGGTGGTGCAATGCCACGTCCGCCACAACAACGTCCGATACGTCCTGGCGAACAACCTCGTCCAGGTGGTCGACCAGGAGGTCCTGGTGGACAACGTCCAGGATTTGCAGCTCGTCCACAACAAGGTGGACCAGGTGGTCCAGGTGGACAACGTCCAGGATTTGCAGCGCGTCCCGGTCAAGGTGGCGGTGCACGTCCACAAGGTGGCGGTGCAAGTGGCGGATCTCCTTATCGTCCAGGTGGAAATACCGGCGGTGGTGCACCAGGTGGTCCAGGTGGATTTAATCGTCCAGGGTTTTCAGGTGGCAATCGTCCAGGTCCAGGTGGCCGCGGTAATACTGCGGGTGCATTTGGTAAGGGTGGATCAAAGAAGAGTAATGCCAAGAAGAGTAAGAAGGCTTTGCGTGATGATTTCGAAAACATGCAAGCGCCTTCACTTGGCGGCGTAAAGATTCCACGCGGAGATGGTTCAACCACCATTCGCATGCGCCGTGGCTCTTCTCTAGCTGATTTTGCAGAGCGCATTAATTGCGATGCTGCTCAACTAGTTCAGGCGCTATTTATGTTGGGCGAAATGGTTACCGCAACTCAATCAGTTGATGAAGATACCTTCGCAATTTTGGGTTCCGAACTTGGATACAACATTCAAATTGTTTCTCCTGAAGATGAAGACCGCGAAATCCTAGAGTCATTTGATATCGATTTAGCTGGAGAGCTAGCTGATCTTGATTCTGATTTACTCGAAGCGCGCCCACCAGTTGTAACTGTCATGGGTCACGTTGATCACGGTAAAACACGTCTGCTTGATGCAATTCGCCAGACCGAAGTTATTAAAACTGAAGCAGGTGGAATTACTCAGCATATTGGTGCATATCAGATCCATCATGATCATGATGGTGTTAATCGTGCAATTACCTTTATCGATACCCCAGGTCACGAAGCCTTTACTGCAATGCGCGCTCGCGGTGCCAAAGTCACCGATATTGCGGTCCTGGTAGTAGCTGCAGATGATGGTGTGATGCCTCAGACCATCGAAGCGTTAAATCACGCGCAAGCTGCAGATGTTCCAATCGTGGTTGCAGTCAACAAGGTAGATAAAGAAGATGCCAACCCAGCAAAGGTGCGTCAACAATTAACTGAATATAACTTGATTGCTGAAGAGTACGGCGGAGACACAATTTTCGTTGATGTATCTGCAAAAGCTGGCAAGGGAATTAAAGAACTTATCGATGCAATCTTGCTAACTGCAGATGCCGCTATTGATCTGCGCGCAGTTGCAGATGATGTGGCACGTGGTGTTGCAATCGAAGCCCACCTAGATCGTGGTCGTGGCCCAGTTGCAACAGTTCTGGTTCAACGCGGTACGTTAAATGTCGGTGATGCAATTGTTGCTGGCGGTTCATTTGGTCGAGTTCGTGCGATGCTAGATGAATTCGGTCAGAACGTTGAAGTTGCCGGTCCATCTCGACCAGTTCAAGTTCTTGGTTTCACATCTGTACCAGATGCCGGTGATACCTTCCTCGTTGCAGAAGAAGATCGCACGGCACGTCAGATTGCAGAGAAGCGCCAAGCTGCAGAACGAAACGCGCAACTTGCAAAGGCTCGTAAGAAAGTATCGCTGGAAGATTTCATGGAGCAGTCCAAGATTTCAACTCTAAACTTGATTATCAAGGGCGACGTATCTGGTTCGGTAGAAGCTTTGGAAGATGCGTTGATGCAGCTTGATGTCGGAGCAGAAGTTGATCTACGCGTAATTCACCGCGGCGTTGGTGCGATTACCAAATCAGATATCACGCTTGCCTCTGCTTCAACTGCAGTCGTTATTGGCTTTAACGTTAAGCCAGAAATCGCAACTGCGCAGTATGCAGATGCCGAAGGCGTAGAAGTTCGTTTCTACTCAGTTATCTACAAGGCAATCGAAGAGATTGAACTATCACTTAAGGGAATGCTCAAGCCTGAGTATGAAGAAGTGGTACTTGGAAATGCTGAAGTTCGCGAAATCTTCAAGTCATCTAAGGCTGGTCTAATTGCAGGTTCACTTGTACAAGATGGAATCATCCGTCGAAATGCAAAGGCTCGCGTATTGCGTGGCGGAACTGTGGTAGCGGAAGACTTAACTGTTGATTCACTAAAGCGCTTTAAAGAAGATGCCACCGAAGTTCGTGAAGGTTACGAATGCGGTATCGGTGTTGGATTTAAGGAACTTACAACCGGAGACATCATTCAAGTCTTTGAGATGCAAGAGAAGAAGCGCGCATAATGTCAGTACGTTCTGAAAAGGTCGCAGACCGCATAAAAGTTGTAGTGGCACAGACACTTGAGACTAAGGTAAAAGATCCACGTCTTGGTTTTGTCACTATTACTGATGTGCGCGTAACTGGCGACCTTCAGAACGCATCTGTCTTTTACACGGTTTTCGGCGATCACGACCAACAAGCAAAAACAAAAGCTGCGCTCGAATCAGCTAAAGGTCTGTTGCGTAGCGCGGTTGGCCATGACTTGAAAACTCGCATTACGCCAACCCTAGAATTCTTTAGTGATGCGCTTCCTGAAGCTGCGCAACAAATGGAATCACTGCTCTCTGAAATCAAGAAGCATGATGATGAAATTGCGCAACTGGCAGAGAAGGCAAAACCGGTCGTAGACGATCCATATAAAAAGTAATCAAAGTTAATGACTAACGGCTTTCTAGTAGTCGACAAACAAGGTGGTATGACTAGCCACGATGTCGTTGCAAAGATGCGTAAAGAGCTAAATACTAGAAAAATTGGACATGCTGGAACTTTAGATCCAATGGCCACGGGAGTATTGGTCTTAGGTATCGGAGATGGAACGCGATTACTGCAATACATCACGGCTGGAATTAAAGCTTACGATGCCACTGTAAAGCTTGGCCAGTTGACTTCAACTGACGATAAAGAGGGAGAAGTAATCGCAACAACAGAGATCCCATCTGATATCCCAGCTGCATTTGTAAAACAAGTCGGAAAAATTATGCAGAAGCCATCATCCGTTTCGGCAATTCGAATTGATGGAAAACGCGCTTATGATTTAGTTCGCGAAGGAGTAGCTGTAGATATTCCCGCCCGCGAAGTAGAAGTTTATGAAATAAAGATAAATGAAATTCGTGGCGATGAAGTAGATATCTCCGTTAAATGCAGCGCTGGCACATTTATACGTGCAATAGCCAGAGATTGTGGCGGCCATTTAACTTCACTTCGTCGAACTCAAGTAGGTATTTTCGATCTATCCATGGCAGGGGAGTTAATGGGCGTTGCCGAAGTCGCATCTAGAATTTTCACGCCTCGCCAATTAACGCTTCAAGAAGCAGCAGAGATGAAATTTGGTCGAAATATCGATTCCAGTGGGGTGTCAGGAATCGTGGCTGCCATTACTCCGCAAGGCGAACTTGCCGCGTTATTAGAAGATAAAGATGGGAGCGCCAAGCCATTCGCGGTTTTCGTGAAATAGGTAAAGTATTCATATGCGTCTCTCGTGGAAACCTGCGCCAATCAAAGGAGCTACCGTAGTTATCGGTAACTTTGATGGAGTTCACGTTGGCCACCAGCAATTACTAATCGATGCACAGAAATTCGGTAATCCAGTTGTCGCGATGACTTTTGAGCCTCACCCAACAACATTATTCGCACCAGATAAAGCCCCGACGCATTTAACTTCGTTGGATGCTCGCATAAATCTCTTGTTAAAATATGGGGCAGATGCCGTAGTGGTAATTGATTTTGATAAAGAGTTTGCCTCTATGTCACCAGATGATTTTGTTCAGAAAATTCTGATAACTGACTTAGATGCAAAAGCGGTAATGATTGGCGCTAACTTCACTTACGGCAAAGGCGCAGCAGGAAAAGCTGAAGACTTACGTAATTACGGTTTTCAAGTGGAAGTACATAATTTGCAAGAGAGCATGGGAGTTATCTCATCTACTCGAATTCGCAATTTAATTTTCGAAGGCGATATTCAATTTGCAAATGAATTGCTTGGGCATAGATTTACTTTAGAAGGCATAGTGGTTCACGGGGAGAAACGTGGCCGCGAAATTGGATACCCAACTGCTAATTTAGGTTTGAGTGGCAATTGGACCATACCTGCAGATGGAATTTATGCCGGATGGCTAGAAGTTGAAAACCAGAAATGGCCAGCTGCAATTTCTATTGGCACTAATCCAACTTTCGAAGGAATACGTACTCGTCAGATTGAGGCATATGCTTTAGATCAAACCGGTTTGGATTTATACGATAAAAAGTGCAAATTTATTTTTGGATGGCGCCTTCGTGAGACCATCAAATTTGATGGTCTTGAGCCATTGCTTGAACAGATGAAAAAAGACTGCGATCAAGCGCGTAATTTGACCCAATCAGCCCTCAATTAGGTTTATTTCACTCCCTAATTTAGAATTTAGCCCTCGAAAGAGGTTCAAAGCGAGGAAATCGCGTTACGTGTCCAAGACCGTAGCCACTCGTGATCAAAGTAAAAGGAGTGCCAAATGGCGCTAACACCAGAAGTAAAGAAGTCAATCGTTGCGCAGTACGGCAACTCCGCAACCGATACCGGTAGCCCAGAGGCTCAGGTCGCGCTACTTTCAAAGCGCATTGATGATCTAACCGAGCACCTAAAGACAAACAAGCATGATCACCACAACCGTCGTGGATTACTTCTGCTTGTAGGTCAGCGTCGTCGTATTTTGCAGTACCTTGCAAAGACCGACATCAATCGCTACCGCGCAATTATTGAAAAACTCGGCATCCGCCGTTAATTAGAAAAAACCTACGGGGACGTTTTAATGGTCTCCGGTAGTGGTTTACGAATATGAGTTCGTGAACTTCGATCGTAGATACATTTTTAATGTCGCCCGTGGGTCGTATAGAAATGGAGCGACCTATGGAAGGTCAAGACGTTAAGCATGCCGTTGCAGTTATAGACAACGGAAAATTCGGAAAGCGCGAGATTCGTTTCGAAACTGGCCGCCTTGCAAAGCAAGCAGCCGGTTGCGCAACCGTTTATTTAGATGACGAAACTATGTTGCTATCTGCAACCACAGTTTCCAAATCACCAAAAGATCAATTCGACTTCTTCCCACTAACAGTGGATGTTGAAGAGCGTATGTACTCAATCGGAAAGATTCCTGGTTCATTCTTCCGCCGCGAAGGACGACCAACTGAAGAGGCAATTCTTACCTGCCGTCTGATTGATCGTCCGTTACGTCCATCATTCGTAAAGGGTCTTCGTAACGAAGTACAGATCGTGGTATCTGTAATGGCGTTAAACCCGGATCATATGTATGACGTAATCGCGATTAATGCATCGTCAATGTCAACACAATTAGCTGGTCTGCCATTCTCTGGCCCAGTCGGTGGAGTTCGCGTTGCACTAATTGATGGACAATGGGTGGCATTTCCAAATCATTCACAAGTTGAAAATGCAGTATTCGACATGGTGGTTGCTGGGCGTATCGCGGATGGCGACGTTGCAGTAATGATGGTTGAAGCTGAAGCAACTGCGAAAACTATTGAATTGGTAAAGGGCGGCGCAGCTGCTCCTACCGAAGCAGTGGTTGCTGAAGGCCTCGAAGCAGCTAAGCCATTTATCAAGATTCTCTGCGAAGCACAGATGCAGCTAGCAAAGGTTGCGGCAAAGCCAACTGCAGAATTCCCAGTATTCCTTGATTACCAGGATGATGTTTTTACAGCCGTTGAAGCAGAAGCTAAGAAGCCGCTTGCAGATGCGCTAACAATCGCAGGCAAGCAAGATCGCGAAAATAAACTTGATGAAATCAATAAGTCAGTTGTTGAGAAAGTTTCAGCACAATTCGAAGGACGCGAAAAGGAAGTTCCAGCAGCGCTTCGTTCATTGACAAAGAAGCTAGTTCGTCAGCGCGTACTTCGCGACAAGATTCGTATTGATGGTCGCGGTCTTCGCGATATCCGTCCGTTATCTGCAGAAGTTGAAGTAATTCCACGTGTTCATGGTTCAGCAATTTTCGAACGCGGCGAAACTCAAATTCTTGGCGTGACAACTTTGAATATGCTTAAGATGGAGATGCAGCTAGACACACTTAGCCCAGAAACTCATAAGCGTTACATGCACAATTACAACTTCCCACCATATTCAACTGGCGAAACTGGTCGTGTTGGTACACCAAAGCGTCGCGAAATCGGCCACGGTGCACTTGCAGAGCGCGCGTTAGTTCCAGTGCTACCAACTCGCGAAGAGTTCCCTTACGCAATCCGTCAGGTTTCTGAAGCGCTTGGTTCAAATGGTTCTACCTCAATGGGTTCAGTTTGTGCCTCAACACTTTCATTACTAAATGCTGGTGTGCCACTAAAGGCACCAGTTGCAGGTATTGCAATGGGTCTAATCTCAGATGATGTTGATGGCAAGGTTGAATATGTTGCACTAACCGACATTCTGGGTGCCGAAGATGCATTCGGAGATATGGACTTTAAAGTTGCTGGTACCAAAGATTTCGTTACCGCGCTGCAGCTAGATACCAAACTTGATGGTATTCCAGCATCAGTTTTAGCCGGTGCGCTACACCAAGCAAAAGAAGCGCGCCTTGCGATTCTTGATGTAATGGCAGAAGCAATTGATACTCCTGATGATATGTCGCCACTTGCGCCACGAATCATCTCTATCAAGATTCCAGTAGATCAGATTGGTGCAGTTATCGGCCCTAAGGGCAAGGTAATCAATCAGATTCAAGAAGAAACTGGTGCAGAGATTTCGATCGAAGAAGACGGAACTATCTATATCGGTGCAACTGATGGCACTTCAGCTGATGCAGCTAAGGCGCAGATTAATGCAATCGCAAACCCAACCATGCCTGAAGTAGGCGAGCGTTACTTAGGTACCGTTGTAAAGATTGCCCAGTTCGGTGCTTTCGTATCTCTACTTCCTGGCAAAGATGGCTTGCTACACGTTTCACAGATTCGCAAGATGCATGGCGGAAAGCGAATTGAAAACATCGAAGATGTAATGAAGGTTGGCGATAAAGTCCAGGTTGAGATCGGTGAAATCGATCCAAAGGGCAAACTTTCATTAGTTCCCGTTCTAGAAGGTGAAGCTAAAAGCGAGTGATTAACTAATGATCTCAAGGACCACTTTAGATTGCGGCCTACGTATCATCACAGATACAGATGCCACGGTCCGAAGTGCTTCGGTAGGTTACTTTGTAAATATCGGTTCACGTGATGAGGCGCCAGCAGAAGCTGGTGCCTCTCACTTTTTAGAACATGTTTTATTTAAAGGAACTTCGCGCCGAAATTCGAAAGAGATTTCATCTTCAATCGAGAATCTAGGTGGCGGCATCAATGCCTACACCACCAATGAATTCACTAGCTTTTATGCAAAGGTAGTCGATGAAGATTTGCCGCTAGCTGTCGATGTATTAAGCGATGTCATCACTAGCGCAGTAGTCACCAATGAAGAGTTTGAAACTGAGCGCAATGTAGTTTTCCAGGAAATGGCGATGCGCGATGATGATCCGCAAGATTGCGCCGAAGAGGCATTTAGCACCGCCTTTTGGGGTAACCACCCACTTGGCGTTTCAATTCTTGGTACCAAAGAATCGATGAACGCAATCACACGAGATCAGATTTTTAACTACTACAAGAGCCATTACAAGCCAGAGGCGATGGTGGTTTCAGCGGCTGGCAATATCAACCACGATAAATTTGTGGAATTAGTTAAACAAAATCTAGAGCGCGATAATTTTCTAGTTGGTAATACGCCGATTAAGAAGCGTGATTTTTCGCCATTTACTCCAAAACCTTCTGCAAAGGTGAAAATTCACGAAGGACAATTCGAACAGACCAATTTATTTCTTGGTTTAGAAGGCGTTGGTCGTAAAGACCCTCGCTCTACTGCGTTAAAAGTTTTAACTATTGCAATTGGTAGCGGTATGTCTTCAAGATTATTCCAAGAAATCCGTGAGAAACGGGGCTTGGTTTATAGCGTTGATGGATTAGTTCGTAGATATGTCGGTAGCGGTTACTTTGCAATCTATGCAGGTTGCGCAGCCGACAAGGCAGTTGAGGTGGTAAAGATTGCGCGCGAAATTCTTAATGACGTTGCTCAAAACGGAATCACCGATGAAGAATTTAATCGCGGCAAGAATGCGGTGCGCGCTGGTGTCTTATTAGCTGGCGAAGATTCGGCATATCGAATGGACCGTATTGGAAGCTCAGAAATCTGGGATGGCTATGCCAAGAGCCCAGATGAGATGATGGCGGATTTAAATTCAGTTACTAAAGCTCAAGTCGAAGAAATTGCTCGCGAATTCTTCACCAGACCGCTTACGCTTGGCCTTGCCGGCCCGAAAGCCGATGCAGCTGAATTTGAAAGGATATTGGCATGATCAAAGTTGGCGTACTTGGTTCAAAAGGTCGCATGGGCTCAGAAGTAGTTAAAGCTGTTTCAGGTGCCAATGATCTAGAACTTCATGCTGCAGTTGATTTAGGTGATTCACTTGATGCCCTTAAAGGCGCCGATGTTGTAGTTGATTTCACCAACCCTGAAGGGGTTATGAAGAATCTTGAGTTCTTAATTAATAATGACATCAATGTAGTAGTCGGTACCACTGGTTTTGATGCCGGAAAACTTGCCCAAGTTGAAGGCTGGCTAGCGTCGCATCCGAAAGTTGGCGTATTTATCGCCCCTAACTTTGCAATTGGCGCGGTATTAATGATGGAGTTTGCAAAGCAAGCTGCGCCTTATTTTGAATCTGTAGAAATTATCGAATTGCATCACCCAAATAAAGTTGATGCCCCATCTGGCACCGCTGCGCGTACTGCTGAATTAATCAATAAAGCGCGTAGCACTATGCAGAAACAACCAGATGCTACAAATACCGGTCTTGATGGAGCACGTGGCGCAAAGATTGGCGATGTGCCAATTCATTCGGTTCGCCTTCGCGGATTAGTTGCACATCAAGAGGTCTTGTTCGGTGGACTTGGCGAAACTTTAACGATTCGCCATGATTCATTAGATCGAGTTGGATTTATGCCAGGTGTGCTACTTGGTTGCAGAGAAATCGTTAAGAACCCTGGACTAACAATTGGATTGGAGAAATTCCTATGAGCGAAATAACAATGTATTCAGCGGATTGGTGTGGAGATTGCCGCCGTTCAAAGCGTTTACTAGATGAACTTGGCGTTGCCTATGATGTCATTGATGTTGAAAAAGATCCAACTCAAATCGAAAAGGTAAAAGAGATCAATGGCGGTGCACAGAGCATTCCAGTGATTCTATTTTCAGATGGCACTCATATGACCGAACCATCAGATCCAGATCTCCGTAAAAAGCTGGAAGATTTGAAGTTAATTTAATCTAACTAATAAAGCTGAAACTAAGGCCGCGGCTCCCACTACAACTGGGAACGGGGCCTTTAGTTTTAACGCTACTGCCGCAACCGCTAGTCCGGCAGCGCGGTGATCAATTCCGAGTTCTTTCTTAACGGCAAAAGCTTGTACTGCAACTAGCGCGCTCAACATTGCAATTGGCAGCAGCGCATTGATGCGGCGAACCGCATCGCTCTCTAAAACTCGCGAAGGAATCATGGTGCCTGAGAATTTAATTAAGAATGCAATTACCGAAGTGCCGATGGTGGCGATCCAAAAACTATTCATGGCTTATACCGGCTTAAATTTCGCGAAGGCAACTGCAAGTAACGCAGTTGCGATAATTGGCAGCCCAGCTGCAACGATTGGCGTAAGCGCAATTGCAAGCGCCGCGGCGCTGATTGCTAATACATAATCATCTTTAGAATTAAGTCGTGGCCAAACCAAAGCCAAGAATGCAGCAGGGACCGCCGCATCCAAACCCCACATTGCTGGATCTCCAATTGCCTCGGCACCGAGCGCCCCAAGCAGTGTAAAGAAGTTCCAGAAGAGATAAACGCCGGCGCCAGTTAGCCAGAAACCCTGTCGCATCGCAGTTTCGCCGCGAACCTCTTCGGCAGTAGAGACTGCAGTTGATTCGTCTATTGTTATTTGCGTTGCAATAATTTTCTTTAGACCACTAACCTGCAAAATTGGTTTCATGATCATTGAATAAATGGCATTTCGCATACCAAGTAAAGAAGCGGTAGCAATTCCAGCAAGGGCGCTGCCACCTGCTCCCAATACTCCAATTACCGCAAACTGCGATGCGCCGGTGAAGGTCAAGAGACTGAGTAGGCATGCCTGCCAAACTGAGAATCCTGCTGCCACTGCTGCCGCGCCAAAAGCGGTTCCGTATGCGCCAACTGCGAAACTGACGCTAAGTGACTTGCTTAACGTGGCGCGGTTGACCGAAGACATGGTCGGGATTCTATAGGGTCTGCCACATGAGTGAGATTGTGTTTAGAGATGATGTAACCGTCGAATTGGTAAAGAGCAGCGCCAGCGACGCAGATGTAATTTGGGCAGCTCGTGTTTCAACTGCCGGAGAAACTTCTCTAGATGAAATCAACAAAGATGCCGATCGCAGCGCAGGGTTGATCGATTATTTAGCGCGCGAACGTCATGGTTCACCATTTGAACACACTTCGTTTACTTTCTTCATAAGTGCACCAATCTTTGTTTTCCGTGAATTTATGCGCCATCGCATCGCTTCATACAATGAAGAATCTGGTCGCTATCGCGAATTAAAGCCAGTTTTTTATATTCCAAATAAAGATCGCAAATTAATTCAAGTTGGCAAAACTGGTCATTACACCTTCGAACCTGGCACCGATGCGCAATACGAATTAATGGTTTCAGAAATGAAAAAGGCTTACACCGCCTCATATAATGCTTATCAAAAGATGCTCGAAGCAGGTATTGCGCGCGAAGTGGCTCGCGCAACCCTTCCAGTTGCAACTTATTCATCTATGTACGTAACCATGAATGCTCGAGCACTTATGAATTTCTTGTCACTTCGTACCACTGCCGAAGGTTCACATTTCCCTAGCTACCCTCAGCGCGAAATTGAGATGGTAGGAGAGAAGATGGAAGCCTTTTTCAAAGAGAAGATGCCGTTGGTGCATGCTGCATTCAATAAATCAGGTCGCGTTTCTCCGTAACTTTAAGTAGGCTTGAGATATGACAACAGCGCCATTCGGTCGATTAATCACCGCAATGGTGACCCCATTTAAATCAGATTTATCGGTTGACTGGGCAGGTGTCGAAACTTTAGCTAAGCATCTAGTCTCAACTGGACATGATGCAATCGTGGTCTCAGGCACTACCGGCGAAGCTCCAACTACCAGCGATGATGAAAAAGATGAATTAATCCGAGTTGTTAAAGCAACGGTTGGCGACAAAGTAAAGGTGATCGCTGGCGCCGGAAATAACGAAACACCACATTCTGTAGAACAAGCATTACATGCACAATCAGTTGGCGCAGATGGTTTATTAGTCGTTACTCCTTATTACAACAAACCACCACAAGCAGGTATTGAGGCACATTTCCGCGCAATTGCCGATGCGGTTGATCTGCCGGTGATGATTTATGACATTCCTGGACGTACCGGAATCGAAATAGAGCCTGACACAATTGTTAAATTAGCTGAACATAAAAATATTGTGGCGTTAAAAGATGCTAAAGGAAATGTCGCATCCACCTCATGGGTTATCAAACGTTGTGGAATTCCAGTTTATTCTGGTGATGATATTTTGAATTTACCGCTACTTTCAGTTGGCGCGGTGGGATTTGTAAGCGTTTGCGGACATACCGTTGGCGCTCAATTACGTGAAATGTTAGATGCGTGGTTTGCTGGAAATGCAGCAAGAGCGCTAGAAATTCACCAACAACTTTTGCCAGTATTTACCGGAACTTTCCGCACCCAAGGTGCGATTCTTACCAAAGCTGGGCTTAATTTAATGGGGCTACCTGGCGGCCACACCCGATTACCTTTAGTTGATGCAACCCCTGCACAGATCGAACAACTAAAACTTGATCTGCGTGCAGGCGGTGTAATTGTTTAATGAGTAACCATCCACATCCAAATCTAGGCGAACCATCTAAATTAGCTAAAGATGGGCTTCGGTTAGTTGCCCTTGGCGGCCTTGGTGAAATCGGTCGAAATATGATGGTTTACGAATACGACAATGAACTACTTATTGTTGATGTGGGCGTGCTCTTTCCAGAAGAGAGTCAGCCGGGCATCGATTTAATTCTTCCTGATTTTTCATATATTCGCGATCGGTTAGATGATGTAACTGCAATATTTCTAACGCACGGACATGAAGATCACATTGGCGCAGTTCCTTATTTATTGCGCGAACGTGGTGATATTCCAGTTTACGGATCGCCATTAACGCTTGCATTAACTGCTTCAAAATTAAAGGAACATCGCATCACAGGTTTGATGAGAGAGATTCAAGATGGCGAAAAGGTAAAGATCGGTAGTTTTGAAATAGAAGCGGTTGCCGTCAATCACTCAATTCCTGACGCGTTAGCCCTTGCAATTACTTGTGGTGCCGGAACGGTTTTGCATACCGGAGATTTCAAGATGGATCAGTTGCCACTTGATGGTCGAATCACAGATTTAACTCGCTTTGCATCACTTGGTGCAGACGGCGTTGATTTATTTCTGGTGGATTCAACAAATGCTGATGTTCCTGGTTTCACACCTTCAGAACGCGAAATCATGCCGACGCTTGATCGCATTATTGCTAACACCAGACGTCGCGTAATTGTGGCTTCTTTTGCATCGCATGTGCATCGCATTCAGCAGGTAATTGATATCGCTGCGATGCATAATCGCAAAGTCTGTTTTATCGGCCGTTCGATGGTGCGAAACATGGAAATTGCAGCGCGGATGGGTTATCTAAATATCCCAGCTTTTGTGCTGATTGAAAAAGATGATTTAGATAAATACGGCGATGATGTGGTTTTGATTTGCACCGGAAGCCAAGGTGAACCCTTAGCGGCACTTTCACGCATGGCATATGGCGAACATTCAATTGTGGTCGGAGAAGGCGACACCGTCGTTTTGGCCTCTTCATTAATCCCAGGCAACGAATCACCCGTTTATAGAGTGATCAATGAACTGACACGCCTTGGCGCGAAAGTTGTACATAAAGGTAATGCGATGGTGCATGTATCAGGACATGCCGCAGCTGGCGAGTTGTTGTATTGCTATAACTTAGTTAAGCCAAAGAACGTAATGCCAATCCATGGCGAATGGCGCCACATGAAAGCAAATGCAGAATTAGCAATTCAAACAGGTGTAAAACGAAACAACACAGTGGTCGTTGAAAATGGAATGGTCGTTGACCTAATTGAAGGTCGAGCTCAAGTATCTGGTGCGGTTCCATGTGGTTTTGTTTACGTAGATAGCCAATCAATTGGCGAAATTACCGAAACCACTTTGAAAGATCGTCGCATATTAGGCGAAGAAGGATTTATCTCTGTGGTAGTTGTAATTGATGCGCAAAAGGGAACCATCGTTGCTGGTCCAGATATTCATGCCCGTGGATTTAACGAAGATCCTGCAATGTTTGATGAAGTGAAAAATAGAATTGAAAAAGCCTTGGCGGCGGCGGTAGCGCAAGGCACCAATGGCACACATCAACTTTCACAAGTTGTTCGAAAGACAATTGGTAATTGGGTAGGGCAGGAGCACCGAAGAAAACCAATGATTGTCCCGCTTGTCATCGAGGTTTAAGCGCCTCTCTAATATAGGCTTGCCGGTCGTGGCTAAGCGTAAGAAAACTTCCAAATCAGTACTTTCGGTACTCGGATCTATCTGGCGTGGTTTCGCCAAAGGTCTAGGCAATGCCATTCGCTTCACCACCCGCGCTGCAAAAGATTTAGATTCGGCTCACCAACGCGATGGCGCAGCCCTACTCCTAGTAATTATTGGTTTAGCAGCGGTTGCCGGCACTTGGATGAATTCACAGGGCACGGTCAGTAAAGCTTTATATTCCTTTTTCTACGGTGGATTTGGGCGCGTAGGTTTCTTGGCTCCACTTGTACTTTTCTATTTTGCAATTCGCCTCTTTAGATCGCCAGATGAAAAACGCGAAACCGCGCGAATTACTGTCGGAACCATCGCGCTCTTAATTTCTGCAACTGGACTCGCACATCTATTTAATGGCTCTGAAGGAACTGGCGCCACCGCAATGCGACACGGTGGCGGATGGATTGGTTACGGTGTTACTAAACCACTAACCGCAATTCTTACTCCGCTACTTACATATCCAGTGCTCTTTTTGATCTTTGGTTTTGGTCTGTTGGTTGTAACGGCGACTCCTTTTTCACAAGTTGCAATAAGAATTAAGTCCACATTTATCTGGCTTAAGACCAAAATGCCAAAGCGATCTAATTCCGAAGCAGATGACGAAATTTACGAATCAGAACCTTTTGAATCTCCACTTGTTTCGCAGTTCGAGGAAGCCGAAGATGACTACGACGAACCAGAAGAGGAAGAGTTCGACGAGGAATTCACAGTAGAGATTCCAAAAGCGCATCCAGCTACCGCGCCGGCTAAACGACCAGTGCAGATGATGTTGGCACCGGATAGTAAATATGTTCTGCCAGCGCCAGATTTACTAAAGAGTGGTCCAGCCGCAAAGGGTAAGAGCAAAGCTAACGATGCGGTCGTTAGCGCGCTTACTGAACTATTTACGGAGTTTGAAATTGATGCCACTGTGACTGGATTCATGCGCGGCCCTACAGTTACTCGTTATGAAATCGAATTAGGTAATGCGGTAAAAGTTGAACGAATCACTGCGCTCTCAAAGAACATTGCTTATGCAGTTGCATCTAGTGAAGTGCGTATTCTCTCTCCAATTCCTGGTAAGTCAGCCGTTGGTATTGAAATTCCAAATACGGATCGCGAAATTGTGGCATTAGGCGATGTTTTACGCTCAAGCGTCGCGGGCCAAGATATGCACCCGATGCTGGTGGCACTTGGTAAAGATGTAGAAGGAAATTACATCTGTGCAAATTTAGCCAAGATGCCACACCTCTTGGTTGCAGGTGCCACCGGTGCTGGTAAATCTTCAATGATTAATTCAATGATTACTTCAATCATGATGCGTTCTACGCCAGACGAAGTTCGGTTAGTTTTAATTGATCCTAAGCGAGTAGAGCTAAACGCTTATGAAAATATCCCACATTTAATTACACCAATTATCACCAACCCTAAGAAGGCAGCAGATGCGTTGCAATGGGTAGTTCGCGAAATGGATCTTAGATATGAAGATCTAGCAACCTTTGGTTTCCGTCATATTGATGATTTCAATAAAGCAGTACGTGCCGGGAAAGTAGCAACGCCGCCGGGTAGCGATCGCATTCTGGAACCGTATCCATATTTACTTGTAATCATCGATGAGCTTGCAGATTTGATGATGGTTGCTGCAAAAGATGTCGAAGAGTGTGTAGTTCGAATTACGCAGCTGGCTCGTTCTGCCGGTATTCACCTAGTTTTGGCAACACAGCGCCCATCAGTAGATGTCGTAACTGGTCTAATTAAAGCTAACGTGCCTTCCAGATTATCTTTCGCCACATCTTCACTTGCAGATAGTCGCGTTATTTTGGATGCGCCTGGTGCTGAGAAACTAATCGGCCAAGGCGATGGATTATTCGTACCTATGGGTGCTTCTCGACCAATTCGAATCCAGGGTGCATATGTTTCAGAGCGCGAAATCGCAGATGTGGTGGGACATGTTCGAAAGCAATTAGCGCCACGTTTCCGTGATGATGTTACTGCGGCACAAAAAGTTGTGGTGAGCGCCGTAAATGAAATTGGCGATGATTATGAATTATTACTTCAAGCAGTTCATTTAGTCGTAACCACACAAATTGGCTCAACTTCAATGTTGCAACGTAAACTGCGAATTGGCTTTGCTAAAGCTGGTCGATTGATGGATTTAATGGAATCGCGAGGCATTGTCGGACCATCGGAAGGTTCGAAAGCTAGAGCGGTCTTGGTTAAGCCTGAAGAGCTTGATGATGTGCTCGCCACCATTAGTGACTAACGGGTGAAGCGCAGGGTGAAAAATACAATTTTGTTAGACGAAGCTATATGACCGGTCTTAGACTTCGCTCATATCAAATCTAAGGAGCGAGACATGACTTTAGGGCAGAGCATAAGTGCTGCGCGTAAGTCAGCCGGGATTTCACTTGATGAGTTAGCAACAAAAACAAATATTCGTCCTTCGATGTTGCGCGAATTCGAAGATAATAATTTTATTCATGCCGGTGGCGATACTTATGCCAGAGGTCATCTAAAGACGATTGCTAGAGTTTTAAATATCAACGCTGAAGATTTACTTAATCAATTCGATGAGGAGCATGCCCAGGAACAGCGAAAGATTCATTCTCAGCTAGTTGAAAATAGTGCAACTATCGCTATATCAGAGCGCAAGCGTTTAACCAATAAGCAATTAATGATCTACGCTATCTTCGCAATAATTGGATTGATCATTGTTTCAATAATTGTCGGCAATTTAAAGGCGAGTTCGGATGGACCTAAAACAAAACCAACTCCAACAGCTAGCGCCTCTGCTTCTCCAACTCCCACTGTAAGTGAAACTTCGCAGCCAAATACATATTCATCAGGTAACGGAGTAGAGGTGATCTTGCAAGCAACTAATGGCGCCTCATGGTTATTTGTAAGTGACGCTGCTGGCATTACTTTGTATTCCGGGCGAGCAACTGATGGACAAACTTTCATTTTTTCAAGTACCGAATCAGTAAATTTGCGAATAGGCAATGCCGGTGCGGTCAAACTCACGGTAAATGGCAACGAACTTCCATCTTTAGGTGGCGATGGTGAAGTAGTTAATGTCAGTTATGGGGTAAATTCGTAGCCATGCCAAAGACCGTAGCTCTCATCACTATGGGCTGCGCTCGTAACGATGTGGATTCTGAAGAGCTTGCCGGCCGTTTAGCAGCGGATGGTTGGAAATTAGTCGATGACGCCGCAAACGCTGAAGTTGCAGTAATCAATACTTGCGGCTTTATTGAGAGTGCGAAACAAGATTCAATTAATACACTTCTAGAAGCGCACGCCTTAAAGGGAAATGGCATCACCAAAGCAGTGGTGGCAGTTGGCTGTATGGCCGAACGTTATGGCGAAGAGCTCGCAGCCGCGCTTCCTGAAGCCGATGGCATTCTCTCCTTTGATGATTACAAAGATATCTCCACGCGCTTAGGAGATATCTTGTCGGGGCACAAACCAACACCGCACGTGCCACAAGATCGTCGCAAATTGTTGCCAATTGCGCCAGCAGATCGTGCCCGCACATCTGATTTTGCTCGTCAACGTTTAAATAACGATCCATGGGCGCCGCTAAAAATTGCATCAGGGTGCGATCGCAGATGTGCTTTCTGTGCGATTCCACAATTTAGAGGCGCCTTCGTATCTCGCCACCCACTAGAAGTAATAGCAGAAGCTAAATGGTTAGCTGATAATGGCGTAAGTGAAATCTTCCTAGTTTCAGAGAACACCACTAGCTATGGAAAAGATTTAGGCGACTTACGTGCGATGGAGAAATTGTTACCGGAACTTTCCAAAATTGATGGCATCAAGAGAATTCGGCTCTCATATTTACAACCTGCCGAGATGCGACCAACGTTATTGCAGGCAATGATTGAGCACGAAAAGGTAGCTCCTTATTTTGATCTCTCTTTCCAGCACACTGCCAAAGATGTACTTCGAGCGATGCGAAGATTCGGCGGCTCTTCCGAATTCCTCCATTTAATCAGCCAAATTCGCGCACTTTCACCAGAGGCTGGAATTCGAAGCAATTTCATTGTGGGCTTTCCAGGGGAGAGTGAGCGCGATTTTGAAGATCTATGCAAATTCATCGATGATGCCAAACTAGATGCAGTTGGCGTCTTCGGCTATTCAGATGAAGATGGCACTGAAGCTTTAAATATGCAAAATAAGATTGACCCAGAAGTAATTGCCGAACGGGTAGCAACGTTATCGACCATCGCAGATAACGCGGTCTCAGAGCGCGCGACTTTACGTATTGGCTCTGAAGTTGAGGTGCTAATTGATGACCCCGAACTACAAGAGGGTCGCGCAGCATTTCAAGGGCCAGAAGTTGATGGCACCGTTGGTTTTGTTGATACAGAGTTTAGACTTGGCCAATGGGTAAAGGCAGTAATCACTGAATCAGCTGGCGCTGATCTAATTGCTAAACCGCTATGAGAATTACTCCAAACCAAATCACTATTGCGCGCATCGTTGCGTTACCCCCTGCTATTTGGTCGCTCTATCAAGAAGGCACGCTCTGGCAAATTGTTAGTTGGTTGATATTTTTCGCAATTGCAATGAGCGATGTAGTGGATGGCCGTTTAGCAAGAAGTAGCGGACAAATCACTGAGATGGGTAAATTTCTAGACCCAGTTGCAGATAAATTGATGCTTGCCTCCGTCATGATTCCGCTTTCGCTGCAGGATCGCTTTCCGTGGTGGGCCACAATTGCAATCCTCTTTCGCGAACTTGGCATCACGCTATTTAGAGCGCTGGTTATCTCGGGCGGCGTTATCAGCGCTAATCGTGGCGGCAAGATAAAGACGCTCAGCCAGAATTTGGGGATGGGCTGGTTTGTACTGCCGCTACCTGTCTGGCTTGATTGGTTTAAATATGGCTGGCTTTACCTGGCAATTGCACTGACCTATCTGACGGGGTACTGGTATATCCGAGCTTGGCTTGAGTATCGCGAAACTACTACCGAGTAGGTTTGTTTTAGAGAAAAAAAGTTAAAAAACAAACCGAAACGGGCAGACAAATGGCCATTTCTGTTGGACCATTATCCCTATGTACGCGATGGAGCGTTATCGCTCGATAGTCGAAAGGGTCCGCGGCAAGGGCCGCGCCTCAGTCAACGACTTAGCTGATCACCTTGATGTAGCCCCAGAAACAATTCGTCGCGACCTTTCATACCTTGAAAAGCAAGGTTTAGTTCAACGCGTTCATGGTGGCGCAATTCCAGTTTGGCTAGAACCAACCGTTGATTTAAAGAATTCAATTCAACAAGCAGAGAAGTTAAGGATTGCCAAAGCGGTAATTTCTTTACTCCCGGAAAACGGAACCGTGATTTTAGATTCCGGTACCACGACTGCACAGATTGTTCCGTTGATTCCAAATGATGCACATCTTCGAATTATTACCAATTCGCCAGATCATGCTGTTTCACTTATGGAGAAAGAGAATGTTGAAATCATTCTTGCGGGTGGACGTGTTCGTAAAGGAACTCGTGCCTGTGTTGATCAATGGGCTATAGATACTTTTGAAGGATTAGTTGCTGATGTGGCAATTGTTGCAACGAATGGCATTTCATTAGCTCGCGGCTTGACCACTCCAGAACCAGCTGAAGGTGCAGTTAAGAGCGCCATGATTAAGGCGGCAAAGAAAGTTTTGGTTGTAGCAGATCACACTAAATTCACTCAAGATCATTTTGTTAAATTTGGTGAAATCAAAGACATTAATTTAGTTATTACTGATGATGCAGTAGATCAAGGTGCAATTGCACAGATTGAAACTACCGGCATAAAGGTGGTTAGAGCATGATCATTACTGTGACCACAAACCCATCTATTGATCGCACTATTGCAGTTTCAGATTTGGTTTTAGGCGGCGTTAATCGTGGTGATTTAAATGCAATTGACCCAGGCGGAAAGGGCGTTAATGTTTCAAGAGCGCTCTCTGCCTTTGGCGCTAAAACTCATGCACTTTTGATTTGTGGCGATTTAGGCAGACAATGGTTTGGCAAAAAGCTAGATGCGCTTCAAATACCTCATCATGTGATTAATGCGGAGGGAATTACTCGCAGTAACATCACTTTGCAAGAAGCAGATGGCACCGTAACTAAAATCAACGAACCTGGGTTTAAATTAACTTCAGCAGTTTTAAATGAGTTACGTGCAACTATCGAGGGTTTGATTCTAAAGGGTGCCTGGGTGGTTTTAGCTGGCCGTTTAAATCCTGGTGCCGATGTAAATACCTACCGTGATTTGGCGCAATATGTCCGTGATCGCGGCGCAAAAGTTGCAATTGATGGCAGTGGTCCAGAATTTCGCGCCGCAATTTCGGTAAAACCAGATTTGATTAAACCAAATCAATTTGAGCTAGCTGAATTAGTCGGCCGTCCATTAAAAACCATTCAAGATGTTATTTCAGCATCACGCGAATTAATTGATGGAGGTGTAGGACAAGTGCTCTGTTCGCTTGGTAAAGATGGCGCAATCCTTGTAACCAGCAAAGAGGTTATGCATTGCGAACCAGCACAAGCTGCAGTTGGCACTCCAGTTGGCGCTGGAGATATTTTGCTTGCAATCTATTTGGGTGGCGGAGCAACACCTGGCGCACTTAAAGATGCAATTGCATGGAGCGCAGCATCAGTTCCACTGCCAGGCACCGCTATCCCAACTCCGGCACAAGCAGCTGCAGTTTCGGTAAAGGTTAATGAAGTTCCATTAGACACAAGAGAATTGGCGGAGGTTCATTGATGTCTGTGTTTTCAAAAGAGCTAATTACCTTTGATTTGAATGCATCAAATAAAGTCGATGCGATTACTCAGATGGCAAATTTGGTTGTGGCTTCGGGTCGCGGCAACAATGCTGAACAAATTACAAATGATGTACTAGCTCGCGATGAAATGGGAACACCTCAGGTGGATGGGGTCGCTATTCCACATGCGCGCACTTCTGGCGTCTTACAAAGCAGCGTTGCAGTAGCGCGCACCGTAAATAAAAATGTAATTTTTGATGAGGATGAAGGCGCAGCTGAAGTCCTATTTATGATCTTGGTGCCAAATGAGGCAGGGGATGAGCACATCACAATTTTATCTTCCTTAGCGCGTCGCTTAATGGATGATGAATTTACTAAAGCACTTCGAACAACAAACGATGCAGCTGAATTAGTTGAGCTGCTAGAACGCTCAGAAGGTGGTAACTAAATGAAAATAATCGCAGTCACATCATGTGCAACTGGTATTGCGCACACTTATATGGCGGCGGAGGCAATCGAACGTGCGGGTAAAGCTGCTGGACACGAAATGGTTGTCGAAACTCAAGGCGCAGGTGGCTATAAGCCAATTTCCCGCGAAATTATTCAGAGCGCAGATGTAGTGATTTTTGCAAACGATGTCGGAATCCGCGATTTAGATCGTTTCGACGGTTGCAAAATTGTGCAATCAATTCCAAAAACTGCAATCAAAGATGCAAAATCTTTAATTGCTCAGGCAGAGGAATTGGCTGGCAAGTAATTTAATAAGTAAATATAAGAATTCCCAAAGAGTTGGAGCTCCACTCTCTGGGGGTGTTAGACAAAAAACTGAATAAACGAATATGAGCAAATCGCTTATATCGATAAAACAGGAAAGGAACTTCCGTGAGTTCTGCTTCTAACGTACGTCGTTGGCTGATGACTGGTGTTTCATACATGATCCCATTCGTTGCAGCTGGCGGTATTTTGATCGCAATTGGTTTCATGCTTCAAGATCCAGTTGAAGTCGTTAAGCCATCATTGACAGAAGCTGTTGATGCAGGAAATATTGCAGCAATTATCTTCCGTCTTGGCGCAACACTATTCGGATTCTTAGTACCAGTTCTTGCTGGTTTCATCGCATTCGCAATTGCAGATCGCCCAGGTATTGCTCCAGGCTTCTTGGCTGGTGCTCTAGCTGGTGGAGTTGGTGCAGGTTATCTTGGTGGTCTAGTCGGCGGTCTTGTAGCTGGTCTAATCGCTAAGTGGATCTCTGATCAGAATGTACCTGCAGCTCTTCGTAGCATTATGCCGATCGTAGTGACCCCACTTCTCTCATCACTAGTAATCGGTTTCCTCATGGTTTATGTAATTGGCAAGCCAGTTGCATCTCTAAACACATCACTAACCGATTGGTTAGCAGACATGGGAACAGGTTCAGCAATCGTTCTTGGCATCGTCCTTGGTTTGATGATGGCATTCGATATGGGTGGACCAGTTAACAAAGTTGCTTACACATTCGCAGCTGGTGGTCTTGCAAACGTAGCAGCTGGCGCTACAAGTGCTAAGGAATGGACAGTTATGGCTGCAGTTATGGCTGCAGGTATGACACCACCACTTGGTCTTGCACTAGCAACTGTTCTTCGTAAGAACCTCTTCACAGAGTCTGAACAAGAGAACGGTAAGGCTGCTTGGGTTCTTGGTGCTTCATTCATCACCGAAGGTGCGATTCCATTCGCAGCTGCAGACCCACTACGTGTTATCCCTTCAATCATGGTTGGTTCAGGTGTTACTGGCGCAATGGTCATGGCATTTGAAAACACACTTCAGGCACCACACGGTGGTATCTGGGTGCTTCCATTGATCGGTGGCGTAGCTACTTATGCTCTAGCAATTATCGTTGGAACAGTAATTTCTGCTGGTCTAGTAATTGCACTTAAGAGCCAAGCAAAAGCTGCTGCTTAATTAGCGGCAATTAAATACAAAGCAAAGGGGCTTTGGTCGTAAAGATCAGAGCCCTTTTGTGTCTCATTTATACTCTTAATAGAATTGGATAATCATGAGCGGACTTAAAGGCATTGGAGTTTCACCTGGGGTAGCAGTTGGCCCAGTCCGCAAAGTAATAAATATTGTTTCAACGGATGCAATTTCTGCATCTCCACGTGAGATATTTGATGCTTTAAATAAAGTCGGCGAAGATTTAGAAAAATCTGCCGCAACTATTGAATTAGAAGTAGCTAAAGAAGTTCTTTCAGCCCAAGCGATGATTGCCCAAGATCCAGCCCTTGTAGAAGCAATTGCGGCCCGCCTAGATCAAGATATTACCTATCCAGATGTTCGTGCAGATGTGGTTGCTGCATTCGGGGGATTTAAAGAGGCGCTGCTTGCCATTGGTGGATATTTCGCAGAGCGCGCTGCCGATCTCGATGAAATTTGTAATCGGTTATTGGCTAAATTATCTGGCACCGAATCTGAAGGGCTAGTGCTTAATTCCCCAACCATTATTGTTGCCGAAGATTTAACACCTGCAGATACCGCTTCATTAAATTTAAAATATGCACTTGCACTTGTCGTAGAAAAAGGTGGACCAACTTCTCATACTGCAATTGTGGCGCGTGGACTTGGGATCCCAGCAATTGTCGGCTGCGCCGGAGTTATGCAATTAGCAGATGGCGAAAAGGTGCTTGCAGATGGTCGTTCTGGTGAAGTATTTATTTCACCAGCAGATTCAATTGTTAAAGAGCGACAAGTACGTGAAGAAGCGCTGCGTGCTAGAGCGGCAAGCGTTACTGGTCCGGGTCGTTTAGCTTGTGGCACACCAGTTAAATTATTAGGAAATTGTGGCGATGGTGATGGATCAGTAGCAGCGGTTTCAGCTGGCGCAGAAGGAATCGGATTATTTCGCACTGAATTACTTTTCTTAGATTCTGTGAATGAGCCATCCGTTGAAGAACAGATTCAGATGTATCGCACGGTGTTCACTCCGATGGCCGGAAAGCGAGTAGTAGTTCGCACGCTTGATGCAGGCAGCGACAAACCAGTTCCGTACATCAATGCAATTGAAGAAGAAAATCCTGCTTTAGGAGTACGTGGCTGGCGCTTAACCCGCACCAGCGATGGGGTTTTATCGCGTCAATTAGAAGCAATCGCAGCGGCGGCAAAGGGAATTGAAATTGATCTTTGGGTGATGGCGCCGATGATTAACACTCCTGCTGAAGCTGCAGATTTTGCCAAACGTGCAAGAGCTGTTGGTATCAAGCAAGTTGGCGTAATGGTTGAGACTCCAGCTGCTGCTATACATGCAGATAAAGTTTTGGCTGAAGTTGATTTCGGTTCATTCGGAACGAATGATTTGACTCAATATGTAATGGCTTCAGATCGATTAGATTCCAGACTTTCAGATATGACCAGCACTTGGCATCCAGCGGTCTTGCGCACGATTCAAATCGCGGCAAGCGCAGCAGGAAATCTGGTTAAACCAATCGGGGTATGCGGTGAAGCTGCTGCAAATCCGCATCTGGCTGCGGTGCTTTTGGGATTGGGTGTAAATTCACTTTCTATGGCGCCATCTGCAATCAGCGAGGTTCGTGGATTTCTTTCAACTGTTGACTTGGCAACTTGCCAAGCCGCCGCGCAACGAGCGATTGCAGCGATTTCAGCTGAAGAGGCTGAAGCGCATGCCAAAGAAATTCTGGAAGGTGCTGTTAAGTAAATGAGCACTCCTAAGCAACATGTTGAACAAATCATTGCTTACTTAAGCGAACGCGGTGAGACGATTTCGGTTGCTGAATCTTTAACTGCAGGTGGACTTGCAAATGCGCTAACTAGTGCATCTGGAAGCTCTGCAGTTTTTGTGGGCGGAATTACTGCTTATCGAAATGAAATCAAATCAACCATGCTTGATGTCGATCCATCAATTATTGAAAAGCACACCGTGGTTTCCGAAGAGGTAGCAAATCAAATGGCGGATGGTGCTCGTAAAGTTTTTGGCACCACTTGGGCTATCTCTACTACTGGGGCTGCTGGCCCTGAACCGCTAGAAGGCCACCAACCGGGATCGGTCTGGATTGCAATTCGTGGCCCAATTAACCAAGCAATTCAATTAAACCTAGAAGGTGAGCGCGAACAGGTCCGCAATGGCACTATTTCCACCGCCATCGCAACCTTTGCCCGTATACTTAAGTTTCGAACCATCTAGAAATTAAAAGCTAAAAATAAGTTGAGAAGGAGATGAAAATGCTGTTACGCGATGCGGTAGGTAAAGAACTTCGCGCTGCTCGCGTTGCGCAATCTCGCACTCTCCGCGATGTTGCTCGCGATGCTCGTGTCTCACTTGGCTATCTTTCGGAGGTCGAACGTGGTCAGAAGGAAGCATCTTCTGAATTGCTAGCTTCAATCTGCACTGCACTTAATATTCAGCTTTCAACGTTACTTGGCGACGTTACTTCCCAAATTGCCAAGAATGAAAAGACCACACTGACTGTAGTTACTTCAGACGCTGCTTAATTCTTATATGTCCCACGAAACATACGCGCGTCAACATTCAACTTATCGCACCGTCGATGAATCAATTCTCTTGGCGGCAAAACGATTAATTGCGCAACATGGTTTCCGTGCTATGAATGTCATAGATTTAGCTTTAGAGGCAGAAGTTTCAAGAGCAACTTTGTATAACCATTTCCGCGACAAAGAGGCAATTGGAATCGCGCTTGCTCAATATGAAGTTGAGGGTGCATTGGCATTTCTTGGTACTCCAACAGATTTCTTAATCAATTTTGCAAACACTATTTCACAGAGTGAAGTTTTAGGCGCACTTCGCCAACATGACCGCGATTTATTGCCGACAATTTTCATGCCAAATTACGATGAAGCGGCTGGTCCGATCTGGCGCCAAATTGGAGAGATGTTAAATCACCGCCTTGGCGAGATCGCGCCAATTGCATTTATTTGGTTGATTGGCCAAGCGCTGGCGCCGCTATCTCCTGAGAGCATCAAAGCTCAGGTTGAGGCGATGTTGCCAAGAACCCTCTTTTAGGAATTTATCGGGATAAAAATGCTAGAGGCAATAAACGATGGACTTCGTCGCTTCGCTGATTTTCGTGGCAAAAGTACCCGCTACCAATACAACTCATTTCTGCTCTTTTATTTACTTGTAAATCTCTTTATACAGTTTGCTAATCCCAATCAAGAGACCTTAAGTAACGTAGTTTGGATACTTTCATTAATCCCAACCCTGGCCGTCGAGGTAAGACGTGCTCATGATGTGGGTAAATCCGGCTGGTGGGTCTTAGTACCTTTTTTCCCAATTTATTTGATGTTTAAAAACTCTGTTCCTGAAGATACAGATTCAAATTAGTTTTTTGTAGCCGCGATAACGCCGAGGCACATTTCATCGGAAGAGCCTTCGCCCCAAGTAATGTAACGCGGTTCTAGATTGCGAAGCGCTGGCAACTTCTGGCGTAAGGTTGGATCAAAGGTGCATTGCACGCGAATGGTGTCACCGGCATTAACCTTAATTGGCGCCTTTAAGACCTTTGCCGATTGATCATCAAAGTTGTAATTAGGAACATCAAAGATCAACTGCTCTTTGGCGGTGCCTGGATTGAGAACTAATTTAAGTGATCGACCCAATAAATGCATATGCGGAGCTGCTGCAATAATATTGAAATTTCCAGTTATTACTTTGTCACAAGTTGAAGTCAATGAGGCCACAGGTTTAAATGGATTTTGACCGCAAAGCGCACTAATACCCGCTGCTTCTAGTGCGCTGGCATTATTGGTACGACCTGCTAAATCAAGTAGCGATGCTCTGCGATCGCAAAGTGGGCCAGTAACTCCAGCAGGGCATGCAAGTTCGACTGGTGCCGGAAAGAGTTCGACATGTAATTGTTTTACTGTCGCACCTTTGGCCGGAATTGCTTTCATAACAATTCGAGATTGATCAGTAACTAATTTGGAACTTTGTGCCGCCAACAAGTTGTAGTGCACTTGCAGCACGAAACGTTCACCTTTTTTAAATGGAATTCCATAACCAGCAGGGGATACATCGATTCCCCGTCCCGGCGCCCAAGAGCTAATCCAAGGGGAAGTGACGAATGATGAGAGCATGCCACCTAGACCAGATCCACCAAAGCATGGCCAGCCGGTTCCGCTCTTATCTAATTTAATTGCTTCAGCTAAATTGGCATCAGTTACGCGGAAAATAATTGCATGGTGAACATAATCTTTTTGCTGTGGAATAAATTGAATTGAACGAATTATTGAATCTTCTTTTACCTTTGGATCAAGCAAGAAACAGCGGTAATCATCCGTGCCATTCTTTGGCGCAGATGGGAGATGCGCCTTAACCATGCGCACGCTATAAGTCTTAGTTTTTTCAGCAGCAATTGCGCTCTGTGAAAACTGCAATGGCAAAAGCGCTGTGCCCAAAATTACAGAAATTAAAGCAGACATAAGGGCGGTTAGACGTCTCATGATTAAAGGATACATTTACCTCGTGTTTAAGGGTCAATTTCTAAGAAAGAGAAGTGCGCTACTTTCAGCGCTTCTCTTGGTGGCTTTCGCAACATTTTCGACACCTGCGGCATCGGCAGATCAAGTTAAATCAAAAATAATTGAGACTGCGCCGAACATTGAAATCGACACCTCTCTGTATTTACCAAAGAAAATCCCAGCTCCGGCCATCATGATTGCGCATGGTTTTGGCGGCAGTAAGGATTCGGTTTCTTCTCAAGCAAAGTTTTTCCAAGATGCTGGCTATGTAGTCTTAACTTGGAGCGCGCGAGGTTTTGGTAAATCAACTGGCCAAATCACAATGAATTCACTTGATGGCGAAGTATTTGATTCCAAAGCGCTAGTTACCTATTTAGCTTCTCAAAAGGCAGTAACTAAAGAGAGCGGAAATGATCCGCTGGTTGCAATTATGGGCGCCTCTTATGGCGGAGCGAATGCGTTAATCACTGCAAGTAATGATTATCGAATTGATGCAGTCGTCGCTGACATCACCTGGAGCAATCTCTATCAAGATTTATTTCCGCAATCTGTCATTGGAAGTCAAGAGCCTGGTCCATTTAAGAAAGTTTGGGCCGGAACTTTCTTTACTGCCGCTTCATTGCAAGGTGCTTATTTGGGTGAGTGTGGTTCTTTTGCTGATATCTGGTGTGCTTCATACCGAGATGCTGCATTAAACGGCCAACCGAGTGCAGCACAGATTGAAATTTTAAAGAGCGTTTCGCCAATTCAGTATCTAAAGAATTTGCAGGCTCCGACTCTAATTTCGCAAGGTCAGGCAGATTCGCTATTTCCGCTAGTAGAGAGTTATCGCTCAGCAGCGGCGATAAAGAGCGCAAATCCGAAACTTCCGCTTGCAATGATTTGGCATGCCGGTGGCCATGATGGTGGCGTAGATGAATCGAAATTCCTAAATCAAAATTATCTGAAATGGTTTAATCGCCATTTATTGGGCGAAAAGCTGGAAATTCCTACTTTTCAATACACCAACATAAATGGCTCAATTTCGCTACAAGATTCGACGGTAATTCCGAAGGTATTTGGTGGGGAAGTGCTGCCGATTGATGGCGTAAAGCAGGTAGCGCCGCTTGCCACACCAGTTACTGCGCTTTCCTATCCAATCGGCGGCGTACCAACTGCGATCTCGGCACTTCCTGGAATTGGTGCGGCAAGTTCGATTGCTGGAAGAGTCTTATCTAATCTCTCTGGCTTTAGTCCAGCATTTCTTCCTGGCCAGAGCGCATTCTTAGAGAGCGCACCACTTGAGAAGCCACTAACCATTATTGGCCCTTCCCAGGTAAAGGTGCGTATTACCAGTACTAGCGGAGATGCCACACTCTTTTTCTCATTAGTTGTTAAATCTGCATCTGGTGCGATAAATCAACCAAATGGAATTGTCTCTCCAGTTAAGTTGCGTAATATTCCAAAGAGCGGTGCAGATGTCGAAATTGAATTACCTGCCGTTATCTTAAATGCGGCAATTGGCGATCAATTAGCAGTTGGTATTTCAAGTACCGACCAAGGTTATGACTTACCTAAAGATTCTCGCTTCTATTCAATTTCAGCGCTATCAGGTATTGAATACCAAACCGTTCCGGCAAAAGCAGAGAACACATCGGGCAGTTCAATTATCTGGCCAGCAGCAACTTTACTTACTTTAATTCTGGCACTTCTTTTTGTTCGAATTCGTAGACCAAAGCGCGACTTAGTTGCTATCGAGAGCGATTCTTTAGTTGAAGTTGTAAAGCTTGGTAAAGTTTATAAAGATGGATATCGCGCAGTTGATGATTTATCTTTCAAAGTCGAACGTGGTCAAGTTGTAGGTCTCTTGGGTCCAAATGGCGCTGGAAAGACCACCACGTTACGTATGTTGATGGGTTTGATTTTCCCTACCGAAGGCGCAATCTATATGGATGGCAAAGCCGTTTTCCCTGGCTCTCCTGCGCTAGCTAATTTAGGCAGCTTTGTTGAAGGTCCAGGATTCTTGCCACATCTATCTGGCCGCGAGAATTTAAATCTATATTGGAAGAGTATCGGCCGCACAGGTGAGAATCATTTAGAAGAGGTTGTGGCAATAACTAAATTGGGTACCGCACTTGATAAGAAAGTTCGTTCTTATAGCCAAGGTATGCGCCAGCGTTTAGCCATCGCGCAAGCGATGATGGGTATGCCTGATTTATTAGTGCTTGATGAGCCAACAAACGGTTTGGATCCGCAGCAAATTGCTGAAATGCGCCAGGTGCTCCGCAATTATGCAAGTACTGGTCGCACCGTAATTATCTCTTCACATTTACTTGCTGAAGTGCAGCAGACCTGTACCGATGTGGTTTTGATGCACCGCGGGAAATTAATTGCCTTTGGGCCGATGAAGAAGATCTTAAAGAGCGGCAAGAAATCACAATCACTTGAAGAGTTCTTCCTTGATCTAATCGGTGATGATTTAGTAATCGGAAAGGATGGCAAATGAGCTATTTAGCATCAAAGACTCTTCCTTACCCTGTTGAGCTTTATCGTCAATTAAAACGTAAGCGCACTGCATTTGCTTATGGCTTTGTGCTCTCTCTGCCAATTCTGGTTGCAATCGCAGTGAAATTTGGTCCATCTGGAAATAGCGGGGGACCAACTCGTTTAGGTTCTGGAAGCACCGACTTAATTGGACTTGCAACATTAGGCGCCGCAAATTTCACAGTGACTATGTTGTACTTTGCAACGCCATTTTTATTGGTCACAGTGATAGCGCTATTTAACGGCGATACCGTTGCTAGCGAAGCTTCATGGTCAACGCTTCGTTATCTATTGGCATCACCAGTGCCACGCACTCGATTATTGATTCAGAAAATCAAAGTAAGCCTTACACTCTCTTTGATTGCCATTTTATTAATGCCAATTTCAGCATGGATTGTTGGGCTAATTGCCTTCGGCAATGCGCCGCTTCAAACACCACTTGGTGCCACACTGAGCAATTCGGTAGCACTTGGCCGTGTGGCTATCATCTCTGGATATTTAGCTCTGTCACTACTTTTCGTTGCAGGTCTTGCTTTCTATTTAAGCGTTCGCACGGATGCACCGCTCGGCGCGGTCGGAGTGGCGGTAGGTATTTCGATTCTGCTTAATATTTTGGATGCAATTACCGCACTTGGCCGCATCCGTGAATGGCTACCGGTTCATTACGCATTTACTTGGTTTGATGCCTTATCTGATGTAATTGATTGGTCTGCAATGATCCGTGGTGCAAGTTTCTGCACCATCTGCGGCATCGTTCTATATGCCTTGGCGGTTAACCGCTTCGCGCATAAAGATGTGACTTCCTGATAAGTTGTATAGACAACTTCATGTTTGCGTGCTAATTTCGGCGCGTGAGCCCAAAGAAAGTTGTTATCACCGGAAGCAGAGGCCTGGCTGAAGGTTTAGCGCGTGCACTTCCAGATGAGAAAATTTTCTTAATTGGCGGAATTGAAGCGGATTCAAGGGCTCTCGCAGCTGAACTCAAACAAGTCATCGGATATGCCGCAATCGATTTAAGAAATGAATCCGCAATTGAAGCAGCTTTCAAGCAGGCTGCAGATTCGTTAGATGGAATTTCTGATGTAGTTGGAATTGTTGGCGGTTCAGGTAGATCTTTTGGTGATGGCCCGATTGATTTGGTTACAAAATCAGCGTGGGAAGAGACTCTAGAGCTAAATCTTACGACTGCATTCTTGACTGCACGCGAAGCGATTAGACATATTGGCAAGAATGGCACAATTACTTTGACCTCATCGGTTTTGGCAGTCAGTCCGTCTCCTAAATTTTTTCAAACCCATGCATATGCAGTCTCGAAAGCCGGAATTAATGGGTTGGTAACTGCGCTCTCTGCTGCATATCTTGATAAAGGTATCCGCGTAAATGCTGTTGCGCCAAGTTTGGTGGCAACGCCAATGGCAGCCAGAGCCGCCACGAACCCTGAAATAATTGAATTTACAAAAAAGAAGATGCCGTTGATCCAAGAGCAGTTACCAGTTTCGCATGTAGTTCAGGCCTATTTATATTTGCTCAATAACCCAGCTGTTACGGGTCAAATTATCACGATTGATGGTGGATGGGCCACAGTCACAGATGTTTAAGTAATAAATCGAGAAGAGAGAGCCATGAAATACACATTGCATCAATTAGCAAAAACTATTGACCACTCATTGCTAAAACCTGAGATGACTAGAGCAGAAGTGCAAGCGGGGTGTGAGATTGCCAAGAAGTATGATGTCGCATCAGTCTGTTGCAAACCTGCGGATGTGCAATTTTGTGCCGAACTCTTAAAAGGTACCGATGTCGAAGTCGGAACGGTGGTTGGCTTTCCACACGGCTCTTCAGCTACCGAAACTAAAGTATTTGAGACTAAATTGGCAATTAGCCATGGTGCGACCGAGATTGATATGGTGATCAATATCGGTTGGATGAAATCTGGAATGTATTCTGAGGTCCAAGCTGATATTGCAGCAGTAGTCGCAGCTGCTAATGGCAAATGTGTAAAAGTTATTTTAGAAAATGCCTATTTAACTAAAGAAGAGATTGCCAAGGGTTCTCAATTAGTTGAAGCTGCTGGCGCAGATTATGTGAAGACTTCTACCGGATATGCTCCATCCGGTGCGACTCTTGAAGATATCAAAATTATGAAAGATAACGTTTCTTCAAAAGTTAAAGTTAAGAGCGCTGGTGGCGTACGTACATTAGATGTACTAATAGAATATTTAGACGCTGGAATTTCACGAACCGGTGCAACTACTACGGCAACCATGCTTGATGAATTTGCGGAGCGTTTTGGTAAGTGAGTACTAAATTCTTAGGTCTTGATCTTGGTGGAACTAATATAAAGATTGCCATAATCGAAGATGTTGATGGCGCATGGAAAGTGATTCTCAAAGATCAGATAAGCACTGAAGCCGCAATTGGGCCCGAGCATGTTACTAATCGATTAGCAAAATTAGCAGCGAAGTATCGTGAAGAGTTTCAAATTGCAGGAGTAGGTCTGGCAGTACCTGGAATATTTGATGGGGAAGCGGGAACGATTTCGCTCTTCCCAAATCTCCCAGGTCAGTGGAAAGGATTCCAAATCCTTAAACCGATTGCAGATGCCGCAGGAGTGCCCGTCGGACTGATAAATGATGCAAGAGCGTTTTCATTAGCTGAGTCAGTTATGGGTGCAGCACGTGGTTATGCAACGGTAGCTTGCATAGTGATGGGTACTGGAGTTGGTGGTGGAATCGTAATTAACGGGAAAGTCCATTTAGGGGCAACTAATGGCGCGGGAGAAATCGCCCACCAAATCGTTAACCCTGATGGTCCAATTTGTGGTTGCGGTTCGCAAGGTTGTGTTGAAGCAATGACTTCATCTCATGCAATTGCAACTATGGCAGGAGTTCAAACACCTGAGGAAGCGTACGAAAAAGCGATAGCAGGAGACCAAAAGGCTATCCATTCTTTTGAAGAAGCTGGAAAGTGGATAGGAATTGCTATGGCAAATTTAATGGCAATTCTTTCGCCAGATGTTTATGTGCTTGGCGGCGGAGTCTCGCAATCAGGAGATTTGATAACCAAATATGCTCTTGCTGAAGCACACCGCAGATCCAATTTATTTGAGGGTGAAGTATTTAAAGTCGTTCCAGCTCAATTAGGAGTTTTTGCAGGCGCAATAGGAGCTGCTTTAAATGGCTCCGCAGCAGTTGAGAGCAATCCAAGTCGCATATCAACTACATAGCGATTTGCAGCGTAGGCTGTTTCCGTAAACTCAATTGGATTACCTTTTTCATCATCAATTACTCGCTTTTCAACCAGTAACGGAATATTTGCAGGGAGTTTTAACTCCTTCGCCTCTTTTGAAGTTGCCACTCGTGCAGTGATCCAGCTGGATGCAATATGCGGCGATAAATTTATGGCTCGAAGCGCTTCATGCAGAGATCCAGTTTCTAAGTCTGCGGTAAGAACTGCTGCTGCTTCTGGAATTAAAACCACTCGCTCTAGACTTAATGGAGTGCCATCGGCAAAACGAATTCGCTTAATTACAACGACCTTGCTGCCACTGTTTAATTTCAATGACTTTAACTCGATGGGTTGACCCTTTTCGACCGTAGCGCTGATTAATTTTGAAGTTGGAACCATGCCACGGCGACGCATATCTTCGGTGAAGGAGAAGAGGGTGCCTTCTCGGCGGTGCAGTGGGGCATCGGCAATAAATGTTCCGGCGCCGCGTTTACGATCTACCAAGCCTTCGCGCATCAAATTAAGCACGGCTTGTCTTGCGGTCATGCGACTAACATCAAACTTATCTGCGATATCCACTTCAGAGGGGATTAGCTCGCCGGGCTTGCCGGATAGGACTATATCCCTGAGCCAACCTTCGATCTCCTCATAGCGATGAGCAGGTTTCTTTCGCCGCAATGCTTGACCGGACTTCAACTAGGCACTACTTTCTGTTGTATAAGTATAGACATTTTAGGTCTATACATTCTCGAAGGGAAGAGGGTATGCCAAGTTTATCTGGTGCATGGACTGCAGCAGCCCTTGAGATCGTTGCAAATGTAATTAATTCTCAAAGCAAAGAGATTGAACTTGCAGCTAAATGGTGCGCCGATTCGATTTCAAATGAAGGTGTAGTGCATCTATTCGGGACCGGTCATTCAAGAATGCCACTCGAAGAGATGTATCCGCGTTATGGCTCATATGCTGGATTTAATCCGATGGCAGAACTTTCAATGACCTTTCATACTGAAGTTGTTGGTTCAAATGGTCAACGTCAGGCGATGTTTATTGAAAGAGTCGAAGGATTTGCAAATACCATTCTGGAAAATTGGGATTTTGCTCCTCAAGATGTGATGATAATTTTTAGTGTTGGTGGAACTACCGCTGTTCCAATTGAGATGGCGATGGGCGCTCGCAAACGTGGTATTAAAGTTATTGCGGTAACAAATGTTGCATCTAATCGTGCAGGCGCACCAACACATTCTTCGGGAACCACACTCTGCGACAATGCAGATCTAGTTTTGGATTTAAAGACACCGGTTAGTGATGCTATTTGTGACATACCAGGAATGGTGACACCAGTTGGCCCAACTTCTACTATGCCCGCAATAGCAATCGTAAATGAAATTAAAGTACAGACAGCAGAACATTTAGTTAATTCTGGCTACATTCCAGCCGTATTAACAAGTTCATCGGTTGTCGGAAAAGAAGAGAGCAAGCGTCTATTTGATGCTTCCTACGCCGAACATGCTCGGCGAATCGCTGGTCGTTTAACTGGAGCGGGACACTTTCAGGGGGGTAAAACGAAAAGTTAAACGATAGCCGCGTCAAAGGCCTGACAAGCATTTGATGTTGCTAACAAAGTTACGTAATCGAAAAGTTGTAAAAAAAGGCAGTAAATTGCTTGCTTCAGAAGCCATATTTGGTGAATGATTCAAGTAAGTCAACGTTGACTACCGAAAGGAAAGAAATGACATCAGGCAACAAGCGCACAAAGTTTGCGATTGCTTCTGCATCTGCATTGGCATTAGTCGCAAGTATGTTCGCGGCAGCTTCACCAGCTGTGGCAGCGGGATATTCAATTGGCGTTAGTAACAGCTGGGCAGGCAATGCTTGGCGCGAGGAAATGGTTTGCGCGATCAAAGCTCAAGCTACAAATACCGGAAAGTATGACAAAGTTCTAGTTTCATCACGTAACACTGATGCAGCTGGCCAGTCTGCTGATATCCGTTCATTCATCACTCAGAAAGTTAATGCAATTATTGTTAACTCAGGTGATACATCAGCTAACAACCCAGCGATGGAAGAAGCTATCGCAGCAGGAATCAAAGTTATCGCGGTAGATAACTCAGTTACTGCAAAGGGCGTAACTCTAGTTTCAAACGACCAAGTTAAGTATGGCGCGGTTGGTGCTGAGGCTCTTGCTAAGGCAATGGGTTACAAGGGTAACGTGCTATACATGCGCGGTATCTCAGGTGCTGGTGCTGACACAGATCGTGACAAGGGTTTCCGAGCTGTAATGAAGAAGTACCCAAAGATGAAGATCGCCAAAGAAGTATTTACTAACTGGGATTGGGCAAAGGGCGGCGAATTAGCTAACCAGCTTCTAGTACCAGGTAAATTCCAAGGTGTTTGGACATCTGGTATCGACTATCCAGTAGTTGAAGCTATGGGCAAGCGTCTAAACGGTAAGTACATCCCACTAGTTGGCGCAGATAACAACAAGTTCCTTCAGCAGACAGCACAGCTTGCTAGCAAGGGCTTCGTAGGTATCGTTGTAAGCAATCCAGCAGTAATCGGTGGCGCAGCTCTAAAGGTTGCAACTGACATGCTAGATGGAAAGAGCGTTCCTGCATCTAACCTAATCACTCCAACTGCATGGACCTATAAGTCCAACAAGAAGGAAATTGATGGTCTGTTTTTCAAGGATCAAGAAGCAACATTCTCATCTGCTATCAAGATTCCTGGATACACAAACTTCACAGCCGCGCAATTATTCCGTTGCAAAGCTCCACAAGATTCAAATGATGGTTCTCGTTAATCGCGAACTAGTTTGAGTTAGAGTACGAGTTAGGGCCTGGAGTTCATCTTCAGGCCCTAACTTCTTAAATGTGTACAGCTAAAGAAAGGCAATTGTGGCGAAAATCGAAAATATTCTGGAGATTACTGGACTTGCTAAATCATATGGACCGGTAGTAGCTCTTAAGAATGCAAATTTGGTAGTTCGCCCAGGCGAGATTCATGCCCTTATGGGTGCAAATGGCGCCGGAAAATCAACCCTAGTGAAAATACTTACTGGTGTAATTGAAGGAAATTCCGGAAGTATTCTATTGAATGGTAAGGAAGTTAAATTCTCTTCACCAGATAATGCTAGAAAAAATGGCGTTGCACCTGTATTTCAAGACCCTGCGCTAATTCCTGATTTAACTTTAGGACGAAACTTACGGCTGACCGGAACCGACGAAAAACGCTTTTTGGCTGAAATTAAAGATATGGGTTTAAGCGTCAATCTAAACGACCAAGTTTCAAATATCGAATTACCTTTGTTGCGAATGATTGACTTGGCAAGAGCATTATCCCATGATCCAGAACTTTTAATTTTAGATGAGATTACCGCAGCGTTACCTATCGACTTGGCAGAAAAAGTAATTACCATCATGAGTTCGCATAAGGCGAAAGGCAAGTCGGTTATTTTCATATCCCACAGACTTGCAGAAATTGAAGAGATTTGCGATCGGGCGACAGTACTACGCGATGGGATAGATGTAGATACATTTGATGCAACTAGCGGTAGTGAAGCGCGAATTGTTGCAGCAATGTTAGGTAAACTTCAGACGGAGAGTGCAAAAACAAACAGAAGCTCGCAAAGTTCATCTGAAATATTATTGGAAGTAAAGAATTTAGGCGATGGCCACTTATTAAAGAATGTTTCTTTTGAAATGAAAAAAGGTGAAGTATTAGGAGTAGCTGCTCTTGAGGGACAGGGGCAAGATTTATTATTTGAAATTTTGGCAGGGGAGCGCAAATCAGAAGCCGGAGATATTAAATTCAAAGGCCAACTTGTAAGTTTCAGCCACCCGGCCGACTCAATTGCGCTAGGAATTACATATGTTCCAGGTGATCGAAAATCAGCGCTATTGCCGCAGAGATCAATTCGTGAAAATTTAGCGTTGACGCGCTTCAGAGGAATGCGTAAATGGGGCGCCATTAATGTTAAAGACGAAAGCCAACGTGTGGATGGCGCCGTTAATGACTTGCAAATTGATACCAGAGCAAAGAGCCAAGTAAAGCGACTTTCTGGTGGCAATCAGCAAAAAGTAACAATTGGACGCTGGGTAACGACCGGCTTTGATCTCTTACTTTGCTTTGACCCTACCAGAGGCATTGACGTTGGCACTAAACAACAGATTTATGATTTGATGCGAAAGTTTGCCGCAGAAGGAAAGTCGGTTCTATTGTTTACATCCGAATTGCGTGAAATTCAATTAGCTTGTGATCGTGCAATCGTGATTTACGAAGGTGAAGTTTCAGCGGAGTTGGCAATTGATAAATGCAGTGAAGAGAATTTAATGAATGCTGCTCACGGAATCAGAGTTTCATCATGAAACTAACTTTATTTAAAAGACAAATTTGGAACATTGGAATTTTTGCACTTGTGATCATATTAGGTTATTGGCGCGCTGGCCAATTGCCTTCATTTGGTTCCTATGAGTTGAAAACTATTTTGATGGGCGTGCTTCCAATCGCATTGCTTGCCATGGGGCAGGGAATCATAATTATTGGCGGTGGAATTAATTTGGCTATCGGAGCAGAGATGGTCTTAATCAACTGCCTCGCAGCACATTACATGGCCGGAACCTCTCTAACTAAATCTTTAGTCTTAGCAGTTCTATTTATAGGTGTCGGAGTATTAGTTGGGGCGCTTACTGGTTGGATTATTTCCAAATCTGGAATTGCGGACATTGTAGTAACTTTGGCAACCAGCTTTGTTTTAGTCGGCGCTGCGATGTTAGTTCAACCTTCTCCTGGTGGCGGTATAAACGAATCTCTATCTCAGGCAATTGTCGGTAAAGATGCCGCCTTTATCCCACCACTACTTATGTTATTGCTGCCATTGCTTCTTATTTGGTATCCGCTATATAGAAGCAAAACTGGTATCGCTTTTTACGCAATCGGATCCAATAAAGATGCAGCTTTCCTCTCAGGTGTAAATGTAAATCGCACTAGAATTAAACTTTATGCAGTAGGCGGCCTATTTGCGGGCTTATCTGGAATAGTGCTTACAGCCATCACAAAAAGCGCCAGCCCATTTGCCACGATTAGTAATACTGCAACGCTAAATGCCGTAGCTGGAGCCGTGTTAGGCGGAGTTGCTCTAACTGGCGGAGTCGGTGGATTGGTTGGACCAGCCTTTGCTGGATTAGTTCTCTACTTTATTCCAACCATTATGTTGGGTTACGGAATCGATCCTGCCTATAGCCAAATTATTCAAGGCGCATTAACTATTGTGGTCGTGCTCGTCGGTGGCTTGTTAAGAGCCAGGGGAGGCAAGAAGTAATGTTAAAAATTAAAGAGAAGTTAAATTCTAAAGTCAGTAAGTCTATGTGGTCCCTCTGGGCCATTTTGATTGGCATGTTTGTTATTACAGGAATAGTAGACCCATACTTTTTTAGCATTCCATCATTAGGTGTCACCCTGCAATTAGCAGCACCTCTAGGTTTGCTCGCTGCAGGTCAAACTATTTGTATGTTAACCGGAGGTATTGATTTATCTATTGCAATGATTGCAACTGGAGCCGCTTACATAGTTAGCGTTAAGTCTCAAGATGGTTTGATCTCTGCTTTGCTATACGCGCTTCTTTATTGCATAGTCGTAGGTTCGGTGAATGGTTTAGCAGTTGGTTTGCTTGGCATGAATCCACTAATTATGACTCTTGGTATGAATGCTATTTTGATTGGCGTATTTACTGTAGGCGTTAGTACGTTTCTTAAAGGAAATACCACGATGCCGGATATCTTGGTCAAGTTAAGTTCTGGTACTTTGGCTGGGCCGTTCTCATGGCCATTACTTGTTTGGGTAATTATTGGTGGGCTTGTGCTCTTTATTCTCGCTCGAACCGGACTTGGTCGGCTGATTTATGCGGTTGGAGATAATGCGCAATCTGCGCGATTAGCGGGTGTGAAAGTTTGGCGAGTGCAATGGGCTACTTACGTTCTTTGCGCGATTCTTGGTGGAATGGGTGGCATGATGCTTGGTGGCCAATCAGGCGCGGTTGCTATTAGTTTGGCTAATTCATATATGTTGCCATCCGTTGCAGCCGTGGTAATTGGCGGTACTTCTATCATGGGTGGCATTGGTGGGTATACCGGCAGCATCATGGGCGCTTTAATCCTCACCGTTCTTTCATATCTACTTGCAGTACTTAACTCATCAGAAGCAATCAAGCAGGTAATTTATGGATCAATTGTGCTAGCACTTGCATGGATTTATGTGAAAATTTCGGAGAAGAGTTAGTAAGATGAAAATCAAGTCTGCTGCTGTAATTGGTACCGGATTTATTGGTACCGTTCACATTGAGGCCATTCGGCGCACTGGAAATAATGTTAAAGGCGTTATGGCCAGTTCTGCGGCTAGCACTAAAAGTGGAGTAGAAAAGAACAAGGTTAGTGTCGGATACCAAAATATAGATGAAATCTGTAACGATTCAGATATCTCTGTGGTTCACGTAACTAGCCCAAATGCTCTTCATTTCGAACAAGTTTCCAAGTTGATTGCCGCTGGAAAACATGTCATCTGCGAAAAACCACTTGCATTAAATGCTCAAGAAGGAATTCAATTAGTTAAGGCTGCCGAAGCCGCCAATTTAGTTAATGCGGTATGTTTTAATACCAGGTTCTATCCAATGGTCCATGAAGCAAGCGCCCAAGTTAAAAATGGCGACATTGGAGAGATTAGATATGTTAAAGGTCATTACCATCAAGATTGGTTAACTTTAGATACCGATTGGAATTGGCGCTTAGACCCTAAGGAGGCAGGCGCGTTGCGTGCGGTAGCTGATATTGGCTCACATTTAATTGATCAAATCGGATTTGTCACAGGATTGAAAGTTGAATCTGTGATGGCCGATCTTCACACATTAGTCAAAGTTCGACAGAAGCCAACTGGTCCAGTACAAACCTTTACACAGGACACTTCAAGTAAGCGTGAGGCTGTAACTATGTCTTCGGATGACGCTGCTGGAATTTTGATTCGTTTTGCAGGTGGAGCTCGTGGCACGCTCTCGATTTCACAGGTCTCTGCCGGCAGAAAGAACTCACTAAATTGGGAGCTCTCAGGATCAAAAACTGCGCTTGCTTTCGATTCAGTGAATCCAGAACTGCTTTGGATTGGCCACCGTGGACGCCCAAATGAAACGCAACATAAAGATCCGGGAGCGCTTTCACCTTTAGCAGCTAGTAACGCTTTTTATCCAGGGGGACATGTAGAAGGATTTGGAGAAACCTTCCGAGGCTTATTTGAAAAAGTTTATGCAGACATTGAAAGCGGTGAGCGAAATGGACTTTATCCAACATTTGCCGCCGGAGTTGAGAGCCTGCAGATTACCGATGCAATCGCCAAAAGTTCTTTAAATGAGCAATGGGTAAAAGTAGAGAGGAAATGAAATGAAACTAGGTCTACTAACTGCGCCACTTCCGAATGTGCCGCTTTTAGAAATCGCAGATTGGGCAAACGCTCAAGGTTTCGAACAACTTGAGGTCTGTACTTGGCCCGTTACCGCGGGAGCAAATCGCCGTTATGCCGGTATCACGCACATCGATGTAGACGGTTTAACTAAGGATAAAGGCGATGAGATTGTTGGCGAATTAAAAAAGCGCAATATCACCATGAGCGCGCTTGGTTATTATCCAAATAATCTTCATCCGGATCCGGCTCATCGCAATGAAGTTAATGAGCACACAAAGAAGGTTATTCGCGCGGCAGGGTTAATGGGTGTCCCAGTTGTAAGTACATTCATCGGCGCCGATGCAAGCAAAACTCAAGATCAAAATTGGGAAGAGGCGCTCAAAGTTTGGCCTGATATTGTCAAGTACGCAACCGATAACAATGTAAAAATTGCAATCGAAAATTGCCCCATGATTTTTAGCAAAGATGAATGGCCTAGTGGGCACAATGTTGCATATTCACCACGTATCTGGAGAGAAATGTTCGATAAATTTGGACCTACCGTTGGTCTAAATTTAGATCCATCACATTTAGTCTGGCAGATGATTGATATTGATCGCGTGATTAGAGAATTCGGCAGCCGTATTTATCATACACATGTAAAAGATATGGAAATCGATCGCGAAGGTCTCTATAACAATGGCATTATGTCGGCAGGCATCGGTTGGCAACGTCCTCGTCTGCCGGGCTATGGAGAGGTTAATTGGGCAAAATTTGTTTCAGGGTTATCACAAGTCGGTTATGACGGAGTACTTTGCATTGAACACGAAGACCGTCGCTTTGAAGGAACTGATGAATTAGTCAAGCAAGGCTTCTTAATCGCTAGAAATCAAATAGCGGCACTTCTACCGATGACGATCAAGTAAATCAAAATAAATTAACAATAAAGAAAGAAAGCGCCTTTTTGAAAGGCGCTTTCTTTCTTTACCCATCTAAGGAAAACTCAAGAATTTAAAGTGGCAACCACTCGATCGCTAAATTCTTGAGTCTTAGGATCTTTAAGAATTAACTTAACTCGACCATCAGGTAGTACTTCCTGCTTGATGATGGTCTTTCCCTCAAATTCCGCAGCTTCGCTCTTGATTCTTGGGGTACTTCCGTGGCGCCAATCAAGTTCTACGGGCGCCCAACCATGAATCTCTGAGGACTTAAAACAAGCGTCAATTATGGCGTTTACGACATACCCATCATAGAAAGTCTCCATAGGGTTGGTATTACTTTCCATGGAATTAAACATGTCAGTGAACATATCTACATAGCCAAGTTCGGCCACTTCATCACCAACAGGGAATAGCCAACCGGTAGAAGCTTCAGCTTTTTCGGCAATGTATGAATTACCTTCAGCGGCGGTGAACATTTCAAACCCGGTGCGCAGGAAGTGATTCATCCAGATAGTGCCATGCGTACCTGCAACTTCATCACGCAGATCCATACCACCGCGGAATGTCCAAGAAACTTCAAATTGTCCTATTGCACCTGATTCAAATTTAATTAGCGCCACTGCATTGTCTTCGGCATTAATTGGATGAACCATGGTGTCTTTCCAGCAAAGTACTTCGACTGGGCGATTTCCTTTACCAACAAAGTTGCGGATAATTTCGATGCAATGGCAACCAAGGTCAACAATGCAGCCGCCACCTGCCTGCTTATCATCCCAAAACCAAGCGCTATGTGGACCAGGATGCGTCTCACGAGAACGCACCCAAAGCACATCACCAACAGCTCCGCTCTGAACCGATTTAACTGCTTTAAGTGTTTTTGGTGTGTAGCAGAGATCTTCAAGGTAGCCAGCAAATACCCCAGCTTTCTCTACTGCATCAAGAATTCGTTTTGCTTCAGCTGCATTTCTAGCTAAAGGTTTTGTGCAGAGGATGGCCTTACCTGCTTTAGCTGCTGCAATAATTGCCTCTTCGTGCATATGGTTTGGCAGAGCAACAATCACCACATCAGTATCAGGATGATTAATGGCATCTTCCAAACTGGTGGTGTAATTAGGAATGTTCCATCGTTTTGCAAAGGCATCCCCACGTTCCTCAGATCGAGAGTAGACCACCGATACTGAATCTCTATTACGTTGCCCATGTAATGTCATGGTGTAAAAGTCGGCAATTAGGCCAGTGCCGAGCATGGTTATGCGATGTGACTTCACGAAATCCTCCATGTAAATAGCGAGTCGAAATGCTTGAAAAGTAGTATAGACAACTTGGTAGGATTACAACAGAGCCACGACGGGCAATTTTTCAGGAGATTTGATGATTGATTTGGGGCATTTTCAGGTAGTCGTAATGGGCGCAGGTTCTGCAGGTTCCTGCGCAGCTATTGCGGCAGCTAGAAGTGGCGCAAAGGTTATCGTCATCGATCGTTTGCCATTCGTCGGTGGAACTAGCACCGGCGTTTTGGATACCTTCTACGGCTTCTATACCCCAGGTGAAGTTTCAAAAAAGATTGTCGGCGGCATACCAGATGATGTAGTTGCAGGTCTTTCGAAATTTGGTTCTATGTTAGAACGCGCCAATACTTACGGAGCGGGAACTGGTATTACCTACAATCCAGAACATTTAAAAGTTGTTTGGGAGAGCTTGCTTCAAGAATCAGGTGCAAAAATTTTGCTCCATGCACTTTTACAAGAGGTAGAAGTAAAAGACGGAAGAGTATTAGCTCTGCACTTAGCAACAAGAGCTGGCAGTGTACGAGTAAGCGGAGATAATTTTATTGATGCATCAGGAGATGCTGACCTTTCACATTTTGCAGGATTTAGTTATGAAAAAGCAGGAGACATTGCACCAGCTCAAACTTTGACGACAACCTTTAAAATGGTAAACGTTGATGTCAAAGAACGAAAAACAATAAATAAAGATCAATTGCATAATTTAATGGCAGATGCAATTTCTCAAGGATATGAGTTGCCCCGCCGCGAAGGCTCGGATCACATTACAACTGTCCCCAACACCACAGCGACCGTCATGACTCGACTGGATTCAATTCGTAAGGACATTGATGGCAATTTGCAATCAGTTTTAGATGATCCATACTTTCTAACCGAAGCAGAGATTGAAGGACGACGACAAGCAGTTGAATATGCACGCTTCTTAGTTGACCGTGTACCGGGCTATCAAAACTCGAGTATTTATGGATTTTCGACCATGATTGGCGTGCGCGAAACTCGTCGAGTTTACGGTGATTATAGAATCACAAAAGAAGAAGTACTAAGTGCATCGCAATTTGAAGACCAGATAGCACTTTGCGGTGCACCTATTGAGGACCATAAGAGTGGCGATGGTACGAATTGGCAATATTTGCCTGAAGGCTCGGCAGTTGGAATTCCTCTGCGTTCACTAGTTGTCAAAGACAGCATCAACACCATGGTCGTTGGTAGATGTTTTTCGGCAACGCATGATGCCCACGCAAGCATTCGATCGATGGGCCAATGCATGGCTATGGGAGTTGCAGCCGGAATCACCTCTGCGCATTCTGTTTTGAATCAGACAAATATCCGAGAGATTCCATTTAACAAAATACGGGATGCAATTGTAAATACCGGCGCTGTTTTAGAAATCAAAAAATGATCCGAACCGTACTTGGCGATATCGCAACTGCTGAACTCGGTGTGACCTATTTGCACGAACACTTAATTATCGATTCTGAAATTGTCGCGAGAGATTTCGAACATATCCACTTGCCGTCGGTTGAGGACGCAATATCTGAATTACTTATTTGCAAGAACGTTGGAGTAAGCGCAATGGTTGATTGCATGCCCACTGGTTCTGGTCGAGATATCAAAAAACTTGCAGAAATTAGCAAGGGAAGCGGTGTACATTTAATTGCCGCAACAGGTTTACATACTTCAAAGTACTACCGCAGTTCTGATGAACTCGAAATTGCAAGTATTGAGAAACTTTCAGATATTTTCATATCCGAAATAGTTGATGGTTGTGAAGGCACTAGCTATAAAGCAGGAATTATTAAAGTTGCAACCTCAGGCGAAGCGCCAACCGAACGCGAACTAAGGCTATTTGAAGCTGCTGCGATTACCCAGGAAGCAACTGGCGCTCCGATTCTTACTCATTGCGAACATGGCAAAGGTGCGCTTCAACAAATTGATATTTTTCTTAAATTAGGAATCAATCTTGAAAATGTGGTGATGTCACACACAGATAAAGAACCAGATTTTAGTTACCACAATGAAATTCTGAGCACTGGTATAAATGTCGAATACGATCAGGCTCTTCGTCAAATAGAAATGGAAGAACCGGCAAGTGCTCTGTTGACGGTAGAAATGTTCGAATCTGGTTATGGTGGACAAATCATGTTGGGCACAGATGGTGCCCGGCGCTCTCTTTGGACGACTTTAGGCGGAACGCCAGGGCTTTCAGCGCTTTACTTGCAATGGAGCAATAAACTTAAATCCGTAGGAGTTTCGGATGATAATTTGCAGGCAATGTTCGTGACCAATCCAGCCAAATTTTTGAGCTTTAAAGGTGGAAAATGAATTACGCAGAATTGGTTTCAACGCTATCTAAGCAGAAGGTGCTTCCGATATTTCGTGGTTCCCACATCGAGATTAAAGCCGCTTTGGCTTTAATGGAACCACTTGAGTTCAATGCCATCGAATTAACAACATCAATTCCTAATTGGCAGCCCTTGCTCAAAGAGCTAAGCCAGAAGTATCAAGTTGGACTTGGCACGGTGATTTCAAATCAAGATATTGAAGATGCCATTACATATGGCGCTAAATTTTTGGTCTCATTTGGCTCATTCCCTGATTTAATTGAAGCTAGTAAGAAAATTCCAGTGATTCCGGGTGCGCTAACTCCGTCTGAATTTTTGCAGTTTCAAAGAGCAGGAATAAAACTTGCAAAACTCTACCCAGCTTCGGCTTTTGGCGCTAAGTATTTGAAAGAATTAAAAATTTTGTTGCCAGACATGCAATTTATAGCAACAGGCGGGATCGGAGTAAATGCCGAGGAGTTAAAAAATTGGCGTGAAAATGGTGCGATTGCTATAGGTATGGGATCAGCACTGGGTAATCCCATGTCCGATGAAGCAGGATTCAAACAGCGCGTCGTAGAACTTAAGTCAACTCTTCAATACTAATTGGATCTTTGGTATAGGGATTCCAATCACCGTACACACGAACTTTGTCGCCAACCCCAAATCCTGATGCCCACAATTTATCTACAAATGCGCCTAACATTCTTACGCAGCCATGAGAAGCCGGATACCACCAAACAAAAGCATCTTGTTCGGACCCATGTACAGCTTGGCCTTTATTAAAGAACATCGGTCTATACATCCAACCATCTGGAATTGAAATTGATTCGTACCAGCGATTTACCGTCCAATTAACTTTAAAGTTACCCACGTCAGTTGGGGTAGCAGGTGCGCCAGTAGAAACTATTGATATTTCGTAATCATTCTTAACTTTATTTCTAACCCAAATGACACTCTGGCAAGTTCTGCTGATATTTAAACCGCGGACATAGTCATCGGATAATTTAAAATCCTTCTTTACCTTTGCCAAAAGGGTGATTTCTCGTAATTCAAAATCTATTGGGTAGTTTCGATCTGCCGTACGCCCAGTTAATTCGCGCCAAATACAGAATGCTTGTCTGGTACGAGGGCCCCATTTGCCATCAAAATCACCAACCGGAATACCTAAATCAAATAGCGCTTGCTGAATTGATTTCTTGTTAAATTCAATTTCGCCGATTCCTTCAGCAGGAGCATCAGGTAGCTGCAAGATTTTGGTCGGTGGATTCTCTATTCGGTAAGCAGCTTTGCCTTTGGTATCAAAATAGAAGTAATCAAGACCAAATTTGGTGCCGGCCAATAGCGCAACCACGATAAACAGAGCCCAGGCGCGCTTCATTGCTTAACTCTAACAACTTGTGAAATAAAAGTGGGGCCAGCACGTGCGCTGGCCCCACTTCTTCGCGAATTTAGAGGAGGAATGTCCTACGGATTCTGATTATGCGGTGTAGACGGATGCCCAATCAGAAATTTGCATTACATACCACTGTCCACCTTCTACTGCTTTAGCCAAGTTTGGATCAGTAGCAATGTCTGTGCGTGATGCTGAAATTGGTCCATGTACCTGTGCCACGAACATGTAATAACGATTCTTATCGTTCTTGCCCTTACTTAGCTCTGCAGTCACATCAATAATTCCACTAGATTCTTCATCCTTTGTAATGAAGGCAGACGCACCTTCAGCAAAATACTCGTCTTTAAACTTAGCAACTACGCCAAGTTTGCCATCAGATATGCGGTAAGAAACGATTCGGGCTACAAGCGCATTGTTGCCTGGATCTTCCTGAATTAAAACATTCCCAGCACCATCAACTGTAATGTTATCTGGCTTGCTTAGGTAAGGCGCTTCGCCACCATTTAGTAGCAATTCAAGCGTGCCACCTTTGGCCGGGTTTGCAACATCTGCAAAACGTAGACGCCATAGCGCTCCGCCATCACGTGAAACGGATGGAGTTGCTGGATTTGGCGCAGTAGCGATTGGATCTTTGTTTGATTCAGTGGTCACAAAGTAGAAATCATTTGGATTCTTTGGATCGAATGCTCCATCTTCGACACGTGCGAGTTCAATTCCCTTTTCACGTGCTTCAATGTTCTGAGTCTTTCCATTAACAGCGGAATTAATTTTTGTGAAGGCTACCTTGAAAGGCTTGTTCTTGCCGTACTTGGTACGTATTTCGTTGTCATTTGCCACCATAGCTGATGAATCGGCTGAGAGTATATAGGTTGAACCATTTGTAAATCCCGCCTTTTGATACCAAGTACCAGTCTTAGCCTTAGTACCTACATACATCCATAGTTGGCTGTCAGTTGCCGAACCATCTTCCATTCCCAAAATCGCAGTAGTCTTACCTTTGTTTGGAGTTGGAATCAGATTCTCCCAAGCTGATAAACCGAATTTAGGAATCTGAACCATTTGACCGTCTTCAGCATTTACTGCAAAACCTCGTGATTCATCTCCGCCTTCTTCACCTGCAAGAAAGACTGCGCCTTGGAACCCAAAGCCTGATGCTTTGTCATAGAAAGAGCCAGCTGCTGCAAGAGTTGCTGAGCAGAAACGATTTAGCAATGATGTGTGATTAGGAGTCTTGTACTCGTCCAACGCCGCCGCATCCGCCGGAGCTGTTGGCGTATTTCCAAATTTAGCATTTGCGTAGTCATACCAAATTACGTCGGAAATAAAATCGCGCGCCTTAGTGACAGTGCCGGAAGCTAAGTCATAATGCATTTCGCTGATAAACGCACCGGATGTTGATCCTCGCGCAGAGTTACGTGCGGCTGCCACAGTATTGGTGCCGCTCCATTCATGATTAGTAATAATACGTAATTTGCCATTTTCTTTGATTACGCCTAAACCATCTGGAATACCAGCGATCTGATAGGAACCAACATAATCACCAGCAGAGATCACCGGAGTTAGTTTCACCGAAGACGCCACATTCTGCATATAAACTGGCGCGGCTGCATTAGCCAGAGTTGCGGTTGCAACTAAATTTGCCACAGCTACAACTGCAATTGTGCTGCGCATAATATTTTTTTTCAAAATTACTCCTTATAAGTAATGGATTGGGTTAACTAGGGGGTGTCAACGAGACGAATTTAATTTGAACTTGATGAACTTAGAAAATACGGCTTTAAAATTTATGGTTAATTTAAAAACAACACTAATATGTCAATATGTGCTTGAAAATTACTTCCGATTAGAGAATTCATATCGGCAAGGCGTCATTGCAAAAATCAATAGAATATTCACCTAAATTTAAGCACGAGTTTCTATAAAGTTTTGCCTCAAGCTCTTTGGACGTATTTAGGGAGTATTTAGTATCAAAAGGAGCAAAATTCTTAGTCATACTGGAAGAAATATGAAAGGATAAGACCATGCAAGGCTTTGGAAAAATAATGGCTTCTGAGATAGCGCAAACCCCAAAAGTCTTCGAAAATATCCTGGCAAATATCTCAGATATCCAAAAGGTGCGCGATGTCTTGAAGAGCAGAGATATCAAGTCTGTTCTGATTTTAGCCAGAGGTACCTCAGATAATGCAGCACATTATTTGAAATATTTGATTGAAACTCAGATTGGGCTACCTGTTGGTTTGACTTCACCATCTGCGGTCTCTATCTACAATTCAAAACTCATGTATGAAAATACATTGATCGTTGCAATTAGTCAGAGTGGTCAATCAACCGATTTAGTTAGATTTGCTAAAGCCGCTAAAGATTCTGGCGCTTATTTGCTTGCTATGACCAACAACCCAAGTTCTCCTTTAGCTTCACTATCTGACCATCATTTAAATCTGCATGCCGGGCCAGAGTTGGCTGTGGCTGCGACTAAGTCTTATAGCGCGCAAATTTTCACTTCTTACTTACTTGTCTTGATATGGACAGATAAGAATATTGATGTCCTGAAAGTGATAAGCGAAACTAGCAGATTAGCTTTAGAACCAAACCTTATTTCACCTACTTTATCTAAATTAAATCGCAATCATGAAATAATCTTTTTGGGTAGAGGCTTTGCCTATCCAAATGCGCGAGAAGCGGCTTTAAAAATACAAGAAACAAATCGGATTTCAGTTCAGGCATATTCAACTGCTGATTACCTGCATGGGCCGATTTCTGCACTTACTTCAGATACCCAAGTGTTTTTTGTAGTTCCATCGCACACACCCTACGAATCAATATCTGACGCAGTTAAAAAAATTCGTGAAACCACCAAGAAACTTTTTTGGATCGGCAACGGTGGAGCAATTGAACCCGGAGAGGTCCATTTAGGTGGATCTAATTGCAATGATGAAATTACTTCTACGATTGCAGATGCGGTTGTGCTGCAACGTCTGGCTCTGGAATTTGCTGTGAAAGAGGGCTTTAATCCGGATGCTCCAGAAGGCCTTTCTAAAGTAACGCTTACAATTTAAAATTAAATGTTATCTAGCCTTGATATCTCTTTATTATTTTCATTGTAAGTCAGTAAATCAGCTCTCATTCCGACTTTAATTTGCCCCCGGTCGAGTAGACCAAGTGCTTTTGCCGCATTTGTCGAGGAAACATGAACTGCTTCAACCAAGTTCAGATTGCAAATATCCACTGCATTCTTAAAAGCTTGTTCCATGGTCAACGTACTTCCTGCAAGATTGTTTCCATCTACTAATCTGGCGACCGCCTTTTTGACAACAACATCTTTCTTGCCTATTTTGTAATTGCCATCTGGCTGTCCGGTAGCTGACATCGCATCAGTAATTAGAATGGTTTGTGACGACTTATTCTTTATAATTTCCTTGGCATTCTCATAGTTAACATGCTGACCATCAAGTATTAATTCGATTGCGACATTTTCCTGATTTAAAATTAAATCATAGGCGGTGCCTGAGCCTCTTTCTTTTCTCATGGCATTTGTAAAGTGAGTTATCAAATTAGCGCCGGCAGTGAAGCCTTTTTGGAACTGATCTGAGTTTGCATCACTATGCCCAAGTGCTGGTTTGATTCCTTTTTGAATTAAATACTTTATGGTTTCAATCGCTCCAGGAAGTTCGGGGGCAATAGTCACCATTTTGATAGATCCGCCACCAATGTCAATAAGTTCAGCTAACTCTTCTATGTTAGGTACTCTTAAAAGGCTCGGATCATGTGCGCCGCATTTTGCATGGGAAAGGTAAGGACCTTCTAGATGAATTCCAATAATTGAACCATCGAGATAAAAGGGCAGCAGCCTTAAAATCTGTTTCTTTAATTCATCCAACGGCTCTGTTACTAAAGATGCCATTAAACCAGTAGTACCGCGAGAATTATGGGCCGTTATTACTTTCTTGATATTTGATTCATTCTGATCTGAAAAGTAAAAACCAGCGGCTCCGTGGCAATGAATATCGATAAAGCCAGGAATAAGCACATTTTCGGTTTTGGCCGTGGCCTTTTGATTGATTCCTTGCTCTGCTTTGGTGATTACGCCATTATGAGTTTCAATCCAAAAATTTTCAATTAATTCATTGCCCACTACTGCTTTGGCAGCTTGAATTATCATCTTCATATTCTAATGAATAAGCCAATATAATCTGCTATGGATTTAATTACTTGTCTTTGGTTTGATGGCCGTGCACGAGAAGCCGCTCAGTTTTACACCAGCATCTTTCCTGATAGCCATTTAGCCGACAATTGGATTGCTCCGACTGATACGCCCGGCAATAAACAGGGTGAAGAGATCGTCGTTAATTTTAAAATCTTTGGCAGAGATTTCATTGGTTTAAATGGCGGACCACAGTTTCCACACAGCGAAGCAATCTCATTTCAAATACCTTGCTCAAACCAAGCAGAGATTGATAAGTATTGGGATTTGCTGATTGCAGATGGTGGGCAGGAGAGCCAATGCGGATGGCTCAAAGATAAATTCGGAGTCTCTTGGCAGGTAACTTCGCCACAGATGATGCAATGGTTAGGCGGCCCCGATGCCGAAGGATCACAGCGCGCCACCCAAGCCATGCTTGAAATGAAGAAGATTGATTTAGCTGCCATGGAAGCGGCATACAAGGGATAAATTTCTGCCATGGCTAGCAAATCAAAACTATATGCAAGTGCTTTATTTGCATCCGGCGCACTCTTATTTACCTCTTTTGCTATTCCAGCAACCGCTGCTTCTATTGCCGGAACCAAATGCACCAAAGCAGGCAGCACCAAGATAACCTCGAATTTAAAGCACACCTGCGTGAAATCAGGCAGCAAATTGATTTGGAATAAGGGCGTAGCAATCAAAACGAATTCGCCGGCAAAACCTGCGCCAAATAGCAGTTCCTCAACATCTGAAACAAATGATTCAGCATCACAGCTTGTCGCACCAACTAGTTTCGACGATTTATACGAACGTAGAGATGCGATTGCTTACACTGCTTGGAAGTTAACAAGCGAAGCCATAAAGAATGGCAAATCTAACCTAGTAAATTTCACCAGATTTGTTGGTCCGAATACCAGAGAACCGAATTACAAAAAACCGAAAATTGCTTACGGACTAGTCTCACAAGCCTTTTCAAAGTGGCGGACTCCAAAAGATGTTTATCTAATTCAATACAATCTTGAAGATATCAAATGGGCAGATGAAAAAATAAAGTCATTAGTTACGGCTCGGGAATATAGCGAGCTACAACGAAACGAAAATGGGCGTTTAGTTGATAGCAATTGCACGAATGATTGCTACGGTGCAAAGCAAGTAACTACATACACCGGAATCG
>JACCDP010702307.1_pt1 | contig 51508 bp, 33 predicted proteins | sample 7445841 | NCBI WGS metagenome assembly JACCDP01 (sample SAMN15323441, study PRJNA562643) | freshwater metagenome | isolation source: river surface water | place: USA:Blue River Watershed | collected 2017-08-17 | reverse complement strand
ATGGTATCAGCTTGTCTCGAAATACGAACCACGCGAGACATCGCCCGTCAGATCCTACGACATCGTTCTTTCAGTTTCCAAGAGTTCAGTCAACGATATGCTAACCCAGTTGAAGACCTCTCGTTCGTGGTTAGAGAAGCACGACTTCAAGACCCCAAGAACCGACAGAACAGCGTCGAGACGGATGATCGAATGCTACAGATCGAATGGGAACGAGCTCAAAAGCGAGTCATCTTCACAGCACAAAAAGAGTACGAGTGGGCTATCGCTAACGGCATAGCCAAAGAGCAGGCTCGTGCTGTGTTGCCCGAGGGCTTGATCGAGAGTCGCTTGTATATGAATGGTACCTTGCGTAGTTGGGTACACTTCATCGAGCTCAGGAGTGCCAATGGTACGCAAAAAGAGCATCAAGAAATAGCAAAAGCCTGTGCCCAAGTGATCGCCACTGTGTTCCCCATGGCTGGAGAGTTTGTAGCAGAATGAAGATCACGTTCCACACCTTCCGCATGGGAGACGTGGAAGACGTAGATGTCTATGTGTCAGCACCCATCTATGAATGGCAACAAACCAACAAGGGTCGCTGGGTGATGGAGAATGCGTATGATCTCAAGTATTACACATCACCGGACCCCACGAGTTTTGGTTACCAAATCAACATACGAGGCGAAATCAAGGATCCCAAAAAACTAACGGAGTATTTTCTAAGATGGCCCAAGAAACAAGACGAATACTAGTCACAGGTGGCCTAGGCCTTATAGGACACAATGTAGTACGCCGACTACAAGAAGTTGGACACGAAGTCATAGTCACAGATATTTGTACCAACTATGGCATCGTACCGCAGAGTGAGATTGATTATTTGATCAGCGAGAGACGCAAACGCATTGATACCAGCACCAGAGTCTATAGTATAGATATCGGCGACCCAGTTGGTATGGAGTGCCTTTTCCGCACATACAAGTTTGATACTGTGATACACATGGCCAGTTTTCCCCGACAGAAAGTCGTGAACGCCAATCCCATGATCGGATCGAGGACCATGAGCGAAGGCCTGCTGAATCTGTTGGAGCTGAGTACACGCTATGATATCTGCAAGTTCGTCTACATCAGTAGCAGCATGATCTACGGAGATTTCACCGACGATGTACGCGAAGATGCAATATGCAGGCCACAAGGACAATACGGCATCATGAAGCTGGCTGGCGAATGGCTCACTCGCGACTATACTAGGAAGACTGGAATGTCGCATGTGATAATCCGGCCAAGTGCTGTGTATGGTCCTTATGATGTGGAGGATCGAGTAGTCAGTAAGTTCTTGCTGACGGGTCGACGCAGTGGAACCATCAAAGTCAATGGTGTCACAGAGACTTTGGATTTTACATTTGTAGATGATGCTGCCGATGGTATCGTGGCGGCAGCCATCCGAGAAGAGGCCAACAACAATACCTACAACATCACACGGGGCCAGAGCCATAGTCTCTTGACTGCTGCCGAATTAGCTGTTAAAATAACAGGACGGGGCAGGATCGAAATTGGAGATAGGGATCAAGATTTCCCCAGCCGCGGAGCTCTCAACATCGATGCTGCTCGTAGAGATTTGGGATTCGATCCAAAGATAGACATAGAACAAGGTTTTGAGATCTACAATGACTGGCTTAACGATTCCCTTTACTGGTCTAAGAAAACAGTATAACAATCTCCGCCAGGAGATATTGGATGTCACCGACGAGGTTTTGCGTTCTGGACAGCTCATGGGCGGAAACTATACCGCCGAGTTTGAAAACTGGTTGGCCAAGAAGAACGGTGTCAAATATGCTGCGACCTGCCATTCAGGTACCAATGCCTTAGAGATCATGGCCGAATACTATGCCACTGAACAGGATGTTCCCAACCCTCCCAGGGTATTGATACCCAGCCTCACTTATGCTGCCACTGCCAACGCTTTCATGAGAGCAGGATGGGAAATAGACTTCTGCGACACAGATGAATATGGTGTGTTGGATGTCAACAGGATGGACATTTCGAGGAGTTACCAAGCAGTGGTGATAGTGGGACTCTACGGTGCTGCCATCAAGAAACGCATAGAAGAAGGTCAAGGTTTCAAGTTCTGGGCCCTACACGATTTCTTCGTGTTGGAAGATGGAGCACAGCATTGGTTGGCCGATGACTGCCACAGGATTGGAAGCAGTTGTGCCATCAGTTTCGATCCCATGAAAAATCTCAACGCCTATGGCAATGGCGGTGCCATAGTCACCAACGACGCCAACTTGTTACACTTTGCCAGAAACTGGCGAGACAATGGCAAACTGGGATATCATCAAGCTACGGGATCCAACTCAAGGATGAGCGAGATAGATTGTGCCCAGATGATGGTAAAGACACGCCATATCGATGAATGGCAACGTCGTCGAGGACAAATCGCACGCTACTGGATGGAACGCTTGGCCAAGTCAGAGATACGAAGCCTCATTGACAAGACCAATGTGGATACTCATTGCTATCACAAGTTCGTGATAGATGTCAACGACCGAGATCAACTACAGCAACGGCTTGCTAACAAAAAGATCGAAACAAAGATCCATTATCAGCATCCCTTGCATGAACTTGGCACCTTCCGACAGTGGGCTGGCCCGGACATCCTGAGTAAAAGCAGTGCTCTGAGTCGGCGTGTATTGAGCTTGCCTATCTATCCTGAACTAACTGACCTCGAAGTAGAGTACATCATCGATCAGGTAAAAGATTGCGCTTCAACATAGCGTAGCTGGCCAACCACGCCCACTCGTAGCTTTTCTTCAAAGCTGCAAAGTTACCGTTGACTTCTTCGTAGTATTCCACAGCGTCTTGGGCGCCAAGATGGCTCCAGTGGGCATAGTCATCGTTGTTGCTTTCTTTCAGCCACTGACTGAGTCTATATTCATTTTCCACGTCAGGTAGGCTGTGTCTGAGTTTCAGTGCTTCGCGAAACGCGGTTCGCCAAGCCATCCAAGGGCTATCGGCATACCAAGCCACACCTGACATCATAGGCACTACTTCGTGTGCTTGATCCAGTGTAAAGTCCAAGCCCAGAGCTTGATTTTCTAAGGTCAATCGCTTGTTGTAGGCGATCATGGCCATGTGACCATATACCAACCCATTCACAGGGTTCTTGGCATGGAAGATATAGTGCTTGGGGCTCTGCATCCTGTCAGGTTGCCAACTCCAATCAAAGGTGGGTTCTATCTGCAGTTTAGCGAACACGCAAAATGCCCAATCTGTATGGCTGGCTTCTAGTGCAGCCTTGTAGGCAGCAGCACGCCCGTTGACGCCATCTATGCGTATGATACGATTACCGTACATCTTGGCTTGACAAGTTTCTTTCAACCACTGCCAGTTGCGATCGGCATTGGATTCGCCATTGCTGATAAACACGATATCTAACAGCTTGTCTTGTCCCCATCTTCGATGGCTCTTGTCTATCACAGGGTAGTCATAGAGTTGTGTTTTTAAATGATTCTTGGCTTCTCTCGGTACCACTACATTACTGGCACCGGGAGTCAATGGCACGATGGCTTTGGTTTCTTGTCGCCAAAGATTGATGGCTGGACATCTGTTGAGAGCACCATCTATAGCAAACTGCACCACCGGTGCTGTAAAGTCATGTTCCCATACTGCAGGCACCTGTGTGTCATGATGATGATTGTAGACCGGTACCGGCTTTCTGGGCACCTGTGTGTGTGGTACAAAGTGTATGGTATCAAACCATTCCAACAAAGCTAGATTTTCGCTCTTAGCAAGGAAACTTGGCACATGTACATAAAATGTATCTCCAAACTTTTGTTCGCCGCTGGGGAACACATGTAACATGTCTAATTGCCATTCACTGGGATGCCAAGTAAAATCAAATGTCGAATAATCGCACACGCTGGCAACTACCCACACATATTCGTCTGTGACTTTGCTCAACACACGCCGCAATGTTCCAAGATAATCTGAGATGTAGCGTGTCTTGACATCACATTCTATTGTCAATCCGTCTCCGTGATCGATACCAATCACAGGTACAGATCCGATCTTTGGAATGACATCATGACTGCGATTGATGTCTTGGAATCCTGTTTTGGGTATCAACCAAGTACCACCATTGTCCTGGTGTTGACTGGGCCACACATGTGCTTGACTGGCTTCCCAAGGAACCGGTTCCCAAAACCAGTCATGACATGAATAATCGTTACGTCCGTCTGCTATCCATAAGTATCTGGTACGACTGAGTTCTCGGGCGTGCTCAATACTATTGGCTTTCCTCTCATGCGGGAAGAGGCCAGTGGGTTCGGTGATATAAAAAACGTCAAACATGATTCGTATCGATGAAATTTATTATAATGTATTTGTGCGAGCATTGCAACACCGTACGAATACAGCATTACATTGGTTTGATCCTTTTGGATCTGTTGACATAAAAGATCTTTGTAGTGTCCCGCCGTTGATTTTACCCGATACAAGATTGATATTCTGGGACCAAGAACCCGTCTATCGAGATACTGCGAAAAAGTTTTTTGATCAATTTTGTGAAACTTATATTGGTCCCAAGATCATAGTCACTAGCGAACGACAAAGTTCAGATCTTTCCTGGGTATGTGATACTTATGGGATCAAGTCTGCTTACTATTTCTTCCATGGATGGGCTGCTTTGGATTGGTATAGAGGTTACGATCACAGTTATCTAGGGACTCCTTGGCAAGATCGAGAATTTTTGCATCGGATTTTTTGTCCAAATAACATCGTGGGAGGGCGTCGGAAACATCGATTAGAAATGATTTCTGCATTGAATCAACGAGGATTGATACACGGAAATCAGATCAGTTTTCCAGATGTATGCCCTTATGAAAACAGAAACACTGTGGATTTATTGGCGGAACATGGATTGCCCTCGCTGTCGGTGGATCTTCCATTGGTGATCGATCGCACTGAAAACCATGCCCACAGCAGCCACCGTATTGATTTCTGGGATCAAGCACAATCATGTTTTTGCCATGTGGTGACAGAAACAGTTTATGACAGTACACGACTGCATCTCACAGAAAAATCATTCAAACCCATAGTGCTACAACAACCTTTCATGTTGGCAGCCCCACGAGGTAGTTTGTCATATCTCCGAGAATATGGATTCCTGACTTTTGAATCCTTATGGGATGAAAGCTACGACGATGCACCAGACGATATCAGGATTTCGATGATCGCCGACAATCTCAATCGAATCAATCAGTGGTCTGCGGCAGAACTCTCAGACGCTCAACATCAAGCCCAGTCGATCGTAGAACACAATCACAGATGGTTTTACAAAGATTTCCAAGACATACTATGGAAAGAACTGGTCGGCATGTTAGAGGATTGGAGATGATCGATTTTTGTTTTGACGATCTTGGACAGTACGGTATAGGGTATCCCAATCTAGCTCAATCCAATCTAGGCCCAGATGATTTTGACAACACATGGCCTAGAGTATTGCCGTTGCGGTTGTTGATGTATCTCCGAAGATATTCTATAGACTTCCGTGTGCATCAAGTGGAATCTGCTCCCCACAGGTCGTGGTATCCAGTGGCCCTGGCTTGGCACGATTTTGAATGTGATTATTTTGGATTGATGTCATCTCACGTACATCAACTACTGCGAGCCAAACACATGCGAGTACTGTTTTACTATCACGAAGGAGATCACCCAAGCCGTATACAAAACAGGTTGGATCAACTTTGTCAGCAGCATGATCTTCCGCTGGACTGCTATGTTTTTGTCAGTGCTAACAGTGCAGCAAAACAATTGCCACGCTGCAGATATTTCAATGATCATGAATATTTCTTTTCTTATATCAATAGATATCAATCGGCTGATGCAGCTTCTGATGCTCCTAGAGCATCAGAGTTTACTGCACTAAACAGGATACACAAATGGTGGCGAGCCAGTGTCATGAGCGATCTGCACCATCATGGTGTATTGGATCGAAGCCTCTGGAGTTACAATACCACCTGTACTATCAACGATCCAGAAATAGATAATCCGTTAGAACTAGACAGCCAATCTGCTTGGCGTGAATGGTTGCGAAAATTCCTAGCCAGTGGCCCTTATATCTGCGATACTCCCAATGATTCTGCACACAATGATCATCGTAGGATCAACACCGATCTCTATGTCAATTCCTATTGTCACTTAGTGATTGAAACACTGTTTGATGTGGATGGCAGCGGCGGAGCATTCCTTACGGAAAAAACCTTCAAGTGCATCAAGTATGGACAACCGTTTGTGATGATTGGACCAGTGGGAAGCCTAGAGGTGTTGAGGGCCCAAGGATATCGTGTGTTCGATCATGCCATAGACAACAGTTACGATAAGATCGAAGATAATACACAACGATGGTTTGCTGTGAAGCGTGCTATACAGCAGATCCAACAGCAGGACATGTATCAGTGGTATCTACGATGCCTAGATAATGTCAGACACAATCAACAAGTGTTTGACTCAATGAGTCACGGTAGTCTGCAAAAATTAGCTGCAGACCTTGATACCGTATAAGTGTTCAAATCTATCAGCATCGGCACGATCATTGACCATTGGTTCGCCACGGATGTTGAGGCTGGTGTTGAGCAGCATGGGGCAGCCTGTAAGTAGATACCACTGCTCTAGCAACTTTCTTATGCCCGATCTACCCGGAGGCACAGTTTGTACTCTGGCTGTGCCGTCGGCATGTGTGATGGCTGGGAACAGTTCAGGGTTCCTTACTCTGGCCACTATCTGCATGTATCGACTGGTGGAGAAGTTCTTGGGCATCTCGAAATAATCGTTGACGTATTCCTCTAAAATCACCGGTGCGAACGGTCGGAACTTTTGTCTGCGTTTGATTTCGTTGACTCGATTCTTAATATCGGCTCCCCTCGGATCGGCGAGGAGGCTCCGGTTACCGAGGGCTCTAGGACCAAATTCGGCACGCCCGCTAGCCACACCAACGATACGATCGGTAATGAGACGATCAAGAATAGGGCGTACAGGATAACGACCAGCGATATCGTGCCCAAGAAAAGCATCCCGCCAATTAACCCTTGTCCCAAGAGCGAGGGCGGCGGCTCCAAGGCTGGAACCCGCATCACCCGGGTTGGGCATGATCCATATTTTGTCATATATCTGTCCTAATCTACTATTGGCCACACAGTTGAGTGCCACACCGCCCATGTAAACGAGATTGTCGCTATCGATCAATCTTCTGGCCCGACGCATCACATTCATTATCAATGTTTCAGTGACTGACTGTGCAGCAGCAGCGAGATTTTCCCCGGCTACGTCTTTCCAATCATCGCTGTCAAATCCTATGTGTAGATTCCTATTGAAAGTCACTTGTTCGCTATCGGCTACGACATCATACATGAGATGTGCTGCACCAAGATCCGTACCATAAGCAGCCATGCCCATGGTGATGTATTCTTCTTCCATGGGTTTCAAGCCCACGGCTTTTGTTATCGCTGAGTAAAACAAACCAATGCTGTGTGGATACCGTTGACCCCAGACTCGTTTGTAACGAGCACGTCCACGATCGTCGTATCTAGCATGATAGATCGATATAGTGTCCATCTCGCCGATGGCGTCGATCACTACTACTGCGGCTTCTTCAAACGGGCTGGTCTGGAACCCTGCTGCAGCGTGGCTGAGATGATGCCGGAAACTGGTCTCATGGGCAGGATCTTGATACCAATGACCAAGATGCTGGCGTATCGCTCCGCCAACGGTCCAGGGACCATACTCTCGTTGACCGCTTCGCCATTGCTGATAGTTGTGCCTCCAGGGACGCTCGTAAAAAGCGATGGTGTCAAGTTCATAGTCGCAGAGTTCCTGCAAGAGGTCAGGACTGACGCCGGGATCATTTTTGATTTTGCTGTAACGTTCGCTGTGACCAGCAAAAACGATATCGCCGCTGTCGTTGATCACTGTGACAGAGGCATCATGGAATCCAGCACTGAGTCCTAATATGTGTTTCATTTGTAGATAAATGGATCCCGTTTGCGCAGCTCTTTTAGCTTTTTGCGATAGCGTATTTCTAGTTTGATCTTGTTGATGAGATTTTTCAACCACTGCATTTTAGTTTCCTTTTTGGATTCGATCTATCTGGCTCTTCATATAATCATCTTGGCTCCAATGATAATCATAAACAGCAGAACAATCACTGGTGGTAATTTTTACAACATCCAAGTAATTATTCAATTTTGCCCATATGCTTGCATATTCTTGTGTGCCAAACGACGCAGCGAGATCTACTTGTCCCACTTGGGGATGCCCTATAGTCAGGAAAGGATCTTCCGGATCAAACCCGTTGTCTATCAACCAAGTCCTGAATTCGGCCACTTTCTTTTGTTGCCAGGGAAAGTCTCCAGGATTATTGGCCCACTCGATATCAAAATCTCCAGCTGCTTCGGTCTGTGGCCGCATGGTGGTAGTTACGAGTTCTTCAACGCTGCTGCCTTCATCATTGAACACCTCCCAGTGTGTTTTGCCTACTGCTTTGTTGACTCCAACAAAAACTCCTCCCAAGGGACGATTAAGAGTTTCTATCCCAAACAGATTGTAGTCTTCTTCATCTAGAATGAATCTAGGAGCATTTAACCAGCACATCAGCTGACTGGGTCTTTGCCAGGCGGGTGCCACAATACTCTGCCGCCAGCTCATGGCCCATGTTTCAAATTCATGACACAATAGATTGAGCTGTCTTATATGCCACTTGATCTCAGGTGAAGCCTTTTGAGCATATGGACTCATGTGCCCACTGACGCCTTGCAGATCTTCGAAATATCTGTGTAACCAATTGAGTTTTGCATGGACCAGTCGCCCGCCAGGTCCCCCTTGCACTATTTCTCCCGGAGTGATACAATTTTTCATATCAAATCGGTCATCGATTTCATATCCCAAGTCACTGCCATTGATGGCTGTGATGCTTTTGTTGACTTGATCGAGTATGAACTGGCCATCTCGTTGACCGGATGCGAACCCTAGAAAACAATAATTTTTTTCTAGATGCAGATCTTTCTTCAGTATGTCATTGAGTGCCGATAGCCATTTTTTTGACAAAGAATTATCAAACACATCTGCGTGAACTACAAAGGTATCACCGTTGCGATAATCCCTAAGCTCTATCTCAACCCGATCTAACACTTTCCCACCATTCATAGATTTCCTTGTCTTCCGCTAATATATCTTGCATCGTGAACCGGTCGCCACGTATATTTTCCAGTCGCAATATGCGAGCCTTGCCTTTTTGCAATCCTGCCTGCCATTCGTCGGGCCATTGTTCTGAGAACGTGGGGCGATTCTTCAACTGTAACAGAACATCTTTCAGTGCACCATCGGGGAGATAACTGGTCAACGAATCAACCTTGCTATCCAGTATCTCTCTAGGTAATGCCAAGGGGCTGAGTATGATGTCAGGCGAGAAAGCGAACACCACCTTGGCTAAGATGTCAACTCCGAATTGGTTTGCGAGTTCTTGTATTCTTCTGACTTCAAATAGTCCAGGTAAAGTAAGTGTGAAGTCGATTCGCATCTGCCTACGATGGCGGGATATGTCCAGTCCTCTGGCGAAGTTTTCGCACCATTGGCCATAGTCGAGTCCGGTGCGGATGTATTCCCCGATGGCTCCTGTGCCGTCGAGGCTGGCACAGATCTGCCAGTCCCTAACAGATTGAAGGATATCACTATAAAGATTACAGCCACGATAATCCACGCGACTGAGATTAGTATTATATCTAGCATATAGTTTGTGTCCATCGCCTAGCTCGACGATGCGTTTCATGTACCGCCAGTGTTGTTCATACATTAGCGGCTCGCCACCTACCCAGTAAACTTCTTCCACACGATGCTGTTCTACTGCCTCAGCGAATTCCGCTTCGATCTGGGTGTCCTGGAACTTACTTATTTCTCGGCGTACTTCGATTCTCATCCAACTATTCTTTTGATCCGCCCAGTTGATCATGTCGTGCTGTCGTTGTTCGCTTTCCCATGCACTAGAAAGCATATCTCCGCACATCCTGCATTTGAAATTGCAGAGATTGCTAAATCTATAATCCCAGCTCACGGGCTGCATAGTAGTATGGCCATCTGGATCAGTCCGAGCCATAGCTTCCTCATACTTGTGTTCAAACAATCTATTAAAATAGCCGCGATAGACGTCGGTGTTCAACAGTTTACTGTTGCAGACATCGCACTCGGGCAAGGTCTCTCCCGCCATCATCCTGCGACGCACACTCTTCATGTGCTCGCCGTTCCAGTGTTGTTCCAAGGTGATAGGGATATACTGACCTGTGCCAGCAGCAGTGTCGATGTACTGCTGAAAGTTCTGTGCAGGTTCACGGCTGGCACAACACATGCGACGTTCAGTCTGTGGACTCAAGTACGTGTGAGTCCAAGGTGCCATGCAAAGTGTGTCAGGTCGCTGCATATTCCAACAAGGGTTCTACCAACCCATAATACATTTCTTTTTTAACCAATGCCTCGTCAAAAAATAAATCATGGTTGTGTTGGATTTTTTCTTGGGTCAATTTATCATATCCATGATCTAGATCAATGAGATCTATGTTTGACTTTATCAATGCCAATCTATCTTCAAATGCAGCCATAGTGTCGTAACTTTCATCAAATATATTGTCGAATGTTTCAAATCCAGCTTCTCGAAGAAATGTCAATGTTCCAGGAGCTGACACACTCAGAAATGGATGGAAATATGCCAGCGGTTTATAACTTTTTTCGCTCATGTGCAACGGCAACTCTTGACGAGACTCAACGACTATGCTGCAATAAGTTTTTTCATACCAAGATGGGTGCATATAAGCGTTGCTTGAATTGCTGTCATCAGTGTCATTGGGTAATTTCCTATCCAATGCCATATAACTCCACAGCATGCGATCTAGTAAATCTCCCAGTACCTGCACGACTCGGTCGCGATTTGGCCTACGCAGCCTCAAGGGCAATAAACACAAATATTCAGGAGTTGAGTTTGGAAAATATTCAGCATATCCCTCTGCTCGCCACCAAAGACTTTCGTTCCATCGCATAGAATACTTGTGTTCAATCCAATGGAAATCATTTCTAAAAGTTCTACACTCCCATATATTATCGATAGCGACCCGGAATCCTTCATCTTTTAGTTTGTTTGGCAGTTCATCATTGACATTCATCCACCAGAACACGAATACTGTTCCACTGCGATTGTAAGTTTTGTTGGGATCGTAGACAGAGATATTAAACCATTGTCCCCAGTATTCTTCCAGGTAGTACGAAGTGAAACTAGTGAATTGATTAGGTTGGAGTACTAAGTTAATTTTTTCCATAATCCAATGCCGATGCTAATTCCCATATCACATCCTGTAGTCGTTGTCCGCGGCGTTGATCCAGTCGTTGTATCTGTTCGCAGATCTGTTCGGCGGGTATGCTCTCTCCGGCCATCATGAAGTCTCTGATCTGATCAAACTCTCTGCGATGGAAGGGCCTGACTGTAGCAGAGTCTAATCGTTGAGCTGCCAAAGATTTAGCTTTCTCGGGCAAAGCACCGATACTGAAATATCTTGCTTCGTGCATCATGTTCCAGTAGATGAAATCAAATCCCTGCATGTCAATCCATTCAGCTAGTCCTTCTAGATGCCATACATTGAAGATATTTACTGTACTACATACTTGGAGTTGGATGTTCTTGTGTCGCTGTCGCAATTCTCGGAAACGATCAAGATTCGTTATCACTTCAGACCATACAGCATTGGTTCGCTGATATTCAAATCTTTCACCGAGATCGTCGATGCTGAAGGCTATCTCCACAGTCTTGAAATGCTGCCAGATCTGTTCGGCATGTTCAGGATAATGTGTGCCGTTGGTGTTGTAGTGTATTTCTACGTCGTGAGCGATGCCGCGATCCACTATACCTTGCAACATGTCAAAGTGTTCTTGGATCATGAAAGGTTCACCACCAGTGAACTCTATGTAGCGTATCTGATCCATCATGCTGTCGATCTGATCCCAGAAGGTGCGATTCTCTCTAGGCCAAGCACCCTGCCGGAGCATGATTCGATGGAAGTCTGCTTGCCCGGCGGGACTGAATTTTATTTCTTCTACTGCAAATTGGCTGCTGCTCCAACTGCCACAGATCCTGCACTTGAGATTGCAGATGTTGCCTAACTTGAGATCAAGAAACATCAGCGGTCGAGCATCAGTGGTCCAATCCGCATCTGGTATCACATGCTTGAGACGATCTAGGGTGTGCATACGCTTGCTGGTGCGTCCTGCGTCTTCTTCATTCCAACATTTGCGACATGTCTCGGGCTGTATCTTCAACAGGAACTGATGTCTGAGATTCCGCATGTATTGGCTATCTTGCACATCAGCGAGTTGAGCTGAATCCAATTGGAATTTGTGGCCGGCGTTGTCGCGTATCTCTTCTTCGGCCAAGCAACAAGGACGCACAGTACCGATGGGACTGGTCTCCAGGCTCACCCAAGGCAGCACACAGAACTTATCGTGTGGAATCTGCATCCAATGCCTCTAGTTCTGGAATCACTGCCAAGATCTGTTCATCGCGGATAGAATCCAGTTGCTGTGTTTTCTTCCAAAATACAGGAAGCAATCCGGTGTTGTCAGTGGCCATCATGAAGTTGATGGCTGACTCGAATCCCACTGTGGCCCTGTTCAGTCGATCAAGAGGGCGCAGCCATTCTAGATGTTCCTCGAATTTTATTCTCAGCCGTTGTTTGTAAGGCATTGGAGCGATATCTATGCGATAGTGTGCAGGGTCTTGCAGAATGTTGACATTGAGATCTTGTGCTCGTATCAATCCCTTCTCTACCCAATCCCTATGGAAGTCTGGTAGATGCCAGGCATTCATGATACTAAGTGTGGGAGAAATATAAAAGTCCACGTTGGGGCATGTCTCCATCATCCTGCGACGATTGTCTTCTACCACTGCCCAATCCGTGCCTTTGCGGATGTATTCAGCCCTTGAGCCCATGGCATCGAGACTGGCTCCTACTGCTACAGATTTAAATTTACGCCAGTAGTCGAACACATAACGATCTTTTAGTTTGGTTTTTGTAAAATTGGTGTTGTAGATCAATCTTACATCAAATCTTTCTCTGCGTTCTAGTTCTTCCAGGATGCGATAATGCTCGTCCATCATGAGAGGCTCACCACCAGCGAAGTAGATCTGCTCCACATAGTCGATATGCGGCAATAGTTGTTCCCACATGTCGGTCTCGGTCTGACCAGCATAGTTGAGCGGTACATTCACGCCCTTCCACTCGGGACCTGCTAATTTGGCTTGATCTTGATACCAGCTACTGCTGAAGATATGTCCGCAACTACGGCATCGCAGATTGCAGAGATTACTGAATCGTATATCCCAATAGGTCATGCGGAAGTCTTGATCGCCTAGGCGTTTGATGTGGTGTCCATGATGCTTGTTGGCTGACTTACGACCCGAAAAGAATCCCGCCTCTTCTTGCTCATAGCATCGCTGGCATGCTGGGCTCTTGACTTGTTTCAACATGTTGTGTCGGAGATCATTCATGGGCCGGTCATACCAGATCTCTTCTAGAGTATTTTCTTTGCAGTGTCCCACTTGTCCCACACCCATCTCGGCATGGCAGCAAGGATAAGCCTCGCCAGTGGGGTAGGCATGGAGATGTATCCAGGGATAGATGCAAAAGGTCTTGCTTTCTTTCAGCAGGAACTCTTCACGCTTGGTAAGTTCAACTGGTTTTACCAGATCGGTGCTGTTGTAGTTATAGGCCGTCATACCACTCCTTCAATCCCGGAAATGTTCGACCAAAGTCTTTGCTGCGTCTCTGATCATACTGCTGATAAAATTTCTTGAAGTCGTTGTGCAAACGCGGCATGTCAAAGGCATCTGAGTGTGGAGTCTTGACCACGTCGAGGTAATCAATCAATCTCTGCACATGATTGCGTTCGTGTTCTTGTAGCATGCTGTGATTGCTGTAGTTGGCCAGCCAGCGATCTAGTTCTTGTTTGTGTTTGGTCCTGATGTCATCGGGCAAAACCAACGGGCTCTGGAAACTGGGAAAGCGCAGGATGTTGAGAGTGAAGTTAGGAAAGTCTTGGCCATATTTAGATTTCCATTCCAACAGCATGGTCAGGAATTCCGGTAGGCTTTCGAGACATAATGCATTGATGGTAGCCATGTTGTGTAGTCCACGCAGTCGCTTGGACTTCATCAGCAACATCATGTTCTCACACCATTGTTCCCAGTCCAATCCATCTCTGATATATTCAGCATGTGGTCCTATGCTTTCGTTGCTGGTATAGATATCAAGTTCGATGCCTTCGGTTGCAGACAACAATTCTTCTAATCGGGAGGAATCCATGGCCAGATTGCTGTTGATGGCCAATCGAGTTTTTGACTTTCCACGATTCTGTTTAAACCAGTCTATGAGTTGCCAGGTGTAGCCAGACATGAGTGGCTCACCACCGGTGATGCGTAGCTCTGTAAGCGTCTTATGTAGGTCGGTCTCCCACCAGCGGAAAAATGCCTCAACATACGGATTGACTTCACCGAATCGATACTTTTGAGAACCAGCATGATCATGAGTGAAGTGATTCCTACCATCACTAACAAGGTTGAGATAGGGCCCGTTGTTTCTAATGTCCTTAACCCAAGTGCTAGAGAAAGCAGGATTGCAGTAGCTACAAGCCAGTTGGCAAGTTCTGTCAAAACTGATTTCAAGAGTGCGGAGATTTGTGTCCTCATGGGAGGGCAAGCGACTAGCTTCATGTAAGGCCTCTATGGGATAGATCTTGCTTTTGTACACACGATCGCTGATGGCATCTCTGCCCATGTCTTCGATCTTCCAGCAGTATTCACAACCAGCGGGACGTAGGCCCTGTTGCATCTGGGCCCGATCCTGTTTCTTCTGTGCTGAGTTGTGTAAGGCTCTGGGATTGGCCTCCACTTCCTCTACAGGCACGAAATGCGCTGGCGGATGGTGGCAGCTTGTGGTCATGCCGGATCCCAGCCAGATAGTGGCATTGTACCATTTGGCACCACAGAAGCTGGCACTGATGGGATCCAGCACCTGCTGGCGGAATTCTAAATCATTCATATCGTTTTAGGAATTGGAAAAAACGGTCGGGAAATTCTTGTTTTACTTTTGCTCGTACTTCCAGCAAATGTTGTTGATTGTATTTACAGATTTCTTGTGCTGTTTCCAGAAATTCCGGTAAGTTCTGACAGCAAAGATCCTGCACTACCAAAGCAATACGTTCCAATCTTGTTGCATTGTCGTCGATCTCGTCGAAACTCTCGTCGATGAGATGTCCAAATGTACGGAATCCCAGATTCCTCAGATCACGATAGTATCCGCGATTGGCTGCCACCACAAAAGGATGGCCCATACCCAATGGCTTCACTATCTTTTCTGTGCGGAAACTGTAGGGATAATCAAACACAGTCTCGGTCACAACACTGAAATAGGTATCTATATAAGCATCAGGATTGACATAGATATCGCCCCAATCATTGCTGAACAATTCATCCTTGACATATCTGTTGTAATTTGTGATAGCTGAATTACGATATCTTTCAACCTCATAATGTCTGTCTAATAGTTTTACAGCACGCGGTCGTGTCATCAAATCTTGACCTTCATGCAACAATCTGGTGTGTTGATTAGAGGACGGTACCGGTGAAAGAAAACTCCATATCGCAGAATCCAGGATACCCATGACATCGAATCTCTCAGTGAGATATTTTCGATGAGGTCTTTCTCTGCCGTTTAAAAAGAGGAATTTATAAGGCTTGTGTGTTTTCTGAAATATCTCGTTGATGCGGTCCGCGGCCTGGATATTTTCTTCAAAATTATGAAATTTAGTCAAGAAAAGATCGTAGAGAAGATGCGGATATTCGGGTGCCATATCTCCGCCACTGATCAATAGCAATTTTTTGGAAAAAACTTCATCTCTGATCCTGTATTGCCAAACATGATTGGCCAAAGTTTCGGATCCTTCAAACGGTAAACTAAAAACAAACCGACTATTTTTCTCCTGTATAGCTTGTTTGATTATAGGCGATGATTCTACTATCCGTTGACGATCTATAATATAGATCACGTCGTCTCGGAACCGATGATTGTCCAAACTCCAAAATTCTTCTACTACCCATGGCCACAACATTTCTCGAAATTCGCATGAAGCATCGATTACTATTTTAGGATCTTTTGGCATGGCCTTGACATTCCTCCCACCATGCTCTCATCTGTGGAAATGTGTTTAAGAAGTTGGTGCCCCTTCGACGATCATGTTCGCTAAAAAATCTATAGAAATCTGCCTTAGCTGCTGAATGATCCCGATGTTGATCTCGCCGCATCCAGGCGATGTCTCGGCGAAGTCGTTGCACTTCAAAATCTCTGAATCCGGTTCTGTGATCCATATTGGTCTCCATCCAGTCAGCGGTACGGTCCAACACAGAAGCATAACTCTCAGGCAGGATCTGCAGGCTCTGCCAGGCCGGTTGACGCAGAACAGGAGTATCGAACCAAATGCGTTGATAATCAGCGGTATTGATTTTACGAAGCTCTAAGATGATCTCCAAGAGTTTTTGCAAGCCCAACACCGACAAATTGTTCATAGTGATAATGAACGTGAGGCTGTTGCGACCCGGGATCTCGTCCAGCCATTGTGCCACACGACTCAAGCATAAATGAGCGTCCAGGCCGTGCCTGATGTATTCAGCATGTGCCAATAATCCCGAGTCTATACTCACATATTGCATGAAATGCTCGATGTTGGTGGTGCACAAGCGTTTGGTATAGTCGAGATACTTCTGCCACAGTTTCTCTTCCACTGAGAAGTTGCTGGTCACATTGAGATGCAGCTCAGGGTTGGGCATGGCCAACACATAATCAAATACTCTATAAGTGTTCTTGTCCATGAGTGGCTCACCACCAGTCATGCGGAAATGTCTCAGCCGGGGATACAAAGTAGGCCACCATTCCCAGAACGCATCTACATAAGGATTTTCTTCCCTAACAGGGATAGGGCGACGATCACCGCGAAAATGACTGGGATCATTGTGTACCATCTGAGTCGGGTACCCACCCAGCTTCTCAACTTCCTGTTGCCAGCGGCTGCTAAACTGAGGGCTGCAATAAGAACAGGCAAGATTACAAGCATGATTAAAATTGACTTCAACATAACTTGGTACCACATCATCTTCATCTCCCGTGCTGTTAGCGATCCGATCAAAGTCTATGGCTGCCCAAGGCTCCCCCGAACGGTAATGGCGATCGCTCATCTCGTTAAGGTCTTCCATGTTCCAGCAGTACTGGCATTCGCTTGGACGTTCTCCCGCCAGCATCAACCGTCGCTGTTCTTTTTTGTGAGGTGTGTTATGAAGTGCCCCGGGGTTTCTTTTGATCTCTTCGACGGGTATACGATGCAAGGGTGGATGATAGCAACTATTGTTGAGACCGGTGGGTAGATGCAGGCTCACCTGTTTCCATTTGGCCAAGCATAGGCTAGGACTAACTGAGTCCAGTTTTTGTTTGATAGATTCTGCATCCGACAAGAACTGACTTTTACTCATAGAAAAATTCTTTATCCAATATGTCTTGATGAGTTAACGCCAATAAATTCTTGCGATTGTGTTCTAAAATCGGTTTCATTTCTTGATACCATTGATTGATAGTCTGTTGTGATTGTGATCCAATGTATCTGATATTTTGTTTCAAGGCTTGGTATTTAAAATCCCAAGGATCTTCATCGTAACCCTCGTTCCACCATCTGTCAAAAGTTTGAAATCCTAGTATTTTTAAATTTTTCAAATACCACTTTGGCCCTTGTATCAAAAACGGCCTTCCATAGATTATAGCACGCAGAGTTTTCTCAGTCATCATAAATGTCCGGCCACTGAAAAAAGTTTCGCACACTATGTCGCAAAAAATGTCGCGATAAGCCCAATCCATGTCGAGTGCTCCTGCATTCCATAATATTGGATACTGGTGCTTTTCTCCCCGTAACGGTAATTGCTTGAGGAACAGCATGATCTGGTCGATGTCTTCCCAATTTCGATTGACAGTGTCGCTGAGGTCAAAATTGCCGATATGGTAGCTGTCAGTATGGTCATAATGGAATGTCATCAAAGACGAGTTTTTATAAAATTTCCATAAGAAACTTCCCAAAGACAATCTCAGCCAATTGTTCCTGGAAACAAAAAACCCAAATTTTTTTTCGCAGGTAGATTCCATCATTGGCATTTTTTGGCATCTGTCCTTGGCAATATCTAATTCTACGAAACTTCCTTTGATTTCTTTGTAACGACTGCTGGCTAACTGATTGCTGGTTTGTATTTTAAATACCGATGGATCGATGTTAAATTCGTCCACCATAATATCTAACAATTGATCTAGTCCAACTGTTTCACAACAAGGACCTTCGAATAAAAGATCTAAAATTATATCATTGCAATCAATAGACTGTATCAACGATTTAAATACTTCTATTTTGTTCCAGATGACACCGTCTTTGGTGATCACATTGATTTTTTTTCTTACCAACCTTCTTGTCTCCGGATCAAGTCGATCTCGCGGACCATCACACCTTGATTGTACCAGTTGCTGCGATAGTGATGCTTGAAGAATCGACTCTGAGACTCAGACATATCGATCATGGGAAGATCTAATTGTTGCTGCAGACTGCCGGAATATTGTTGCACAGATTCAGTGGGATCCGATTCGGCCACGGTTTTCCATAACTCTTCCAAAGCATCAAACCACTGTACTTCTCTATAGTCCCAGTCGGTCAGCATGGTCTTGTAGGTGCCCATCCTGGCACCAAGAATGGCCCAGTCTCCGTTTTCGACATCTCGTCCCACATTGTGCCAGATGGTAAGGTGATCTAGATTACGCCGATGCACCCTATCACGGAATTCGCTGACAGTGGGCTTGCGACCAGCATCAAGACACATCTTGACACCTTCGCGGAATCCCGCACGCCATGCGTGCTTGGGGCTTCCGTTGGGATAGGTAGTGGAATAGCAGTCGTGCATGGCCCAGTACAGAGGATCAAAACAGAACTCTACCACGGTCTCGTCTCTTCCATCTGTATTTTCATGTGTCTTCATGTCGCGTACAAAAGTACGTGTCCAGCTGCTGAGTCCACCATTGCCGTACATTAGCCCATTGATGTGATTCCTGGCTCGCCAACGGAACACAGCTTGAGACCATAGTTGATCTGGAAACTCTAGAGTGAGATTGAAGAAACGTTCGTCCGGCAAGTTATCACCGTCTATCAAGATGAATCGTTCAGTAGTACTGGCATTGGCCGCGGCTTTGTGTGCAGCATCTGACCCTTTGACCCCGTCGACTCGTTGAGCCCATGGAATCATATTACGGATCTTGATCCAAAACTCTTCTTTCTGTGGTTCGTCGTAGCTGAGATAGATACAGTCTAAATCTGCGATATCAACTTTCATATGTGTGTAATTTCCAATGCTGCACTGGTGTTCCAGACGTTGCGATAATTGATACATCTTGGGCATGGCAAGGTGTGCCCTCTGCTGCAGGTGCCAATTTGCCTATGGGTTGCCGAAATGGCACGATTTTTCCGTCTTTGATGGTGCAATCAAATCGATGTCGAGCAAATGTCTCTCGGTCCACTACTATATAATCACCTGATAAAATTTCGTTGGTATAATTTAATATTTCACCGGTGATTTTGTTGTAGTAAATCCTATATTCTATCTGCGTAGTACTGGGCAGATCGAAATTATTAAGGGCTTCCCAAAAATCATCTTGGCTTTGCATAATGATTTTCTACCTCTTTGGCAAATTCTTTGATGTGATAATGCACTGGCCACATTTGTTCGACGGTATTGATACGAAAAGATCCTTCTCCAAACTCCCATACCAATTCATGTGTCCAGTTATCGGATTCAAGAGAATTAAGAGCCTGCTTCATGTGTATCATTCCCGGTACTGATCCGGGTAAAATAAATGTTTCCGGTCCCAACAATCTAAGAGCCAGTGCGTATGCAAGGTCAGTATTGATTGGTTGATCTGTGCCATATTTGATTGCAGTCATGGCTGTATCCCAATTTTCGAATATCATCCGCACAGTATCAAAAAAAGTTTTGGCTTTTTCGCTCAATCTCCAATAGGTGATGGCATTGTAAACGTCTGGGAGATCATTAGCATCAAAAACTTGACGATATGATCGTTCAGTGGCCAGCTGGTTGTGATAATTCCTCGCTCCAATGGTCACTATCAGATCTCGATTTTTACAGATATCAAACCAGTGCGATATGGATCTGGGAATCAATATGTCAGCTTCTAACTTTATGGTCCTCCTGAAAGGGCTGGCATAGAAACATTGCCAATCATTTTTTAATTTCCAATCTATATCTTGACATTGATCCCCGAATGGAAAAATCCTAATGTAATCAAATATAGGATCGTTATTGGCTATATCGTCAGTCAGTAAACAAATATGACAATCTGGTTCAACTTGTTTGAGATTGTGGGCCAATGCCCGGGCACATGCCACATAATCCACAGTGGCATTGTTTTGTGCCAATATTAGATAACCCTGCTCCTTTTCAATTTGCATAGAGTGCTGCCAGTGCGACTTTGTTCATGAAATGGAAATCTTGTCCGGATATCCTGGTCCGACGATGTTTTTTTTCAGGGCCCGTGACATAATACAAGTCAAATGTGTTATGATTGATCATGGAAATTTCCACATCACTAAAAACATTGGCCATGGACCAGGGTATCTCAGGAACAGCTTCAGGAAGATGGCCGTAGACTGCAGTAAGTGCTATGCTGGCAGCAAAATCATTGCGGAATGGAGTAGAAGGAAATTTGTAAAGTTTTGCATAATGTTGATAGTGTTGACGTGTCATAGACATCATTTCAAAAAAATCTTGGCTGACTTGATCTCTCCGAAAAAACAATACCGTAGCCCAATAATGATGGAGTCCTCGTCGATTAGATATCCATTGATAAGCTGCATAGTTATCTCGTCCAGTGACATCATAGACGTTTTTGATTGCAGTTACAGAGATGGGACTGTAAAACAATTTCGATAGTTGATCGCTGCATACAATATAATCACTATCTAATACCACTGTTTCATCATACGGACTAAGATCCCAACTCTGATATCGGTTGGCGTTGATCCAGATATCTGCAGTGTGATCTAAGTTGGGATTGTAGACACGTTGACCACCCGATTCAGGAGTGGAATATATGATGTTGTGGCGACTCGACCTCCCATTTTGGCTGCTTGCATCAGTCACTATACTGACTGGCAGTTTAAGAAAATGGTTTACACGATTAGCACACCATTCTGCCTGAGCGAAATAGTCTATGCGTTGATTATTGAACGCATATATCAATACGCCTTTCATCGCTGACTTTGCAACTCAGTCCATTCGATCAACCATGCTGTCATTTGTTCTTGCCAGCGTTGGTATGTCAATGAATTGAGTTCGGACACGTTGATTTGTATCGGAGTCTCATAGACATCTAGTAATACCGCAGCAGGCTCCTCACAATTTTTCAAAATGTTCAGCAACTCGGGTCCAGCACGCCACATCCCTCCGGCATGTGCAAACAACAACCGAGATTGGTATTTTTCTGCCAATATTTTCCGTGCAGCGGCATGCTCAAAACGAATTTTAATACGGGTCTGTAGATCTTCCATACAGTAATTATAACACAAGAAGAAGCCGCGAACAATAATGCTCGCGGCTTTTTGGTAGAATTAAAATGGATCAACTACCAGTGATCGAACTGGCAAGTGTAGGTGTTCCCCAACTAGCAGAAAGATAAGTGGTACTGGGTGCCACTGCTGTTACAGTACTGGTCAAGGTACCGTCTACGACGTCGCCTGTACCAGTGTGAGCATCGCTAAACAACACAGTAAGAGTGATCACTGTTGCTGAGCCGGCAGCAGCGTTGGCCTTGATATTGATAGCCACATAGTTTGTGGTATAGAGATAAGTAGCGGCCAACTGCTTGAAAACTTCTTGATCGAGCGTGGTGAGATCATAGAAACCTACTCCTGTCAGATAGGTCGCAGGAGTGCCCGAACCGCCAATTTTAGTTGTACCAGTGTAGAATGTGCCAGCGATGTTTTGGTTGCTAGTACCTGTGGTCCAGTTCAGTGTTCCGCAGGCCGTGAGCAGATTGGTCCAGGCTGTGTTCTGACTAGTGGCAGAACCTCCGCTTCTAGCACCAGCCCAAGTGATCCTGCCACCAGCATTGAAGAAATAGCGAGCAGCGTTGGCACTTGCGAAAGTAATGGTATGTGTGGCAGTGAGGCTGGTAGCCCAGCTGGTGCTGCGTGTGGCCACACCATTGGCTGTGATGGTGCTGCCAACTGCGCCAGTGTTGTTACGAGCTGAGTTGATAGACACCAAATCACCAGCCAGAGTACTTTTAAAAGTAATGACATCACCCACACTGGGATTTGCAAGTGCAGTTATACTGGTGTTGGATTGATTGGCCATGGTAGTGACCGTGGAAAAAAGACTGGTCCATTGAGCCGCTGTAACTGTTCCACCTACTGCAACATTGGATAACGCAGTTTGTCCCCACCCTGAGTCAAGAGACCCTGTGCCCCAAATGTTGTTGATGTTTGGAGTGTTACCAGCAACAAAACCGTTATAGTCTGCTGCTTCAATTGTGCTGCCACTTGCGTATGTCATCTCAAGTCCTATTTAATCGTTACTATGGCTTCTACTAGACCTTCTGATGTTTCCAAGCGATCTTCCAAAGCACGTCCGATCACGTTGAAAGCAGTGGCCTCTCCGGATTGTGCTGCCCTGGCAAGGCCTCCGCCTGCGGAAACCAAGCGATCACCTTTGCGGATCTCACCAACAACTCTTACAGGCACACGTCCGGTCATTGCGATCGGGGGATGTGTTTCGTTTGTGCCGGCACCTGCGTTCATGAGATAGGCAGCTCGTGTACTTATCACACCAAATACATTTTCGCTTAGTTCCAATTCTGACATGGTGACCTCTGCTTCGCCGCCCAGTTCTACCACTGTACCGGGCAGCATGGCTTCATCAGCAGCAAATCGCTCGGCCACGTCAGCGTACAGTGCTGTAGTGGCCGTAGCATAAATGGTGTTGAAATAGCCGGAACTGTTGCCGATGTTACCAACACCGTTGCCGTTGTTGTTGAGGATGCTGGTAAATTTGGCAGAAGTGGGGAATGTCACTTGGCTGGAAGCACCATTGACTGTCATCACTGTGGTGGCAGTACCACCGTCGTTGACTTTGAGTGTAAGATTGGCATCTTCGGTCTGATTCTGGATCACTACTTCAGAAGTGGCTGTAGTCACAGAAATCTTGGCATCCTGATCTACGCCCACTGTGAGTCCGGAATCATTGAGGATTCCCAAAGTACCACTGGTAGTGTCATTTGATGTGCTGCTGAGATAACCCGAAGCTGCTACTCCGCCTAGGCGATCAGAATCATAAGCAGTGCCTTGGAACAAAGCATTGGCCACTGTGGTACTGAGTTGGATACCCGGGCTGATGGTAGCAAAACCCGTGACCGCTACTTGCGGAGTAAAAGTAGCGTCTTTGCTGACCATGCCCACGATGGTGTTGTTGACATAGAGTTGGACCACGACGTGGTCTACATCCAACGTGTCAGTGATGGTAGTGACGATGGCACCCGAAGTTCCTTGATCAGAAGTGCTGGCAGGTCCAACCAATATGAAAGCTGACCCGTTCCATACTTTCAGCTGTTGATTTGTGGTATCAAACCAAAGGTCGCCTGTGACATTACTTGTAGGAGCACTGCTACTGGCTGTAGCAGCTGAAATGGTCTTGAAGGTAGTACCATTGTAGACCTTCATGACATTGTTGGACTTGTCCCACCATAGTTGTCCAGTCAGTGGTGCTCCTGGGGCAGTGGTATTGGAACCGTTTTCCAAGAGATGGATGAAGTTTTCATCCAGGAACTCACCGTAGCCGGCATAGTTCTTGCCCACCAGTACCATGCTGGAACTGGTATTGATGGTACCGTCTGCTATAGTAGCAAATACGTTACCGTCGGTTAAATTTATGGTATATGCCATTCGTCGTTACTCCGTCCTGTCAGTATTTATGGGCGAATTCTATGCTCATATTTATGCTGCACTCAAGTTAGTCAGCGTCTGTATACGAACCGTATAATCGATCTGTATCTGTCTATTCAAGCTTTTTTGCACCGGATGGAAGATCACATGTGTTATCAGCATGAGATCATCCGCAGATCCTTCCCAGGCTTTGAGGCCCAGTTCATCAAAAACATACTCCCCGTTGAAATTGGTGCTGTTGTCGAAGGCCTGCTGGCCAGCAGGTTCGCCGTAATCCAAAAGGCAGCTTACCAGCACATCTGAATACACAGTTCCTGATGTGTGAGAAACTTGCAGGAAGTTGCGTGTGGGGTCGGTATTGGCTGCCGAGTTGTCATCGACTACTTTTTGATAAGTTTGATTGTAGAGATCAGCGTTGGCACCGGTAGTGTTGGGTGGTAGATACGTGATCACTCCTGTGGGATCTACTGCACTGCCACCGTTTCCGAATGCCATGGCATAGATGAAACCTAGATTCCTGTCTGCGATGCTTTGAGCCAATGCCAAGCTCATGTTTTCGTAGTGGATGGCGTTGCGTTTATCCACAAAGACTTCCTGGCTGTTGGGATCAAATATACGGATATGACCTTCAACACTGACAGCACCGGTTTCGTTGGGTTTACGTTGCTGCACTTGTATCTGTGGTTGCGTCTGGTTATTGGGCATTTTTGGCTCTGGATTCTCGATCATATGCTATTTACCTTGTTCATTCACCCCTGATAAACCTAGCTGCCTGTGTTTCGGTGAGCTGCAAAGGAACACCGTCGCTGGCTGTGCCCGGCCCGGGTTGATACCAACTGAGTCCTTGTTTGACCTGGATGCTGACTTGATAGCCAGCTGTGGGTGCATCATCAAATTCCACTGTGACAGGACCCGGATCTGTTATGGTGTAGCCCGATGTCTGCAGGATTCCGCCCACGTACACTTGTACTGCTTCCACGATCTCAGTACTGTCCAGTTGTCCAATGCTGATGTCGGAGGCTACAAATGTGGTAGTGGATCCGTCGGCTAGGCTGTTGGCCACCAGCGTGGTATCTTGATAAGCAGGCGGTAGTAAGTTGCCCAATCCAATGACGTAAACAGGTGTGCCGGCTGCATGTGCTGCAGCACCTGTACCTGATGTTCCGCGACGCAGTCCTGACACTGTGTTGTTGACAAGATTCCTTGTGCGGTAACTGATACGCTCGCCGTTGATGGTGATCTGACCAAAGATACCAGCTTCGAGATTGGGTTCAGTGACACGACTGGCATCCACTAGATGTATCACATCAGCTGTGGCAGTGAGATCTTGGGCTAATTCGGTAGTGGTATCGGGCGTGATACGATAGGTCAACTGTGTGCCACGCATGTCTTGGAAGATACGGAACGCTATGGCTTCGGGCACTACACTCTGTGTGAAACTGGTGATCGCTACCACATCGATGGGTCCAAGGATGGGACCAAGTATCTCCACTGATGTCCCGTTGATGACTGTCCATTCATCGCCATACTGTATGAATTTGCCGTTGAGGCTTACTGTGAGACGACCGGGATCAGTGATGGCTCTTCCAGTATCAAATATATTGACTTGGATCAAATCTCCTACGCTGTAGTCAAACGATCCGGGATCGCCTGTGACTGAACCAGCATCAAAGTTTGTGCTGTCGTAGGGTTCATCGATAGTGACACCAGTAGTGATGGGACCAACAAACACTTGTGTGAGTATGTCTTGTTGTGCAGTATCATTGAACGTGGTCACACTCACTATGTCACCCGACACTGGACGGAAACCGCTGATAGCACTGAATGTCAGATAGTTTTCACTCACAGTATAATCAGCATCAAAACTGACCGATATCAAAACTTTGGATCCTGCATCAGGTACATCTGTGAGTGTGACTGATCTCTGACCGCTGTCTACAGGATTCACTATGAATTGTGTACCCAGTGTGAGTTCCACATTGTCGACCCAGACTCCCACTTGATTGTCAGACACTAACCCAAGATCATAGCCCACGTTCTGTGGCAGGTCAAATCGCTCTGTGGATCCATCACCAATGTAAGCAGCACCTGCAGGAGGTCTAGCCCTGACACCATCGATCTCCACGATCATGTTGGCCGGATTGGTTCCTCCAACATTGTTGGTCAATGTGTAAAACAGTTCACCAGCTGATGCTATATACTGCGTGACCGGCACGCTCCAGCTGTAATCCAGTTCAGTGACCCCATCAGCAGCGATGGTAGGTCCGATGGCAGTGACTGAAACATAGTCGCTGGCAGTGTAAGTGCTGCCAAATGTTATCCGAGTACTAAAACTGCCTTGAGCAGCAAAGGTGAAGTCAGTAACTGGAGAACCGTTGACGAACACAGCAAACTCTTGTATCAAACTATACTTGATGGGCACTGTCACTGTGTTGCCAATGTCGGCACCATTGTAGAAGTTGCGATACAGTTGATTGCCGCCGCCCAATTCATACACTGTGATCTCGATCACATCTCCTGAGTTAGCACCACTGGTGACTGTGATGGTTTGTGCTACCCAATCTTGTGTGTAGTTGTGTGTGAGCAACAACTGATCACCAGTGGTGATGTTCCAGACCTGCAAGGTCACGGGATAAGGTTGCACATCCGCGAAACTGAATTCGTCACCGCTGGCAGTATATTCAAATCGACGACTACGGATCGCGAATCCGTGCCCGTCTAGAGTCCAATCGCCACCGGGTGTGGTATACACGCGGAAGTCCAAGGTGTCGAACATAGCACCAGGCACCAATTCTTCTGGAGCATGGCTGCTATAGGTATCAACGTAGGCTCCACCATCTACATTGATGCTGGTGGCCAAGGTACCTAGATATGGATCAGTATACTCGCTCTCATAGATGGCATCCAAGATAGCAGGATCATATGTAGGCAGACCTTCGGGTCCGTAACTGATGTTGTCGAAAGGATTGATGTCGTAGTTGCCTACATCAAATCCAGTGTTTTGATTGAAATTAGGGCCTTGTACCTGTACTCCTGGATAGTCTACTCCAGTGATCAACAGCGACAAATCCAATCCTGGTTGATCAGGAGTAGGTGCATAGAAGCCCATGGTACGATCCACACCACTCAGTGTGCTGGCTGCTACCAAGGTCCATTGTTGGGGATCGAATGTGTCACTCTGCACACCGGTGCTGTCGTCACTGCTGGCTTCCCAAACTCGATCGTCATAGCGGACTTGTGTACCGTTGTCATAATTGACCCCAGCCTGCCAATCCACGATGGTGCTGGAATATTGATAGCGATCGTACTTGATTGTGGTAGTGAAACTGCGTACCAATCCATTGTTCATGATGGCCACTGCACGAGCACCCGATCCTGTACCTGTGAATGTGATCACTGGTGTGGTAACATAGCCCGATCCAGGCGAGACGATATCGATTGCCACTATCTGGCCCGCACTATTGATACGGGCTGTGAGCACTGCAGCTTCTGTGCTGGTACCAGTCACTACCACTGTGGGGGCGGTGGTATAGCCTGAGCCACCATCTACTACAGTGACTGATTGCATCTGTAGGGTGTAATTGTCGTACCATTGATCCCATGGGAATGTCTGCCATATGGGATCACTGCTGCTGCGGCTGCTGGTAGTGCTGAGATTGCCGGTATTGTCCAAGACAGGACTGATGAAGAGATTTTCATCAGGGTCCCAAGCAGCAGGGCAGTCAAAGTCAGTAAGCGTGCCATCAAATGTGTCGGATCCAGTATAGATCAGATTGAATTGACGTATCTGTGTATGATAGGGCTTGACTTCTTGGATATAATTCAGCACAAAATCTTGATTGTCTGTGCGATAGATCTGATAGGGCAAGAGTTCGCGGATGGTATGATCTACGTCAATGAGACTGGTTTTGGTCAACCATTCTGGTGCCTGCTGTTCGGTGAGGATGTAGTTGAACATCAGGACCATTAGACGGTTACGTTCGATAGCAAGATCGTCGATGAATATCTCTTCATTTAGAGCTTGGATGATCTTGCGTGTTTCGATCACAGGCTCTTGGTCAAAATATTGTGCATCAAACACTTCGACGTCAAACCCAAAACGTCCTAAACTGTAGTTCCAGATCTCTTCGTTGATGGCTATGGTGCCGTCTTCCAATCCCACACGCACCCAAATGCCGTCTTCCAAAAGATAGATCTCCCACTTGCCTTGTCCGTTGGCTGTGACTTTGACTGAGCTACCTTCCGCCAGAGTCAACGTGGCCAGACTACTATAGTTGGGTACCTCAGCGGCTATTCTGGTAAGAGGATTGTATCCCGGACGATACCAATCGATATAACTCCAATAAAGCCTGGTATCATAACTCTGAACTCGAACCAAAGCCAACTCTCGGCTGCCGACCAATGTTCCAGCAATCACTTCGTAGATAGTCCAGAGACCATCGTTAGTACTGTCGCTGGCTACTAGATAAAGATAACCGTAAGGTACTGCTGCCAGATTCTGATAACCTAATTCTTCGATGTTGGCCACACGCTTGTCCCAAGCACCTGATCCAGCTGTGGGCTCAGGCTCATAACTGTCGAGAAGATTCAGTATGCGTGTTTCTGAAATAGGAAACTGTGCCATCACTGTGTTGGCACGCTCCAGATAGTTCTGCAGAGCCAAGAATCTGTTGACGAACATGCTTTGGCGAGGACGGAATTCAATACCGTATTTCTGGCTTTCAGGCAAGAAAGGATCAGGCACTAGGTGTCCTACTGTGTCCACACCGCAAAAACTGTCTTGCAGTTTACGATAGGCCGAGTTGTTCAAGAATCCATCAGCACGATCCTGCGGAATCAGTTGGTATTCCACATGCACATCAGCATCATTGAGTTGCTCATCATACTCAACGTGGATGATGGTGTCTTCGGCTGAGATATAAGGCAGGCCATTGTAGATGGCTATGGTACTGCTATTGATAGGGGCAATGTAAGCGATGCCTGAGCTCTTGGGACTTTCGATATACCTAGCTATGGTCTGCACACTCAAAGTCTTCTTGGCAGCACGATCTACTGTGACGATGTCTTTGACCCAGTAATAGTAAACTGTGCCAAAAATACCTTGCTCGTTGATGCTGGATGTCACACAATAACTGACAGTGTCTCTGACTTGGCCCGGACCGGAATATTCAGCCGGAGGCACACTGTTGGCGGTCCATTGGTAGACATCTACGGTGCTGCCTGGAAATACCTGTCCCCATCTACGGCTGGCATAGACGATGTCGTCCTGGTTAGGATCAACAAAACGCACGTTGCTGGTATTCCACCAGATCTGGCCCACTCGATCTTGTGCCCAACGATCTCCGTAGTTGTTGACTGTGCCCACATTGTAGGCAGCAGGATCCACTGCTCCAATGAAATTGATATTTTGACGTACTGCACCCAAGATCCGACCCTGCAAAGGATCAAAGAAATCAAAGTATTGCTTGGCTTGGCTGCTGACCCGATCGTACATGAACACATCGTTGAGCAAACGTATATCAACCACTGGTTGCTGTGTACGTATCGTGGCCCAAGCAGGACCTTGATCCAGATTCAGGAACTCAGCCACACGACCAAAATCAGCCAAGGTGCTGTCGCCGGCGTCGTACCCTGGAGCACCGATCAAGAGATGACCTGTGGTGTAGTTGATGGCTGTGCCAAACTGATCCAGTGAAGTAAGGTCTTCATCATAAATCTGCTGACCAAACACGAATTGATTGGGATTACTCAGGCTGGCGTTGGCTGCAAACAGCATGTCATAGGTGTAGACCACACCGCTGTTGGCAACTGCATCAAAGAAGTCTGTGGTCCTGGCATCAAAATAAGTGGTACCCCCATCAAACGTAGTGGGCTCGATCGCTGTGGCATTGGGTGCACCTATCACTAAGTTGAGTGCAGTGTTGCTGATGAATACGCTCTGACCAAAATGTGCAAATTGCTGCTGGACGGGACTGACGATGGTCTGCACATGTGCATAGGTATCAAAACCCAGATCCGCGAATGCTGTTCCTGTGCCCGGCATGACCTGCAGCTTGTTCAAAGCAATGGCCGTATCTTGATTCTTGACACTGATGGTGAGGTAACCTGAAGTGCTGGCCGACGCAGTGACGTTGGGAATGGCAGCATCAATTATGTCCTCGGCCAATGATGCAACAGTAGTACCAGTCAATGTAACAAAATAGTTGTTGATGCGGATCTTGTTACCGGCAGTCAAGGTGGGATTGGCCACGGTGCTGGTGATGGTGCCATAAACTCTACTTTGATTAATCCAATATTCCACACGACCGGCTTCTACTACATTGTTGCCATCAAACGGTGCACCAATATAAAGACTGCAGCTGGTTGGGCATTGATCCAACGCATATCCAAATTCGGCTGTCTCAAAAGGATCTACCGACTCTATGGTCTGGATCAACTCAAAGTCATTGATATCAATTTCTATGATGTCACCAACTGCCAGCAAATCTGATTCAAAAGTAACAGTACTACCAGAGACGGTGAATGTTCCACCGATGTTGTCAGCGGTATTGACTTGTATCACACCGTTGACATAAACCGATACTGGAGCTGTTGGACTGGAATTTAGTGTATAAGACAATGTAGCGGCGTCGGTGACTTGGAAACGCTGCACACTGCGATCAAACAAGTAAACACGACCTTCACTAGCTGATACACCCGGAGCCCCCACTTCTACAACACGGCCATCAGCCGTGGTGGTCACGCTATGTCCAAATCTAGCATCAGCTGCTAGACCGGCCACGGTGAGAGTATCTACCAAAGTCCAATAAGTTTCAGCACGGACACTAATAGTATCTAATGGACCAGGTGCAGTCACGAATTCCAGATCAGAGCCCACTAAATCATAGTCAAATATGGGACGTTGTATCACATTGTTGACATATACACTAAAACTATAAATGTCATCGATTGTATAGATATTGCTGAGATCGTATGTGGTAGTTGACCCGTCGCTTTCAAAAATAGCAGAGTTCCTTCGAGCGATCGTGATCAACAGTTCTGCATTTGGAGCAGTCACAAAAATTACGTTGCCTCCAGATACGATATAATCTGTACCGTAAGTTTGTATGGCACTGTCTACAGATACCACCAATTGTGAAGGCACAAGATCATCGATTACTATAGATTGATCGTAATTATAAATGGCAGTAGACCCATCGGCTCGATATCGTACACTTTGCGTTTGTACATCGACTCGACCATAGGCATAGACTCGATTACCGCCGGGGGCACCTATGTACATCCAAAGTTCGTTGGGACTGATAGTGACACTATAACCAAATTCATCAATGCTGGTCTCTTCATCACCGGATGGTATCACCAGCAGTTGGCTTTGAGTGAATGCATTGCTGGTGGGAGGATTATAGATGACCGCTGCATAGCCCCAATCGTTAAGACTGGCTTTGGCTCCAACCACTGCCCAGGTAGCGTCACCCATGTCCATGGCGTTGCCGTAGCCAGCAGCATCCGTGGAATCCAGTGTTTGGATTAGATTCTGCACATAGGCATCATTGACACCCTTGACCCAGGTATAGACTGCACCTGGAGCTGTGCCAAGATTATCAGGGTTATACCCCGGAGCTCCGACCATAGCAGAGAGATTGTTGAATCCCTGTGTAAGACTCGTGCCATACTCTGAATAAACCACAGGAGTTTCAGGATCAAGATTGACGTTGATATCAAACGGAGATGTTTTTTCTATCACACTCCAAAGTTCACTGCCGTTGTTGTCGACCCAAATCTTTGCACCGGGTGTTAACTCATTGGCATCAGGAAGATCGACCACATCTGCTGCCTGTGGAACACGCACGCTTTGCAATGTTAAACCAACGCCTTCACCTGTGACAATAGTCTGGCGTCCTGTGAATGTGTATTCAATGATCGCTGTGGTCAAACTGGGCACTGACTTTACAATGTAACTTCCGTTGATGGCATCATCAAAGAATCTGATGATCAAGGTATCACCTGCTGCCAGTCCGTGTTGCTGGCTAAATTGTACCAAAGAATTGCCGTCGAGATTGTCGGACACTTGGAGAATATAGCCAGGAATACCTTCGATGCGATACACTGCCCAATCATAGTTGTTGATCTTGGCCACCCATACTATGTCACCAATACCTAAGGTGCTGAGTTCTTGATCGGTGGCCTGTGTCAATTCAAAAAGGCTGAGATCAACATCTTCAAAGTTTACATATCCTGCTGTGGGCAGAGCCGAGTCTGTTGGTACCGATGTGGTTGTAGGCAGAAAATTGGGACTCTGCAGTGCTGTGCTGCTTTTCCAAACATTTTGCAAAAGTATAGTCTGATCAGCTTGGCTGGTCTGTTGAGGCTCAATCACTTGCACTAAGCTGGGATCACTTTGAAGAAGAGCCTCATTGAGACGCAGTTCTACATAATTCCTATTGGCAGTGGCACCATATTGCGCACGCAGCAGGGCCCAGTATTCGTAGATATTGTATTCGGCCACTTCTTTGCCAAGGTTGGCGAAAGTAAAGAGTTCGGCACTACGGGTGGTACCTTTGGTGCCCAAAAACTGTTGATAAAGTCCCACTTGGCTGACATCATCAAGATTGAGTGCAGCCATGTATTCTCTGGGACGGAATCCGATCAATCCAAAACTAAACAGATCCACTTCTTGTTCAAGATTGGCATCGTATACACTATAAGCAGTGGCCAACTGATCGCTGGAATTAGGAGAGTTAGGCAAGAGACCTTTCTGAATTTGATCATAATCGCTCTTGATCCATTTGGCATATTCAAATGCCGCGGCAGGTTGTATGATTTCGCTGGCTGACCAGTATTCGTTCTTAAACAACACTATTTCGCCTTTGGCATATTTGACATTGGCCTGCCATTCTTGTATGTTGTCTTGATTGAGCACAAAACCAGGAGCGTCTAAACGTCCGGTCCAGTCGCCGCTGAGCCATCCGGCCACACGTACCCGACTCTGTCTAGCACCTGTGATGGGATCGTATATGAGATCAGCAAAAATACTGGTATTGTCTAATATGACTATGTGCTCGTAGGACGTGAACTGCAGATTGAGATAACTGATGGTGTTATTGGTCAGGCTCGAAACGCGGAATGTGTTTTCGATACGATCTATCACCAATTCGCTGGCTGGCAATGGCAAGCGATTCTGATTGAGTATGAGATTCTCAGGTCTGAGTTGTGCCAGGCTATCAACCACTGATTGAGGGCGGCTCACTGCTATGCTGGTAGCACCCGGATTGAGATTGATCAGGGATCCTGTGCCCCATCCTTGATTGGTCCAGTACAGGAATTCCTGTGCCATCTGCAGCCAGTTGAGTGTGTAGCCATTTTCACGTGAAGTGAATTCGAATCCTTGCCTCTCCAGCAGAATTCCGTAACTGTAAAGGAAATCGCATACAGCAGTGGCATTGGTGAACACATAACCATAAGGCACTTGTGTCACTCGATCGCTGTGATCGAGATTGAGTCTTACTGTGGCATCACCGGCAGAGATGGTAGTGGTATTACCGTTGACTAGGCTGGTAGCTATTTCAAAATAAGGACGAGTAGTGCTGTAGCCCAACACACTATAGCCACCATCCACTTTCTGTACTATCACACTGCTATAAGCGATCTGATCAAACGGTTGGTCTTTGTAGAGCAGGAGGCTATAGCTCTCGTCGGGCAACAACAGGCTGGTATTGACACTGTTGGGAGTGCTGCGTTCTGTGAAAATCTTAAGATATTTCTTGTCGCTGAACGCACCCATCCTCCAGCACAGTCTCACACCGATGTTGGACAAGGCCGATGTGAGATCATCGGTGCTGTTAGTACCCAGCTGACGATTGTAATCAATGATCCAGTTGATGTAACTGGCTTTGCTGACTCCATCGCCGTAGATAGGCGACAGTTGTGACCCATCGAGGCGATAGCGTTGATCCCAGAGATATTGCTGTAAATTTTCATCGTAGACATAACGGTCGCGATCGGCGAACAAACCAAAGAATTTGGCAGGTTTGGTGAGGGCCAGCAAACGCATCACTGCGAATGGCCAGGCCGAACTGGTCCGCCAAGCACTCTCAACTGGACCGTCGGCACCGAATGTCCAACTGCGACGGAAACTGGTAGCATCAAAGTTGCCGACCACTGCCTGCAACGGATCCAACAATTCACCTTCGCTGCCCGCAGGTATCACATCCAACAGGTCAGGACGGATGTATTGAGGCAGCACATATTCTCCAGCAGGATCTTTCACAAGACCAGCTGCGAGATCTTCCCACAACACCAGGTTGCCTGAAGTGTAGGGAGCAGGACCATAGTAGTCTTGCCACCACGTGGGCTCTTCGCTGAAGCCCAGCATCTCCCAGGGTCTGGTGTTGGGAGCGATCGTGTCGTAGAAATAGTTGTAGATACCACGCCAAGCACCCAACAAAGGCTGACGGTTGAGCCTGTTGCTGCTTTGGCTATAGTTGTAGGTGAAAGGGTCAGCAGCCAGATAGGTCTGATCCACATAGTTAAGTTTGTTCCAGCCTACCCAGCTCAGGAAGTCGGAAGCCAGGATCTCGTTGATCTCGGCCAAGGTGTAATCGGTGGTGCGGAACTGGCCTGGCATGACATCGGCCAAATCCATGGGAATCTCAGAACGGATCTTGAGATTGTTGTAGATCCTGGTTTCAAATTCCAGCAACACTTGATCACGATAATCTTCAAATGCCACTGTGATCGATCCATCATGTCCTCGGATCACCAGCGTGGGAGTCACATAGCTTTCATCCAGGAAGATCTCAGGTTTAAACGCAGGATACAAACCCATCTTGGTGGGAGTGTTGGGCACATAACTGCCATAGGTAGTGGGATATTCGCGGATCACGATGACATCACCTACGGCCAAGGCAGCGGTAATGGTCACTATAGGTGCATCTGGGCCTACTGTGTAATCATATCCATAGGTCAACAAGGTGCCATTTAGGAACACCAACAAGCCCAAGAAGTTGCTGCTGGTAAAATCATAGGTCTGGACGGTATCAAACACATTGGTGCTGATAGGCGTATAGGCGTAAGTGGTCTCAGTATAATTCTCACCCGATGGCACCATGTCGGACCAGTAAAAAGGCGAAATGTCGCTCTTGCCCAAGCTGATCTCTAGCATCACTGCATCCAGCACTTGTGTGGGAGTGCTGTTGACATAGTCGCCTTTGGCTGCTTGATTCAGCAGCAGGGCTTTGTATTTTTCGTATTCGTTGCTGTTGAAGCGAATGGAGTTCAGCACTTCATACTGCTGGCGACGCAGGAACACACCTGTGAGAGCCAAAGGACTGCTATGCTGTAAGATGTTCTGACCGTAACGGAGTATGTCGCCAAGGTCTCGGCTGTTGTTGGCACCGTTGATGGGGCCAACTAGATTGCGTAAGTTTTCGCCAATGCTTTCATAGTGCTGGCGTATGGTGCCTAAGGTAAATTGAGTGCTGTTCTCGTTGAGAGGATTGTTTTCTAGATTGAGCGGAACTTGATAGAATCCCACAGCACTAGCCACGTTGCTGATGGCCTGAACTTCGATCACAGTGCCGTCAACAGGAGGATCCACTAGAGTGATCACAGTATTGGTGGCAGTGACAGTATAGGTGTATCCGGTGGGATCGATAAACTCCGTGCCTTGATAGACCTGTAGTGGCGGATAGATGCTATCTTCATCAACAGGCACATCCAACACGAGATCGCTACCGTCATAGACGAAACGGAACACTTGTCGGCTGCGATTTTCAGCTGCTGCAGTCTGCCACCCAATCTCATTCGAAAACAAGCCACGATCGATGTATTGTCTCACAAAACCTTCGCTGACGCTTTGAGTATAACTCACGCTGTCGCGAACATACAGGAATGTGTCGTTGTAAAGGTAGTTGTCAAAAACGATATCGCCCACATTGTTGATGTTCAGGAACTTGAGGCTGAATCCCAATATTTCATCAGTGATGGAAGTACCGCCTAATGCATAACCAAACAGTCGACTGCCAGCGAAAGTGGTGCTGGGATAGATGGCGGTGTTGCTATAGCTCACACCGTTGGCATCATAGACATCAAACAAGGGTGCTTGGTTTACTCCGGTTTTTTGTTGTGCCGTTACCCATTGATCGCCGTCGAACCAAAAACTTTTGCCTTGTAAAGTAACACCACTCAGGCACACCACAGTCTGATCCAGCAAGGCTTCACCATTTGTGGCTTCTACTAGATTGATGATCTGCTGTGTGCTGCTGTCGTCAGGCGTGATGAACTCCACTTCGTAGATTCTATTGCGTACCTCGGGATCAAGATCGGCAGCGAATATCACCCTAGTACCGGCCTGGAATAGATAACCGTCTACACCATATCCAGCTTGACCATTGATATTACTGAGAGCATCGGTCTCGTTGAAATCGATGATGTCTACCGGCTGTTTGCCTTGGGTACCAAAGTTAAAAAGTCTTAGATCAGCACGGAATTCTATAATAGGGCGTTTGGCCCGAGCATTGTTGTCCAGCACCGGTGTGACATTATTGATTTCTGCACTGTAATTGATGACATCTTGATGGAACCAACGATTGCTGCGTGTCCATGCATTGAGGTCACTGCTGGCACGATTGATTGTGAGATAGTCAGGCACCAGCGGAGCATTCAGTGCGGCATCATAAGGTTGTACATCATAACTGGTGCTGTCATAAGGAATTGATTCGCTTTCGGTGTAGGTCTCGGGAGTGACGAAATTGGAAACAGGAATCAGTCTAATACCATTGCCAGTAGTGGCACCGAATACTCCGGTGTTGGGCAAAGGAGCACCCGCAGGTCCGCCTGCTCCATAGTTAGCCAGGCTTTCCTCTACTGTGTCATAGATATACTGCATGAACACAGTTTCGTCGTGCGAGCTGCCGGTCATCTTCTGACCTTGGTAGACATGGAAAGGACCAAAGTAGGCTTCGCCGTCGATGAATCCCACTCGCTCATCTAGACCAAGACCTGTTCCTACACCTTCCACATAGTATTCAAGATCCTGGAATTGTGCTGGTTCCGTGAGACCGCGGAACTGTACTTTGAGACCATTGGTGAATACCACACCATTGGGTGCTGTGTAGTTTTGTGCACCAATGATGTCATCGATCATGATGGGATTGTTTTCGCTTTGATTGACCAGGCGTATTTCACCGAAGATGTCAGGATCAGTGCCATCTTGATAATAGAGAGTGTTGAGAGGAGCAGTCAGCAAAGGAATCTGTTGGAAGTAACCAAACGCATCTTTGTACCAGCCTGTGCTGCTCCATTGTGTGCCAAAATTGATGGTGAATTTTTCGAGACTGGCCACGTTCTGTATGCTGCTGAGGACCATGTAAAAATTTCCATCGTCGTCGGCCACATAGTTGATCTGCCAGATGCTATAGCGTTGTGCCAGTGTGTCGATGTCAGTGGTTTGATCAAAAGGCAGGCTATCATAGCTGCCAGCAAGACCATTATTGGTAGGCGTCTGTTCCAATGGATCAAACTGCGTGGTGATCTGCCAACCACCGGCTTGGGCGTCGTTGGTGGGATTGGTGAATACTATGGTGCGACCGTCGAGATTAGTGATCCCATCCACTCCAGTGGGGAAAGCATCCAAGAATTCTGACACATAGACGTTATTGAGATCGGTGAACTTGAGAGTGGGACCTCCCAAGAGATCCACAGTGCCGATGCTGGTCAGACCAAAATAAAAGTCTTGGGCAGTGGCCAAAGGCACATTGAAAGTGACAGTACCTTGATCTTCGCCGTTGTTGATGACACCCAATACTGTCCTGCTGCTGATGTTGGGAGTGGCCGGCATGGTTCCATCAATGCCAGGGGCTGCTTGTATCCAGAAATCATTGCCAACTTGGTTGACATCAAATGTGTAACTGCCACCACGCACCAAAGTGATCACAGGATTCTTGCCAGCATAGCCTGTAAACTCGTAGCCAGATACGAGATTGGTGACTCTAGTGACTTCAAAGCTATCTGTGGTAGGCACTGCTGTGGTAGCTACGTCTACCGGATCGGGTCCTTGGGGCAACCAGTAATACTGGCTGTAATTGCTGAACTTGTCGAGATCGCAGAATGGATCCCAAGTATAGTATTCGCTCTGCCATAGGCGGTCTTGGCGGGTGGTATTCGCTCCCGACACATCCAATGCATCGATCATACCAGGATAAGTGATGGCATCTTCGGGAGTGGTAGTGTTGGGTCGGAAAAATACTATACCGGGTTCCAGTTGATAATCGACACGTACAGCCGAAGACTCTGTAACATAATAATCATTGGGGTTGACTCCTGGGCCTACCCTGCGACCCACATAACCTTGTGTCTTTTTAAGGACTGGTTCTTGTGTGAGTTGGTCTAGCGTGGCTGACAGGAACTTCTTGTTGGTGTCAGTCTGGAAAATTTCCGGTAGTAAATCAACGGTTCTTATCTTGGCCATTGTTAATATTCACCTGTCTGGCTGAGTGTGTTTTGTGTGGGGTAGAGCCCGGTCACCGAAGTTTGTGTTCTTAGATTGCTTTGGGTGAGTGCTTCGATCACTTCGACATCTACCACTGTGGCAGCACTAGCAAAGATCTCGTTAGGGGCACAACGAATCTCATAGAGGTCGCCAAACGTCTTGAGTGGGTTAAGTGGCACCAAAACCACGGAACTGATAATCGAGCCCAATTGCTGATGCAGATAGGCCGCCAGTTCACTGAAGAAAAAACTGTCACCAAAATCCCATTTGTCTATGGTAAAGTAATCGTTGATCTTGGCGATCACTTGGCTCTTGATCTCAGAGATTGAAGCAGTGGTCTTGGGTGCTCTCACTACCTTGATAGTGGCCTGCAGTTCAGGAGCAGCCTTGGCACCAAACAAAGGTTTGAACACCACTGAATTCAACACCACATTATCGGAGATCATCTTGTAGTCATTGAGTCCCGAGTAGGCAGTCTCCAACTGATCGATAGTGGGGATAGCTGGTTCAGGTACTGTTCCAGTGGTGTCTTTGATCCAGTTCTGATATTCTGTGTAGTAAGTCTGTGTGACCACGTAGAGATCGATGATGTTGGTCACACCAGGATCGATGATGTTGGTGAGAGAACTGTTGTGGCGATATTGGAAATAGAGACTCTGTCGTCCAGTTCTGCTGATGAAATCTTCTCGCTGGATCAAGATACGTTGTGTGATGCCATTGATCACTGCCACATCCAACTCCCAGAAAGTTTCTTCTGTGGTGGCATAGAAGATCTGCCCGTCGGCATATTCGGATTTGACCAATTCAATGGCATCATAAGTGGTATATGAAGTGTTGACCACCCCGGCTGCTACAGGCAAGTATCTTTCGAGATCGTCAAAGTCAGTCTGTAGCTGGAAGAACACCAACTTGGTAGTAGGGTTGACCGAGGGTGCCACGATGGTATTAAAGAAATCGGGATCATCTGCGATGCCATCGCCGTCGCTGTCGGCATAGCTGACTTCTACGATAGCATCATTGACCCAACCATCGCTTTCGGTAGGTTGATCGATGATGTCCATGACCACAGGTGCTCCCAATGGATCGCTGCTGTCGGGCTGACTATTAGTCTTGAGTACTTTGATGAAATCATTGATCACAGATCCAGTCTTGGGATCATAAACTTCGCCGTCGCCATCAAAATAAAAACGAGTTTCCAGCACGCTGGCAAAATTATAAGCCAATCCACGATTGGTCACAGTATAAGAAACACCATCTGTTACAAATTGCACTAACCAGCTGGCATCTAGGTTAGTGCCAGCTGTGCTCTGTGCATTGGTCAAGCTGAAAGCAGCATCAGCAGCGAGATTGGTACTGGTAATAAGATACCATTCACCTGTGAGATTGTCATAGCCCAATCCAAAGTTGCGGAATAGTTCGATCTGTTGGATCATGCTGGTCTGCAGTGCGGAAGGCAGCACTGTGACAAATTTTGGGATCACGCTGGTGGCTACCGCACCTGTGGGTATGAAGTTGTTGAGTGTGACCGGTCCTTCGCCGTTGTCAAAGTTGCCCAGGCCAAAGTTGGTGCCTTCTAGATAGACCGAAGTCACTGTTGCCCAAAGCACCAACTTGTCACCGGGGGCAGTGGCTGTGGCTCCCAGTACCAGTCGATTGTTTAGATCGAAATGATAGCCGGCAGGAGGCTCAAACTTGATCAGGCTGCCTTGCGTGATATATTTGGCATTGTTGGTAGTGTAGCTGCCGATGGGCTGCGGTGCCAGACTATCGATGTTGTAAAAATATCCTGATGTTTCGTTGGTGGTAGTGGTGCTTTGATTCCAGGCCAGATCTATGACAGCAAGATTGGGACGGATGAAATTTTGATAATAAAACTGCAGCATGGTGCGACCGCCAACGATGGGCGATAGGCTGTTGTCTATGACATCTACTATGTCATTGCGATTGATCCAATCAAAATCAAAAGTGGGTAGTATGTTTTCGCGATACAGCATGCCATCTTCGGCAAAAATATTTGTGCTGCTGTACTTGCCAGTGATGTCAGTGAGATCAATATAACGGCTGGTACCCACGCTGCTCCTGACCACTGCCTTGCTCTTGATGATGCTGTTGTAGCGAGTAAACGGAAAATTGTTGTAGTCTTCGCCGTTGACCATCCTATTTTGTGTATAATAACGTGCTGGTGCACGCTGTTTGATCTCTTGGATGGTTTCACGTGCCTGTGCGTTAGATACCGGTGTGGTGATGCCACAAGTGAGGCTCAGCACTTCTAATCGACCTGTGCGGCTCACATAAGAAATATTCAACAAAACAGATTGCATCTCTTCGGGATTGATCACATACTGCAGGCCATTGCTGGCACGCACATATGCACGGAAAAATCCCACAGGTACTTCGGCAAACACTCCGTCACCAAAAGTCAATGTAATCTGGTCATTGGTCCTGCTGGTGATACTGTAGAGTTTGCGTTGATCGGGTGCCAACTGTTCGGTAGCACCGGCGAACACGCTTTCTACATAGTCCCACTCGCTGGAAATAGTGCCTACATCGGTCAACTCATATAACCAATGATCCTGTTCGTTACAGCCTTCCACGTTGATGTTGACTGTGCGATTGGGGATGGCTTCTGCTAGATTGAAATCTTGATTCTGCAGCACACCTTGCTTGAACAGGAAGAAGAATCCGGTGTCGTCGCTGCCGTAGCCCAGCTGGTCATTGCGATACAACACATTGAAACTGCCTGATGGTTGTGGTGCAGGTTCATACACATAGTCTCTACCTAGGCTGGTGGCACTCACTGCTTCAAAAGGCATATTGACCCCATCCACGACGCTTTCATAAGGGATCACAGGCAGATAGCCCGGCACTAGATTGATGGTATATTCTGAAGTACGTATACCCAGGATGGTCTGTTCATTGCCGGGACGACCAAACTTTTGGCTGTCAACTAGGGCAGCATTGATGATGGTGGTGAACTGCTCCAGCCAATTGGGGTTGGTGGGGTCATTCCAGTCGATGGTGACGTTTGAGAGATTGATACCGTTGAAGTCGGTAAGGTTCTCAGTGGTGGCCACGCTGAACACTTTTAGATAGCCTTCTGCGGCGGTATTGCGTTTGGGAGTGTAGCTGACCAAGTTGGCCAAACGCACCACTGAATCTCTACGTTCAGCAGTGTCTAGGAAATTTTCACGAGTGTTGAGATCATTACGGAAGGCCAGGGCCTGTCCCATGAATGCCATGACATCCAGCAAAGCAACAAATTCAGAACTTTCAATGTAGTCGTTGAAAGTTTCAGGGTAGTACAGACGCAGATAGTCTACAAAACTCTTGCGTAGTGTCTCAAAATCGTAGCTCTGGAAGTCAGCCTCACGATAGGTCTGATACAGCCTTTTCCAGTCTTCTACTCCGAATATAGCGGTTTGTCGTGCGGTCTTGGCCATGGTGTCTCACTCGTTAGAGTATTTATGGCCGTCAAAAACGGCTGGGTTTATACCAAAGCAGCTTGACTGCTGTTTTGATCAAAGAAGATGGCCAAGCGTTCGGCAGTGGTGCTGCCGACTACTTGTACTTCTAGTTCGATCAGCACACCGTTGTCTCGAGGATAGACGTTGGCATCAATGAGAGCCAATCTTGGATCGCCCGACACCACTCTAGCCAGTTCCTGCAGCATCTGATCTTGTGTGGCCTGTGTTTGATTTTCAAACACATATTGCCAGATGGTGGTGCCATAACCGGGGCGGCCTGGCAAGGTACCTTGCTGTATGTTCAAGGCATTGGCAAGATCACGTTTGATGAGATCAAAATCCACTAGAGTGAATTTTTTGTTCTGATTGATGGTGCTGAATCCAATGAATGTAGGCATGACAGTATTTACTTAGGTTTGTATGTTGCCGGTGGAAGAGCCAAACTTTGGTAAGGGTATCTTGGGATTGTTGATGACCTCTTGCAAGGCTTGATCTACCACATCGCGTGATGTGGTATTAGTGAATCCGCCCACGCTGATTCCAGTGCTGGTGAGATCGTTGAGTTTGGTGTCTACTAGATTCACTGCGTATTGGGCATCCTTGGCCACACTGTTGATCTGCGTCACGAGATTGGCTGGAGCTTGTCCTTTGATCCATGCCACAGTGTCAGCGACCCCAAACTTGGTGGCTGTCTGTACTAAACTACCTAAAGATGCGGGATTTTCATCGCCGGTCACTATGCCAGCATCTCGTAAACCCTCTAGCGATGCCACCATCAGACTATTTTGTGTGAGATCCTGCAGGCCTTCGTTGCTGAGTAGAGATCCAAGGTTGTTGATGCCTTCACGACCGGTCCAAACTGACGGAGAACTCAGCACTGAAGTGAGATCCGCAGGATTTTGCAGGAACGTCTGCACTGTTCCGGGTTTGAGGAATCCGCCAGCTTCCAGTTGATTGGCCGTAAATCCAAATTTACCTATGCCTATGTCGTTGCTGATAGTGTCAAAACTCTGCCCGGTTATCTGTGCTGCTGAAGCCATGAGGCCCGTGACCTGTGGAATATCTAGGCTGCCCACCACAAGGGCCGCTGGTCCTTGGCTCAAGAAAGCAGCAGTGGTCAAGGGATTGCTGACTGCTTGATTGATCAGGCCGCCCAATGTGCCGGAAACTAGATCTCCCAGTGGGCTAGATCCTGCAGCACCCAGGCTGGCAGCGTCGGCTGTGCCCTGATTGTGATAGGGATAGGGTTCGTGGGTGGGTGCCCTTGTGACTATGGACTTGAGCTTGCCATATTCCACTGTCCAACCTTGATTGGGCTGGAACACCACATCAGCTAGTTTGAGATCGGCCAGCCCGGTGGGTTTGGTGACTGGCTGTGCAGCACCACTGTTGAGGTTGATACATCCAGCTTTGAGATTGAGGCTGCTGCCGCCATCAAAACTGCCGGCACTCACTGCTTTGAGTGCAAGCGTGCCATCGCTGCGTAGGCCCAGAGTGTTTTTGCTGTAGAGCGTGAGACCGCCTGTGCCTAGGATATCCAAGGTGGCATCTGCTTCTATCTTCATGGTGGTGCTTTTGACATTGAAGCTGCCGCCAGCAAACATGTTGATGTCTTGGTCGGCATGCAAGTTGATGGTGCCTTGAGTACGCACGTTGACTGAATTGGTGCTGAACACATCTACTGTGCCTTCTTTGCCAAACTCCAGCCAGGACTGACCATTGGCGTGTATGATGTAGAAACAGTCACCGTCGTCGCTCATGGTGATCTGATGACCTTTTGAAGTGCGGATGCGGACGAGATTGTCCTGACCTTCAAGATCACCGTCGTCCATGACTAGGCTATGTCCACCGCGGCGACCGATGATTTGTATGTCCTGCAGTCGCACCTGACCTGAATTCAATTGAGACTGTATGTCATCTTCACTGAGTCCACCTTGATAGATGGGCCTGCCAGGCGTGCTGATGCCGTAGACTGTGCTGGGGCTTTCTCTTTGAGCGTTGCTGGTGATGGGTCCACGCACATTGTCAGTGATGAGACCTTGCTGCATCATGATACCGGCCACTACAGATTGTACAGGTTTGTCCTCATCAAAAGATCGAGGGTTTTCAGCAGTGGCACGATTTTCTTGATTGATTTCAACCACAGGCAACTGTGTAGCTGAAGCGAAATAGCTGTCCTGTCCACTGTTACCCAATTCAAAATTTTTGCTGGCACCAATGGCTGGCAGCATGTGATTGGCATCAACCGGTGGTATGACACCTAGATAATAACCTTGGTTGGGATCGCCCTCAACGAAGAAGCAAATGACTTTGACGCCAAGGTCGGGCGGAGTGAACCACATTCCATAGCTCTGTGGATTACCGGGATAAGTGCCCACCCCGGTACTGGTTCCAGTCTGTTGGACCTCGCCATAGAAAGGCGGCACATAACTCACGGTCCTCCAAAGACTTTCATCTTCTTCGTTACCACCCGAAAACTGTTCGATGTAGACTTGGAGTCGTCCAGCACGTACAGGGTCGATGTTGTTCATGACCTTGCCGATAAATGGACCAAACTCAGCGGGCATGCCGCCGCGATCAAATTTGTAACCTTGACCTCTTCCTTTGGTCGATTGTATATTATCGGGCATTTAAGATTCCTTGATTCCTCGTTGTAACGCTGTATTGGCAGTGGGACTGTTGGCTGCTGTTTGTTTGACAGCCAGCTGTTGACTGTATGTCTGGAATTGAGGTGCAGATATCGATCCTTGATCCAGCAATGCTTGAATCTGAGATTGAGCAGTGACTGACACGGTTTGTCCACCACTGGTATAGACCTGCACAGTAGGTGTACCTTGACCACTGAATCCACTGGCACCGCCTTGATTGTTGACTGCAGCTGCACTGCTGGCTGGGCCCACGACCTGTGTGCCACTGGTGGGTGCTGACGTGTTGAGTGGCAAGGCTGGAGGATTCTGATCTGCCCCTTGTAGCAAGGCTGCGTCAGGATCAAAGAGTTCCCCAAATTCTGATATGTTGCTGTTGGTCCGTGACTGCAGATAAGGACGCAATCGTGCAAACGCGGATGTAGTTGGTGTCAGAACGATAGCGGTGTCAGCGGCGTCACCTCTTCTTAGATCGGCCTGTTGTCCCAAGACTGGTGTGCGTGTACCTGTGGCCGGAGCAGTCGATTGAGGATTGTTGGCTATCTGTTGATCCGTGGACAACGGGAAGAATATGATCACACCGTCGAGATCTTGTGTGAACTGTCCTCGGGAGAAATGACTGATCACTTCGCGGGCTTTGTAGATATAACTCTGCGTGGCTTCTCCGGCACGACCGTCTTGGCGATTGGCACCATAGTTCTTCTGGCCGGGATCCATGAGTCCTGTACCAAGATCATAATCCACAGGTTTGTTGTACAACAACTCAAACAACACTTCCTGTGCTGAAAAGTTTATGGTACCGTCGGGAAGGAATGGATTGTAGTTCATCTGCAGACCCGTGACGCCTTCCCACAATTCACCTTGCTGTATCCAAGCAGGATCACCCACTATCTTCATCTTTACACGGGCTTGGTCAGCCGGACTGTAGAGATAGTCAGCAGCGTTGGCACTGGGTTCGTTGACATCACTGTTAGTGATACCCTGTGTGCTTTGGTTGCTGTTGGGTTGATAGTAGCGTTTGAGATATTCTCTGTAGTTGGTGGTCTGATTCCCTGTGTTTCGGTTTCCAGTGTTGATGACCAGATAGTAGAGATAGTTATAGTCCTGCTCGAGATTGAGTATGGCAGAATTCTGGCCTGTGAACCAGTAGTTGTATTTCTTATGCACACCTTGGTACTTGCTCTGTGGGAACCAAACGCTTTGGAGGTCATTGATCTTGTAGGGCGACACACGGTAAGTGATGTAGTAGGAATAATCGTTCCTGATGAAATCATATTCTTTGGGTTTGGCTTCGATATCGATGTGATACCAAGCAGTGACGCCTTGCAGTCCATTCTGCTGTACTTCTTTGCCGTCTTTGTCGATGATCTTGGTCTGCTGATCATAGATGTAGGTACTGGTACGCAGGCACTGATCCAGGAACTGCAGGATGCTCATTCCAGCCAAAGCACTCTGAGTCTTGGTGTTGGTGTTGGGCGTGCTCTTTGATGGAAGTTTCTGATCGGCCGCGGTGCTGTTTTTCTTGCTGTTGAAAGCTATGGCCTGTTTGTTGAGAGAGCCAGGTGGTACCACTTTGGCACTGGCAATGATGTCATCGGTGAACACTATGGAATATTCATCTGCAGATCCAATGATACCTTCCTTCACTAGATCTTTCTGTACATTGTTGATGGCAGTGATGAAACCTGAGGTCAGAGTGGGATTGGCCGCAGCGTTGGCTTTCTGGGGAGCTTGGCTCTGTGTGGGACTATTACCTGCCACCACTGTTCCTGTGGCCAGTGCTGCCCCACCAAGTTCGAGATCCAGCGAACTACCTGTGCCGGCCACTATGGAACTGTTTTGCAGTTGTTGATTGAACCGAGCATCGGATGCTACAGTACTGTTTGCACGTCCTGCTGTGCCAGCAGTCTGAGCAGTTTCTCCTGCTGCTGTAGCAGCACTCTGTGCTGTGCCTGTGGCATTGAGATTGCCGACAAACAATTCTTTAAGGGTCTGGCTGGCTATCTCGATGTTGTAGGGTATGGATGCACGACCGCGGCTGGCACCCACTTGTGTCTGCGGACACACAGCTTGGCATTCATACTCGGTAAGTCGATTGGCAACACGGAACTTGATGCTAGTGAACTGGAACGGTATGAACTTTTCTACTATGGCATTGACATCAGATCCTGGGGCATCTTGTCCGGTCTTGCCGGGAGGCACTAGATTGCCGTTGATGTCATAGCCATACCAGCGTATCACCATGAGATAGTTCTGGGCCGCATAGTTGAGATTGGCCGGAGTCCGGTTGAGGTTGCAATACTGCTGCGTGGCCCGATAGAGATTGTCAAGGAGGCTGATGCCATTGGGTTCGATGATCTTGAAACTCAGTTTGGCCACGTTGTGTGCGGCATTGGTGCCTTTGCCATGTATGAGGCTTTGTAATTGCACATCGTCGATGTAGTAATCAAGAGGAAAGAATTGGTTACGACCACGACTTTTTTCTGCTTCCAATGCTGCCGCAGCGAAATCATCCGCTGCCACGTTGGGGTCTACCACCCCAGCCACACCAGCAGCAGCACCAGCACTCTGCATCAACAGCTGATAACCCGGGATGGTTTTGTTTTTGGTACGCAGCATGTTCTGATAGTCTTTGGCATTCATGATGTAAAGACTGATGCTGTAGCTGTAGCTGGCGTAGTTGTCTAGGATATTGGGTTGGAATTTCTCGTTGAATTTGGCTGTTGAGCTGTCAAAGATGTTGGCGACTCTGGCACTGACCGCAGTCCTGGGCGAATTGTCATCGCCGGCAGCAGCGGCACCAGAGGTTTGGCTTGGCCTTGGTGCTCCGGGATTGGGCTGTGCAGGTCCGGGTTGTGCTACTATGCTCGGAGTGGCCATCAGTTGTGCTTGTTTCCTCACAGGATCGTCTGTGCCCGCATCCGAGACACCGGCATTGAATCTTTCTGCATTGGTGGGAGCATTGGTGATGGCTGGTGTCACCCGGCCTGCGGCTGTGATCACTTGAGGTCCGACATTGGGATTCTGCGTGTCGGCCCCATCAGCATTGGCTGCTTGATCCTCTTTGACCGTGACTCCGGTGCTTTGTCGAGCAGCAGGTTGCTGTTGGAAATTGGCTATCTGGTTTTGTACCTGGGCCAGTTCAGTCTCATATCTACGTAGATTGTCTTCTTCTTGTTTGATTATGTCTTGTGCAGCAAGTTTGAGATTCAATACTTGCGTAGCACGATCGCCTACTGCTGTCTGCAATTCACTTTCGTAGATCGACAATCTCGTGCGGAAGGAGTCAACACGGCGGCGACTAAATCTAATAAGATTCAGCAGTTCACTTTCACGTGCTTGCAGTTCGGCTAGTGTGGCCATGCTTTAAAACCCCAGCGTAGATCTCAAGGTGGCGATCTTGGGTAGATAGATATCAACTCCGGCAGCAAAGTCCCAGGGTGCTTTCTGCAGGGTGTTGGGATTCCTCTGATAAAACACCCACCAAAGACCGGGATCGTTGTAAAGGTCGAAGGCCAGGAGATCTGGACGATACTGATAGGTGGTGTTGATCTTGAACAGGGTGTCATCCACTTCTTTGGGGATGGGCCTGTTGTTCATGACGTCAAGATAGAACTGATTGTAGCCGGTAGTGAAGTAAGGGCTGGTGCTGGTGTAGTTGGCCATTACCAGAATCCTTTCTGTATGAGTTTGCCATTGCTGAACTCTTTGAGGCTGAACTGTTTGCTGACCTGTTCACGTGTCTGCATGGGCAGCAGCACAAGACTGATGTCGATCTTGGTGGGCACATAGGTGGGGCTGTTGGTGCCAAATGTCGGCACGTTCACTCCAGATCTATTGCCCACTGTGGCTCCTGGGAATAGGCCTGCGGCCTGCAATCTAGACCAAGCACTGCTGAAAGCGTTGGTAGGCAGGTCCTGGCGTGTGCGACGGAACAAGAGATTGGTGCTGCTGATATTGGGACTTCTAGCACGGATATAATCGACATCGGCTGGCAAATTGTAGTTGAATTGCGAAACCACGCAAGGATGACGATTGAACTGGAACTGTCCCAGACCTTCAAGGAACACCAACGGTGGCGGAGATCCACGTTGTGGGTCCAGGCCATAGAACATTTTAGTCACTGAACGGAAGAAGTGTATCACAGCCAAGAGATATTCAGCTTCGTTGCTGTCTTGAGCAGTGAAAGTGGCATTGAGTTGTATGTCTCCCACATGGCTGCCTTGATAGAAGTAGCCGCGATAGTTGGAGTGTGTGAGATCATAGCTGTTGTAAGTGGCATTGTAAGTGGTGGTGATCTGCGGTGTATAAGGAAACACCACACCGCCTGTGCCTGCGGCTGTGCTGAGTGGTGCTAGGATGCCGGGGTCATTGGGATCATCGTAGAGATAAGTGGCCCCCGGTGCCAATCGCAGTTTGACACGCCAGTCGCCTTGGTTGGCCTGTTTCTGTTGAGCTCGTAAGATCTGTTGCTGACGAGCTGTTTCCAAAGTGGCCAACTGTTGTGTGGACAGTAGATCGCCGCCGAGATCAGCTTGTTCGGCTATTTCAGCGGTGCCGGTATAATAGCCCACCGATCCAGCATTGAGATCTTGGGCACGAAGTATGGCTTGCTGTTCAGTGAGACCCGTGGCCACGACCTCACCGGTATTGAGATCTTCTACATTGAATTTTCCAGTTTCGGGATCGAAGACTTCGGTGTAATTACCAGCAGGAGCAGGAGCAGAGGTTTCCACCCTAGACTGTGCAGCGACGATTTCTTGACCTTGTGCTGAATCAGCCGGTATCAATTCTCCGTTGGCATCAAACACAAACGGCCCGACTTGTGGGTCAGGCGGATTGTTTTGTGGGGCAGCGTTGTCGACGATATCAGCCATTATGGATTCCTAGTATATTATTTACCGAGACCAAAAACGGCTAACTTTAAGACGTCAATGATTTGACAAACTCAAATTATCTGTTACAATAAGTACAACCTTAGGAGATACCACGTTGTCCACACTACCTATCGCACCAGCAAAAAAGGTAAACTATCTCAACAATCGAGATATCTTAAAACAGATCCACCTCAGCAAAAACACCTACTGCAGCTACCGAGATCCGGTAAATGATCACCAGTATGACATCATCTTGCCGTCGGTAGACAAGATCAATCAGAGGACCATCGCAGAAGCACGTCGCAACAGAGCCGACAGGATCAAACGCGAGACCGGCGAGATTATCGATCCTAAAAAAATCGCCAACACCGATCTGGTGTTCCGGATCACTTGCTGGGACCACATACCCATGGCACCCAAGAAAGTGCCCAAAGCACAGGCCAAAAAAAAGAGCAAACTGGAAGATCTCTTGGAATTCGACGACGAAGCCGAAGAAGTGCTGGTGGAGATCGATGAGCCAGTGCTGGATCCCACGCACATCCGCGTGAATTTCCCCCCGTTCTGGCATTATCGCATCGACGAAGAAAAGACGCCGTTTGTTGTGGGCAAGAGCCACTGGAGGGGCGATCTCGAAACCGGAGAGTTCAGCAAAGATCACGGCACCATGACCCGCCGCTTGGCCGAGATGTTCATGAAACTGTGCGAGCGTTATGCCACACGCTCAAACTGGCGTGGCTACACCTACAACGAAGAGATGCGTGGGCAAGCACTGCTGCAATTGAGCCAGATCGGTCTGCAGTTTGATGAATCAAAGAGCCAGAATCCTTTCGCTTACTACACCGCTGCCATCACCAACAGTTTCACACGCATCCTCAATATCGAGAAAAAGAATCAAAACATCCGCGATGATATCTTGGAGATGAACGGACTCAATCCCAGCTGGACACGCCAGTATGCCAATGCTGACAAGGGCATGATCGCCAGTCCGGTCGCGATCTCTTCAGAAGACTAGTAAACTAACGGGATGGCTAATCTATTCAAGAAGGCTATCGTTTTCACTGACATCCATTTTGGATTGAAATCGAACAGCCTGTTGCACAATCAAGACTGCGAAAAGTTCGTAGATTGGGTTATTGCTACTGCGAAAGAACACGGTTGCGAGACCGGCATGTTTTTGGGCGACTGGCACCATCACAGGGCCAGCATCAACCTGCAGACGCTGAACTTCAGCTTGCAGGCTCTAGAGAAACTCAGCTCAAACTTCTCGCAGTTCTTCTTCATCCCCGGCAATCACGATCTCTACTACCGAGACAAACGCGACATCCATGGTGCTGCTTGGGCACGACATTTGCCCAACATCCATGTCTGCAATGACTGGTTTTCTGAAGGGGATGTCATCATCGCTCCTTGGTTAGTGGGCGACGATCATAAACGCATCGCCAAGATGAGCAGCAAATACATGTTTGGACATTTTGAGCTGCCACATTTCAAGATGAACGCCATGGTAGAGATGCCGGATCATGGCGAGATACAGGCCGAGCACTTTGGGCACTACGACCGGGTGTTTAGCGGGCACTTCCATCTCCGCCAGCACAAGAACAACATCAACTACATCGGCAATGCTTTCCCACACAACTTCGCTGATGCCGGAGATGCCAATCGCGGATGCATGATCTTGGAATGGGGACAGGAGCCCGAGTATCACAGTTGGCCGGATCAACCCTTGTACAACGTCTGGGACCTGAGCCATGTGATCGACAATGCCGAATCCATACTGCGTCCCAACATGCATGTCAGGGTACAGTTGGACATCGAAATCAGTTACGAGGAAGCCAACTACATCAAAGAAACATTCATACAGAAGTATGGATTGCGTGAGATGGCTCTCATACCGAATAAACGATCCGCTCTAGAAGAAGACATGGCACCCGGTGATGT